>Ga0214919_10009870_pt1 | contig 12219 bp, 8 predicted proteins | sample LL1503_MetaG_FD_177994 | JGI IMG/M metagenome (GOLD analysis project Ga0214919, IMG submission 177994) | Freshwater microbial communities from Lake Lanier, Atlanta, Georgia, United States - LL-1503 | ecosystem: Environmental > Aquatic > Freshwater > Lake | place: USA: Georgia | collected 2015-03-15
CGGCGCTGTTCGGTCGGCGGACCCCGTTTCGAAAGCGGTGTACGGCACCTTCTCGATTGGCGACCGTGAGATGTACACCATGGCCTCTATTACGGGAGAGGTGTCTGGCCCCGGGCGCGACGAGCTTGTGTACAATTTGGAGTTTACGGGCTTCCACCACCTTCAGAACGCCCTCTTCCGGGAGCTCCGGATTGGCGATTCCACCTGGGTTGCGATCCCACGTTCGGTGCGTTGGCACTTGTGGAGCCAGCTCGACGCGCGCACACGTCGCCGAACGCTGCAACGCACGGACGTCATCGTGCCACGCTATACCGATGAGATTGACCTGCAGGCGAGCCCGAATCGCCCCGCCGATGTCGTCTTTTTGGAGTTTAGCAATCACGAGTATGGCGACCATGCGTTGGAGTCGCTCACGCGGCGCTACTACCGTGAGGCGGGAATCGCCAGAATCCATCTGAACGGACACCTGCTGGTGGCGCATCATCTGGTGCTCCGAGCGCTCCCATAGCTAGCTTCGAGGATGCCGAAATCCCTGCGCGCGGGAGCCATGTCATGAAGGCCGTGATCCTAGCGGGCGGACTCGGCACGCGCCTCTCCGAAGAGACCGAACGGCGTCCCAAGCCGATGGTGGAGATCGGGGGACGCCCGATGCTCTGGCACATCATGCGGCGGTACGCGGAGTTTGGAATCACCGAGTTTGTGGTCGCGCTGGGCTACAAGGCGGAGGTCGCGCAGCGTTGGTTCCTCGAGTATCGGGACGGAGGTGGCGACGTCACGGTGCATCTCGGCACTCGCGAGGTTGCGTCGGGCGCGCCGAGCCGCAACGCGTGGACGGTGCACCTCGTCGATACGGGACTGGCGACGCTGACGGGAGGGCGCCTTGCGCGCCTACGTTCGTGGATCGGCGACGAGACGTTCTGCATGACCTACGGTGACGGGATCGGCGACATCGATATCGGCGCGCTGGTCGCATTCCATCGGACACACAAGGCACGAGCCACGGTGACTGCGGTTCGTCCTCCGGCACGATTCGGCAGCCTGACGCTCGACGGGACCCGCGTCCATGCATTCGCAGAGAAGCAGCACCAAACTGCTGAGGGGTGGATCAATGGTGGATTCTTCGTGCTGGAGCCGAGTGTGCTGGACCTGATTGCTGGTGACGATACTCAGTGGGAGCGTGAACCCATGGAAGCGCTCGCCGCGAGCGGTGACTTGCATGCCTATTGCCACGAAGGATTTTGGCAGCCCATGGACACTCTCCGCGAACTTCGACTTCTCGAGTCGCTCTGGCAGAGCGGCAATGCCCCGTGGGTAACCACACCATGACTACGCATACGACGCATTCGCATTGGCGCGACCGCCCTGTCCTTGTGACGGGGGCGACGGGATTTTTAGGAAGTTGGCTGGTCGATGCACTGACGCGCTCCGGCGCGTCGGTAACAGCGCTCGTTCGTGATCGAGTGCCGAAGAGCATGTTGCTTACAAGCGATTCAATGAACACGGTAAACGTCGTGTACGGTGACGTTCGTGATCAACGCGTGCTCGAACGTGCCCTTGGCGAGTATGAAGTTGACACGGTGTTTCATTTAGCAGCGCAATCGACAGTCGGCGTGGCAAATCGGAATGCTGTTTCGACGTTCGATACCAACGTGCGCGGGACGTGGGCTCTGCTCGAGGCCGTACGGAGGAGTCCCCTTGTACGCTCTGTCGTCATTGCGTCCAGCGACAAGGCATATGGCGAACAAGAAGAGTTACCGTATACAGAATCGTCCCCGCTGTTGGCTGTGAATCCATACGATGCCAGCAAAGCATGCGCGGACATGATTGCTCGGTCGTATGCGCTGACGTTTGGCGTCCCGGTGGCCATTACGCGCTGTGGAAACTTCTTCGGCGGCGGCGATCTGAACTGGAATCGAATTGTTCCAGGCATCATCCGTGCCGCGCTCCGCGGGAATCGGCCCGTCCTGCGGTCGGACGGGACGATGGTCCGAGACTATTTCTACGTTGAAGATGCGGTATCGGCCTATCTGTGTCTTGGCCAGCAACTTGCGAGCCGCCCAGAGTTGCGAGGCGAGGCGTTCAATTTTACAAATGAACTGCATTGCGACGTTCGTACGCTGGCGGAAAAAATCTTGACGCAAATCGGCAGTTCGCTCAAGCTCGATATCCGTGCCGACGCACCGCACGAAATCCAGCACCAATGGCTCAGCGCCGCCAAGGCTCGTGGCGTCCTTGGCTGGTCCTCGGCGTTCACGCTCGACGAAGGCCTCGACCGCACGATTGCCTGGTATCGCGACCACCTCGCGCGTGGCTGAGCACGACACGCAGCATTCGGCTGCCCTCCGCGCGCAGATTCTTGCGCTCGTCGCTCAATATCACGCGGCGTCGCATCCGGCGTCACACGCTTTTGTGCCTGGGGTTACTCCCGTTCCTGTATCGGGGCGGGTGTATGATGCCAGTGACATGCAGCACCTCGTGGACGCCGGCCTCGATTTCTGGCTGACCACGGGCCGCTTTGCCGCCGAGTTCGAACGTCGGTTCGCACAGTTGATGGAGGCGCGCCATGCGATCCTCGTGAACTCGGGATCGTCGGCCAATCTGCTCGCCGTTTCGGCGCTCACATCCCCATCGCTCGGCGAGCGCGCCTTGAAGCCCGGTGACGAAGTCATCACCGTCGCGGCTGGCTTCCCCACGACGGTGAACCCGATCTTCCAGAACGGGCTCGTGCCAGTGTTCGTGGACATCGAGTTGCCATCGTACGGGATCGATGTCGCGCAGCTCGAGGCCGCGCGGTCGCCGCGCACGCGCGCAATCATCATCGCGCACGCGCTCGGGAATCCCTACGACCTCAGAGCCGTTGCCGCCTTTGCCAAGCAGCATGGCCTCTGGTTCATCGAGGATTGCTGTGACGCGGTGGGCGCGCGATTCGACGGCCGCTCCGTTGGGACCTACGGCGATCTCGCGACCGTCAGTTTTTATCCGGCGCACCACATCACGATGGGCGAGGGTGGGTGCGTGCTCACCTCGTCACCAAAACTGAAGCGGATCGTCGAATCGTTCCGCGACTGGGGGCGTGATTGCTGGTGTGAAACAGGCCAGAGCAATACCTGCGGCAAGCGCTTCGAGTGGCAGCTCGGTGAACTCCCGCCCTGTTACGATCACAAGTACATCTATTCTCACATCGGCTACAACCTCAAGCTGACGGACATGCAGGCGGCCGTCGGAGTGGCGCAGCTCGCTCACGTGGAAGGGTTCATCGCCGCGCGTCGCCGCAACTACGCCTTTTTGCGCGCCCAGCTCGACAATCTCTCCGATGTCCTCGAGTTCGCCACTGTGCACCCCGAGGCGGAGCCGTCGTGGTTCGGGTTTCCGATGCGTGTACGCGAAAGCGCCGGATTTGGACGTGCGGAGCTTGTTCGGTTCCTTGAGAGCAGGCAAATCGCCACGCGTGTGTTGTTTGGCGGGAATCTCGTGCGGCAGCCCGCGTATGCGGGGCGCGATTTCCGTGTCGTCGGGGAGCTGCCGAAGAGCGACCAGGTGATGCAGGGTACGCTCTGGATTGGCACCTGGCCTGGATTGACCGAGCCGATGCTGGCGTGGATGGTGGAGAGCCTGCAGGCGTTCTGCCGTGCCAACAGACCAGATGCCAGGCACGTACCGACGGGGCTATGACGTCGTGTTCGCTCGTACCGGGGAGCGAAAGATGACCGGTCCGGGGGCACCTCTGCCGACGGCTGACCTCGCGCACGTCATGGACCACACGCGCGAGCTGTGGGAGTCGTGCCGCGGCGCGCGCATCCTGGTGACGGGTGGCACCGGCCTAGTGGGGAGTTGGATGCTTGAGTCAGCGTTGCACGCCAATCAGGCGCTGGGCTTGGACATGAAAATCACGGCACTCGTGCGCGACCGCGCACGATTCGACGCGACATTTCCGCATCTCGCCGCATCGGCCTCGCTCACGCTGTGCGAGGGCGATGTCCGTACCTTCGATCCCCCGACGCTGAATTTCACCCACATCGTGCACACGGCCTCGGCGGCCTCGCGAGCTGAAGTCACCAAGAATCCCGAGGGTGTCGTCGAGCTGATCGAGCGCGGGACCGACCACGTCCTGGAGATTGCGCGCGCGGGTGTAGGCGTTCGGTTCCTCCAGATGAGCTCTGGGTCGGTCTACGGACCGCAGCCCAGCGGGCTCCCGGCATTCACCGAGGCGTGCGCCGCGATTGCTGATCGCGCCGATCCACGTCAACGATTTGGGGCGGCCAAGCGACGCGCCGAGCAAGCGGGGGAAGCGGCCGTGTCGGCTGGCGTCGGGTTCGTCAGCGCACGCGCCTTCGCGCTCGTTGGACCTCGACTCCCACTCGACGCCGATTTTGCGCTGGGCAACTTCCTTGGTGATGCGCGTGCGGGACGGCCGATTACCATCACGAGCGACGGCACCGTTGAGCGGTCGTGGATCCACATGGCAGACCTCACCGCGTGGTGCTGGACACTGCTGCAGCGCGGGACGCCTGGTCGCGCGTACAACGTAGGGTCGGAAGAGGCGATGTCGCTGTGGGATGCCGCGCAGCGGGTTGCACGGCTTCCGGATACACCAGTCCGGGTCGAGCGCCTGCGGGAACCGTCGCCGGGTGCTGAGCCGTCGCGTTATATTCCAGACATAGCCCGTGCGCGCGACGAGTTGGGACTCGACGCTTGGATTCCGTTCGACGATGCGATCCGCCGCACTTGGGGCTGGCTACGGAACCTCCCGATATGACGAGCAGGGAACGGCATCTCCAGATTGGCACGAGACGTATCGGCCCTGGCGAGCCGTGCTACGTCATTGCGGAGATCGGACTCAATCACAACGGAAGTCTGGACATCGCCAAGCAGCTGGTCGATGCCGCGATCGCGGCGGGTGCCGACGCGGTAAAGTTCCAGAAGCGCAAACTAAGCGAGACCTATCGTCAAGAAATCCTCGACCAGCCACGCGCCGGCGAACAGGGGCTGCAGTACATCGTCCCGTTGCTTGTCGAATTTGAGTTATCTGACGACGACTTCCGTGCGCTGCATCGCTATTGCCGGTCCCGGGACACGACCTTCATGTGCACACCGTGGGATCGCGGAAGCGTCGATTTCCTCGAGAGCATGGAGCTCGATGGCTATAAAATCGGCTCGCCGGATATGACCAATTTTCCGCTCATCGAGCACGTGGTCGCCACACGGAAGCCGTTGCTGATATCTACCGGGATGTCGACCGAAGAGGAGATTCGTCGCACACTCGCGTATCTCGATGACCTCAAGGCTGACTATGCGCTCTTCCACTGTGTGAGCACTTATCCGGCTGCCGCAGAGGAGATCAACCTGCGATTCATGGAGACGCTGCGCGAGTGGTCCGGTCGGCCCGTGGGGTATTCGGGTCACGACACGGGCACCGCCATTTCGCTCGCGGCTGTGGCCATGGGCGCGCGGATGCTCGAGCGACATCTCACCTTAGATCGCACGATGCGTGGCCCCGATCACAAGGCGAGCCTCGAACCCGCACAATTCGCCGAGCAGGTGCGCGCGGTTCGTGAGGTTGAGGCGTCGCTGGGAGCGCCGCATCGATGGCTCACGCGCGGTGAAACACTGAATCGCCGTACGCTGAGCAAAAGTTTGGTTGCCGCAACATCGATTGCCGCAGGCACGCCAATCACCCGCGCGATGATTGCGAGTAAGAGCCCGGGGCTTGGACTCTCCCCGCAGTTCGTGGATCGGTTAGTAGGACGAACACTCGCGCGCGACCTCGCGCCCGATGATCCGTTCGTCAAGACAGACATCGACGATATCGAAGCGACCATGACCGCGGCACGTCCCATTGACCTCGGAACGCCGTGGGGCATTGTGGCACGCTTTCTCGACCTCCCTGTCCTCGAAGCACGGTTTGCACCACAGGGGATGCACTTTGTGGAATTTCACGTCAGTGATCGCGATCTCGATGCTGGTGCTGGAGCATACACGAGCGGACAAAAACCGTACGGCCTGGTCATTCACGCACCGGAATACGCGCACGACGTCTTGATCGATCTCTGCTCGGCGGATGACGCGCAGCGCACCCTGAGCACCGCCCGCATTCAGAACACGGTCGATCTCGCACGTGCGCTCGCGCCTCACTTCACGCTCGATCCCGTGTCGTTCCCACGTGGGCCGAAAGTCGTGATGCACGTCGGCGGTATGTGGCCCAAGCCCGGTGGCTATGACGTAGAAGCGGCCACGCAGCGGCTGCTTCAAGAACTCGCCACGATCAACTCCGACGGCGTCGATCTCCTACTCGAAAATCTCCCACCCTACCCGTGGTACTTTGGCGGTCGCTGGTTCGGACACATCATCTGCGATGCGGAGAACACGGTGCGGCTGTGCCGCGAATCTGGGCTCGGCCTCTGCTTTGACACCTCGCATGCGGCGCTCGAGTGCGCGCGCAGTGGCGCCAGTCTTCAGGAGTTCGCCGAGCAGGTCGCACCGTATGTGCGACATTTGCACGTGAGCGACGGCGCCGGCGTCTCAGGTGAAGGACTGCAGGTTGGCGAGGGGACGGTCAATTTCGTAGAAATTCTCCCCGTGCTCATGGCAAGTCGCCCCACGATGATTCCCGAAATTTGGATGGGGCATCACGAGGCCGGCGCGGGATTCCAGGTCGCGCTCCAGCATCTCACGGACGTGCACTGGGCAGGCGGCGCCTTGCAGCGCGGAACGGACCTTGCCTCCCGTCCTGATCTCGAGGCACTCACCGTGTCGCACAGTGCCACCTTGTTCACGGCGCTCCGCGCGATCGATGCGAACCGCATGGGGATTGTCTTTATTATCGACGAGACACGCCGCGTGCTTGGGGTGCTCACCGATGGCGACGTGCGCCACTGCTTCGTTCGTGGCTTCGGTCTGCACTCGAGTGTGCGAGACGTTATGACGCGAGAGTTCACCTTCGGCACGCTCGGCGAGCGCCCGACGGACCTCATGGCACGACTGCCGGGTCGCACGCGGCTGATGCCAATTCTTGACGCGGATCGACGCTTGGTCGATTACGCGAATCCGGTTCACCTGCCAGAGATCACAGCGTGACGGTGAAACTTTCCGATTGGGTCTTCGCCTATCTCAAACGCGAAGGGGTCCGCCACGTCTTTGAACTTCCGGGCGGCGGCGCCATGCATCTCAACGACTCGCTTGGTGCGAGCGGGATCGAGTACATCTGCATGGTGCACGAGCAGGCGGCGGCGATGGCCGCTGAATCGTATGCAAAGTTCACGGGTGAGATAGGCGTCTGTCTCGTGACGACGGGCCCCGGTGGCACCAACGCCATGACCGGTGTTGCGGCGGCCTGGGTCGATTCCACGCCAATGCTTGTCCTCTCAGGACAAGTCAAACGCGCCGACCTCGTCGGTTCGACCGGCGTGCGCCAGATGGGTGTTCAGGAGATCGATGTCGTTGCCATGGCACGTCCGATTACGAAACACGCGTGCACAGTGCTCGATCCGCAGCAGATTCGGTATGAACTCGAGCGCGCACTGTGGCTCGCACGCCATGGGCGTCCCGGGCCGGTCTGGCTCGACATCCCAATCGATGTGCAAGGTGCCATCCTCGACGACACGTCCCTGCGTGGATTCACTCCACCAGAAGCGGAAGTCGAGGGGCTCACGTCAGTGTCTGCGCTCGCCGCGAGTGTGGCCCGCACACTCGATGCCCTCGAACGCAGCGCGCGTCCCGTTGTCCTGATTGGCAACGGTGTGCGGCTCGGCGGAGCCCGAGCGGCGATGCGAGCACTTATCGAACGGCTCGGCGTGCCAGTGCTGACCACATGGCTCGCGCACGATCTTGTCCCGGACGACCATCCACTCATGATGGGCCGGCCGGGTCCGGTCGCACCACGAGGCGCGAACTTCACCCTGCAGAACGCGGACTGGCTGCTGACGCTCGGCGTGCGCCTCGGGACGGTCGTCACGGGGTATGCGCCGCAGCACTACGCCCGCGGCGCGCACAAGACGATGGTGGACGTCGATGCCGCCGAAGTCAGAAAACTGGGCGCGCATATCGACGAGCCGGTCTGTGCCGATGTTGGTGCGTATATCGCCGAGATGCATCGGCAGCTCGATGCGCGAACGCCCGTGGCGCGGCATGAGGACTGGCACCAACGCGGTCAGGCGTGGAAGGCCAAGTACCCCGTGATTCTTCCGGAGTACCGCAACCGAAGCGATGGCGTGAGCACGTATGTGCTCGCCGAGGCGATCGCGGACGCAGCATCGCCTAATCAGCTCGTGGTTGTAGGCAGTTCCGGTGCCGGCATTGAGGTGTTTTACCTCGCTCTGTCGCTGAAAGAAGGACAACGCCTGTATTCCTCGCCGGCGTTGGGTTCGATGGGAAACGCCATCCCTGCCGTGATTGGCGGATGCATTGCGAATGACAGGCGGTGTACAGTTACCGTCGATGGCGACGGCGGTTTTCAGCTCAACGTCCAGGAGCTCGAGGTGGCACGCCGCCTCGACCTGCCGGTCAAGATGTTCGTGCTGAACAACGATGGATACGCCTCGATTCGTACCTCGCAGATGCGCTACTTTGGTCGCCTGGCAGGTGCCGATGCAACAAGCGGGGTGACGCAGCCGCCCCTCGATGGTATCGCGCGGGCATTCGGCGTGCGCTACGAGCGCATTGCCGACGATCGCAACTTGGAAGCCACTGTTCGTGCGATTCTCGAGGCCCCGGGCCCGTGCATCATCGACGTGATCACTCCGCGGGACGAGCCCCGCGCACCGAGTCTTTCATCGGTCAGGAAGCCCGACGGATCGATGGTCTCGCGCCCGCTCGAAGATCTCTGGCCGTTCCTCCCGCGGGAGGAATTCCACGAGCACATGATTGTCCCGCCCCTGCCGGATTAACGGAGAGGGACGATTATCGGGTGAGCGCGCCCGACGCCAGTCGCTCCTCCGGGACCGCGTAGCAGACAAGCTCCCAGCAGTCTTCGGCATAACGGCGCACGAAAATACGGTAGCCCGGTTGTAGTTTATGGATGAGCGATGGAATCTCCCACAAATGCTCAGATCGGTGATACACGCAGATTGCGAGCACCGGTCGGTGCGTGCGGAGCGTTGCGGCGCCTCCGGCGAGCGCCATCGGCTCAGCGCCCTCGATGTCCATCTTGATGAACGTCGGTGATTCGTCAGCGAGCAACGTGTCGAGGGTACGGCACGCGATGGAAACATCGCCCCCGTTGCCGAGGAGTGTCGAGCCGACGTTGTGCGATTCCTGGAACGTGAACTCCCCATCAGTATCGCTGGCCCCGAATGGGAAAATCGACACGCGGGTGCGACCCTCAGGTGATAAGGTGCTGACCCATCGCTCAAGTTTCGTGCGGTTCTGGGCATCAGGCTCGAGCAGTAACAGGGCGCCGAACATGCCGTTGCGACGCGTGACGAATGCACGTGCGCTGTCGCCGTCGAACGCACCGCAGTCCACGTACACTTCCGCCTCGTGCGGCGTGATGATGTCGTCCGGGAAATAAAGGTCGGCACTGGAAGACGCGGGCGACAGGATCCCAGCGGTCGGCGAAAAACGCCACAGCAGTTGCTCGCAGAACTCCCGGCGCGAGGCATCGTCGGCTAAGACGGCGTATCCAGCGCGAATCTGTGCCTCTTGCGCCAGCAGCCAATGTGGGAGTTGCATATACGAGCTTGGAATGAACGTGTCGGCGTATTTCCAAAAGAGCGGCGCGATGGGAGCCATGCGAGGGAATCCCAGCGCTCCAAGCTGATGCGTAACGGCGGAACCGTTGTAAACCGTGACCACGACACAACTCGTGGTCCCGTGGCGGGCGAGTGCGTCGGCAGGTGCGAGCACCACCATTCCATCCACGACGGTGCCCCACGATTGGGGGTTGTTGTCGATGAAGGCAATCGGTTCGACGCCAGCAGCACGCAGGCCGTTCAGTACAAATCGACCGAGCCAACCCGCGCCAAACAGCAGCAGGGAGCGCTCGTATGGCGCTGCAATCGCGTCAAAGGCCGTCGCTTCACGAGTGACGGTGTCGAGCGGGGGCTCACGCCGAATCCGCGCAATCACGTCGTCAAGCCAAACGCTCGACGGACGATCAGCGAACATCGCGGCGAGTTCTGAGGTGACATATTCCATACCGTACGTGCTCCCGAGCAGATCGATGGATCGGACACTAAACGCGAGTACGCTGCGTACGAACCCCCGCGAAGAGCAGTAGCGCTACGTGTGGAGGCGCGCGGACCGGTGTCGTGTGAACAGCACCGCGACCGGGCCGAGCCCAAGAAGCCCCGCTGCACCATACCCAAGCGCCGCGCCTGTCGCGCCGGCGAGCACTCCGCCAGCCATACCCCCAAGCGCGATCGCGATGCACGCTACCACAACCGGCGTCCGCATGGCTTCGTCACGGAACGATCGGGCCCACGCTGACATCGCCTGCAAAAGCAACAACGCGAGGGCGCCGGAGAGCATTGCGCCAGTCGCGGGGAGTGGAAGCACGCGAACGCCCAGCACGGGAAGCCAGCGGAGCAGCACGAGTGGCAGCAGCAGGACCCCAACCGCCCCTACACCGAATACGAGGAGCATTTGTCCCACGGCCTGACTGGCGGCGCGATCGAACTCGACCAGACGTTGCGTGGCCACCAGCGCTCCAAACCCTGGGAGTCGAGCGTGCAGCCACGCTGCAGCAAGCAACACCGGCGCCGTGGTCAAAGCCAACGTCAGGCCAAAGCGCCCGGCCTGATCACCACCCTGCGCCACGAGCAGCACGGGAGCAATCAACTGCGACGCGAACTGCAGCGCGAACCAGAGTTGGGCACTGCGGCGCTGTTCGGTGTCGAGCTTGGTCGCGAGCGTCGCATCCTGATCGCCGGCAAGATTTGACGGAAGCGTCGTTGGCGCACGGAGCAGTCCGCGGCGTGTGAACACGAGCCAACTTCCTGCAATACCCACTTGAACAAACGCGGCGAGCCAACACGCAAGCAGTGCATGCCGCTGCAGGAGCCCCGACCACAGCGCCACGAGCACGGCGGCCGCTTGGACCGCTCGCATATTCTGCAGCGAGATTTGCGCCCCTGTGCCCTCGCAAATCGCAAGAAACGGCACCAACATGATATAGGCAGCAACCAACAAAATCGATGAGAACCAGAGGACGAGAAACGCGAGCGAATCCTGACGCGGGGCATACATGAACGCACCGCCGACGCCCACGACAGCAACCAGCAGCAGCGCGATCCGGGCATGCCAACGCAGCGCCGTGTGCAGCAACACGCTGATCGCCGTGCGCGCATTGATGCCACCGGTCAGCTGTCCCCCGGCCGACCACTGGAGGCGCCCCGCTTCGTGGCTCGCAAACTGTACCAAAATGGTCGCGGGCCCCATCTCCATAAACTGGGCCAACATCACGACACCCAGAAGCACAAAGTAGAGCCCCTGATCCGCGGTGCGCAGGTGCGACGCCACGAGCCACAGCGTGATAGGCGCACCGCCAAGGCTGATCGCTCGGCTCAGTACCGCCCCACGAACCCGTGCGTCCCGAAGACTCTGCAACAGCGTGCCGACGGTGCTCAGAAGTTGAGTCGCTCCTGCTCGATCACGTAGGGGTGATGGCGCACCTGCGTCCAAATGGACCCGATGTACTCGCCAACAATGCCGATGAACACCAACTGCACCGACGACAGAAGGAAGAATCCAATCAGCACCGGCGCGACACCGACCGAGAACGAATCCCAGAACAGCAGCTTGTAGATCAGGTATCCAATGGCGACCAGCATGCTTAGGCAGGCGAGAACAAAGCCGAGAATCGTGGCAATGCGCAACGGAATCTTGGAGTGGTTCACGATGCCGAGAAAGGCGTAGTCATATAGCGAATACCAGTTCTGCGACGAAATTCCGCGCGCGCGCCGTGGCTGCGTGAAGGGAACCTGCGCCGGCTCGAACCCAATGTCCGCAATCAATCCACGAAAATACGGATACGGATCGTCAATTTTGCGGATCGCTTCGACGGCTGCGCGATCGTACAAGCCGAACCCCGTGGTCTGGTTCACCAGCTTCACATCAGACATGCGCGCCAGCATCCGGTAGTACTGCTCGCGCACCTGGTAGGAGAGCCAGGACTCCTCGCTCTTCTGCTTCACCGCCATCACGACCTTATGTCCTGCTTCCCACTGGTCCAAAAACGCCGGGATCATCTCCGGCGGATCCTGAAAGTCGCTGGCCATCAGAATG
>Ga0214919_10009872_pt1 | contig 12218 bp, 10 predicted proteins | sample LL1503_MetaG_FD_177994 | JGI IMG/M metagenome (GOLD analysis project Ga0214919, IMG submission 177994) | Freshwater microbial communities from Lake Lanier, Atlanta, Georgia, United States - LL-1503 | ecosystem: Environmental > Aquatic > Freshwater > Lake | place: USA: Georgia | collected...
CCAAAGCGCCGCAAGAAGGCTGCTAAGAAGAAGTAGTCATCAACAATTAAAAATCCCCGCCACTTTATGTGGCGGGGATTTTTTTGTGCAATTTTTCAATCTGACTAGTTACTTAATCTCAGCCCTTAATTCATTTCCTACTCGTTCAAATATTTCGGCCAAAACAATTTGATCAGCTTTACTTAATTTATCTACAAATCTTGATCGCACACTTGCCACATGATCAGGGGCGGCAGCCACAATTGCTTTCCAGCCTTTGGTTGTCATGACGGCAAAGAAACCACGTTTATCATCTGGGCAAGCTTCGCGCCGAACCCAGCCGGCTTCTTCCATAACCTTCATTCGATGTGAAAGGCGTGAGCGCGAAAGCATGGCAATTTCGGCCAATTCAGCCATGCGCATACGGCGATCTGGGGCATCACTTAATTGGGCCAAAATTTCATAGTCGGCCATCGATAAATCATGTTGATCTAAATCAGTATCTAGCGCTTCTATTAAGCGCCGGCTGGCCACGATATATCTACGCCAAGCAGCCATCTCGGTTGGGGTCAGCCAATTAGGTTCAGCTACTGAACCACCTGATTTTTGACCTTGAGTAGTTTTTTCCAGTGCCATAAGGTTGAGTATAGATTAATGTTGAACCTTCAACTACATTTAAAACTACTCTAGACGCGCAAGGGAAACCATGACCAAACCGATTGCTAAGCAACTAGCCAGCGGAATCGATAGTTCTCACATCGATAACTCATTTCGTCCGCAAGATGACCTCTATCGATATTTCAATGGTGCTTGGCTAAAAAACCATGAGATCCCGCAAGATCGCTCATCCGATGGAATCACTTACCAACTTTATTTAGCGGCCGAAGCCCAGGTTCGTGAAATTATCGAGACCGCTAAAGGCGATGGAAATGCTCAGAAGATTCGCGATTTGTATGACTGCTTCTTAGATACTGAGGCAATCGCCAAGGCCGGCATCTCTCCCCTATTGGAAGACCTTGCCGCAATTGATGCAATCCAAACTCGCGATCAATTTATTCGGGTGATGGCAGATCTTGAAATGCGCGGATTAGGTGGCGCATTTGGGTTAGGTATTTATGGCGATGCCATGAACTCGGAAATGAATATTGTTTATCTCGGACAAGGTGGCTTATCACTTCCTGACGAGGCTTACTATCGCGAAGAGCAATATGAAGAAATTCGCCAGGCCTTCAAAATCCATGTGGCCAAGATGTTTGCACTTGCCAAAATAGATGGCGGCGCTGAGTTAGCCGATTCGATTTATAACCTCGAAGCCCAGATTGCCTCACATCATTTTGATCAAGTTAAAGATCGCGATGTTGAACTGACCTACAACAAGATGAACTTCGAAGAACTATGCGCCCTGGCCCCACATTTTGATTGGGCCACTTGGCTTGAGTACAGCCAGATTCCAAAGCCTGCTTTTAATGAGCTAGTTGTGCAGCAACCGCCATTTTTTGCTGGGCTATCTGCGATCCTAGAAAATTTTGATCCCGCACCTTGGAAGGCGTGGATGAAATGGCAATTAATTTCTGGCGCTGCTGCCTATCTGCCAGAGGAATTTGTAAACCAGAACTTTGATTTCTATGCCAAGACTCTATCTGGCACCCCAGAAATTCGAGTTCGTTGGAAGCGCGCGATTTCCTTTGTCGAAGGCGCACTTGGCGAGGCCATTGGCTCAATTTATGTGCAGCGCCATTTCCCAGAGGCAGCCAAAGTTGCGATGCTAGAACTAGTTGCCAATTTAATTGAGGCCTACCGCATCAGCATTAATGAGCTTTCCTGGATGAGCCCAGAGACCAAAGCAAAGGCTTTGGCCAAGTTAGCTAAGTTCACACCAAAGATCGGCTACCCCGATAAGTGGCGCGATTATTCGGCGTTAACAATTAACCGCGATGGCCTCTTTGAAAACATTGGCCGAATCACTAAATTTGCCCGCGATATAGAACTCGCAAAAATTGGCAAACCGGTTGATAAAACTGAATGGCTAATGACCCCGCAGACGGTTAACGCTTATTACCATCCCATTCAGAACGAGATCGTTTTTCCGGCAGCGATCTTGCAACCACCATTCTTTGACCTAGAAGCCGATATCGCAGCAAATTACGGTGGCATTGGGGCAGTTATCGGCCACGAGATCGGCCATGGCTTTGATGATCAAGGTTCTAAATTCGATGGCGATGGCAACATGATCGATTGGTGGACACAAAACGATCGCACTGAATTTGAAAAACGCGCCAATATGTTGATTAAGCAATTTGATGCGCTCTTTCCAGAAGAGACCCCAGATATCCATGTAAACGGGGCGCTAACGGTCGGAGAAAACATTGGTGACCTTGGTGGGTTAGCAATTGGATTTAAAGCCTATAAATTGGCTCTAAAGGGCGCTCAGGCGCCGGTGATTGATGGTTTAACGGGCGAACAACGTTTCTTCTTATCTTGGGCACAAGCTTGGCGCGGAAAAGTCCGTGCTGAAGAGTTACGTCGTCGCATTGCTACAGATCCGCATTCCCCATATGAGTTCCGATGCAATGCAATCATTGCCAATCTGACCGACTTTTATGCTGCTTTCGAAGTCACCGAGGGCGACAATTTATGGCTGGCTGAAAGCGAGCGAGTGAGCATCTGGTAATTGACGCTGTTACCCTTTTGCCATAGAAATTAACTAAGCAAGGAGAAATTATGAATAAGAAGTCATTAGCTGCTCTGTCGGCTGTCGCACTAGTTGTGGCATCACTTTCTTTGACTGCCTGTGGCAATAAGACACCTAAGGCACTGCCCGCATCTGAAACTAAGACATTAGTCGAAGAAGCAGCACCAACTGCAACGATCGGTTTTGATTCGCCACTTGATTTAGGCGATGGTGTGGGCATCACAATTTCAGCACCTACTTCATTTACGCCAACGATTTTTGCTTCTAACTTCGTAAAGGGACAAGTTGCAAATTCATTTAATATCGATGTAAAAAATGGTGGAACTAAAGCGCTAGATCTTTCAGTATTGAGCTTGATCGTGGAATCTGGAAAAGCGTTCTGTAATGAAGTACTAGATGGCGATAGCGGAATCACAGGTGCGCCACTTGATCCGGTAGCAGCTGGATCTAGCGCATCATTTAAGTACGGCATCGCATGCAGCGCCAAGAAAGGTGCTCCACTTAACTTAAAGATTACATTGGGCGCAAGCGTAATCTCAGTTGATGGAACTCTTGCTTAATTAGTAAATTCTTAACAGAAAAGCCCCGGGCCAATTGGTCCGGGGCTTTTCTAATTAACGAACAATCTTTTAAAGATTAACTCAAGCACTTGCCGGTTCTGGGAAGTGGCAAGCTAGTTTATGGCCAGCACTAATTTGCACAAGTTCTGGCACTTCGGTGCGGCACTTATCTTGCGCTTTCCAACAGCGAGTATTAAATACGCAGCCAGCTGGTGGATTAACCGGGCTTGGTAGATCACCTTGCAAAATAATACGTTCGCGTGCGCGACCAATCTTTGGATCAGGCACTGGAACTGCTGAAAGAAGGGCTCGGGTATATGGGTGACGTGGGTTTAAGAAGAGATCCTTCTTGTCGGCATCTTCCATAACTTTGCCCAGATACATAACAACTACACGATCTGAAATGTGTTGCACCACAGATAAATCGTGAGCCACAAAGAGGTAAGACAAGTTGAACTCTTCTTGTAGATCCTCAAGCAAGTTAACAACCTGGGCTTGAATCGATACATCGAGAGCTGAAACGGGCTCATCGGCCACGATTAGCTTTGGCTTGAGGGCAATTGCGCGAGCAACGCCAATACGCTGGCGCTGACCACCAGAGAACTCATGTGGGTAACGGTTGATGTGCTCTGGGTTTAAGCCCACGCGCTTCATTAAACGTTGAATCTCTTCAGTCTTACCGCCTTCAGGTGTGATGCCCTGAATATCAAAGGTGTTACCGATCAAGGTACCAACGGTCTGACGTGGATTTAATGAGGCAAATGGATCTTGGAAAATCATCTGCATCTGAGAACGACGTGGCTTCATCTGCTTAGGCGTTAACTTGGTGATGTCTTCGCCATTGAATTCGATGGTGCCGGCTGTTGGTTCGTAAAGTTTTAGCACAGTGCGACCAACAGTGGTCTTGCCGCAGCCTGATTCGCCAACTAGACCAATTGTTTGGCCAGGGAAAATCTCTAGATCAACACCATCAACGGCTTTAACAACGCCTTTGCCCTTACTAAAAACACCACCGGTGCTGACTGGGAAGTGCTTCTTTAGGCCAGTAATTTTTAAAATTGGTTGAGTCATTTTTACTTTCCTCCCCGAGCTGCAACAAGTTGCTTTTCAGTTAAGTGGCAGCGAGAGAAGTGCGCGCTATCTTTTTCATCAAGTGTTGGGGCAACTGTTGCGCATAGATTGCCAGCTACTTGATCTGCAAATGTGCAACGGCTGCGGAATGAACAACCTTGTGGCAAATTAATTAGTGACGGTGGCTGTCCTGGAATTGCGATCAGGCGCTTGCCATCAAGTTGGTCAACGCGCGGAATCGAATTAAGCAGACCAATTGTGTATGGGTGATCTGCGTGATAATAAATTCCATCGGCTACGCCTTGCTCAACAATTTTGCCGGCATACATAACATTTACCCGGTCAGCTACTTCAGCTACCACACCAAGATCGTGGGTAATTAAAATAACTGCCATGTTAAATTCTTTCTGCATATCTTTTAACAGTTGCAGAATCTGAGACTGCACAGTCACATCAAGTGCTGTTGTTGGCTCATCGGCAATTAAAAGCGCTGGGTTATTGATCAGTGCCATTGCGATCATTACGCGCTGACGCATACCGCCTGAGAATTGGTGCGGGAATTCCTTGACGCGCTTTGATGCGTCTGGGATGCCCACAAGTTCAAGCATCTCGGTTGCGCGCTTGAAGCCAGCCTTCTTATCGCCATCGTTGTATAAACGCCAAGCTTCAGAAAGCTGATCGCCAATTGAATAGTAAGGATGCAGAGCCGACATTGGATCTTGGAAGATCATCGACATTGACTTGCCACGTAGGCGGCGCACTTGTTCTTCCGGCGCTGAAATTACATCTATCGGGCCACTTTCCAAATTAAGAAAAGCTGAACCACTGATATTTGTGGACTTACGATTATGTAGACCCATAACAGCTAGTGAGGTAACTGATTTACCAGAACCTGACTCACCTACAACTGCGAGAGTTTCACCTCGGTCAACGCTGAATGAAATGTCATTTGATGCTTGCACCAAACCATCTTCAGTTGGGAAACTGACATTGAGATTCTTAACTTCCAGGAAGGCGCTCATGCGACACGCACCCGTGGGTCGATGTATGCATACAAGATATCTACCACCAAGTTCATAACTACTACGAAAGTTGCGGCCAACATTGTGGTCGCAACAATTACTGGCAGATCATAATCATTTAATACTGCGCGAATTGATAAGCGACCAAGGCCAGGTAAGTTGAAGATACCTTCAGTGATGATTGCGCCACCAAGCAAGCCAGCGAAATCAAGACCAGCAATTGTCACAATTGGCGCAAGAGCGGCACGTAACGTGTGCTTGCGCAGAATTGCTTTCTCACTTAATCCCTTAGCGCGAGCAGTTCGAATGTAATCCTCGCTCGAAGTTTCAATTACATTCGAACGAGTAAATCGAGTGTAAGTCGCTGCGTAAGCAAGTGCCAAAGTAATCCAAGGGAAAATAAAGGTATTGAGCCAACCGATTGGGTCAGTAAATGGGCTATGCCATTTTCCTAAGTCGATGGCATTGATGAAACCAAATTTCAGGGCAACGAAGAGCAGAATCAAAATACCCGAAATAAAGGTAGGTAGTGATGTGCCTACCAGAACGAAGACGTTACTTAACCTATCGGGCCATCGATTCTTAAATCTCGCCGCGACAATGCCGAGGGAAACACCTACTAATAACCATAATACGAAAGAGCCAAGTGCCAGCGATAAAGTAATCGGGAAAGCTGCCTTTAATAGATCAGTTACGCATTCGTGGCGGTTAAATGAATAACCAAATGCAGGTGCCGAACAAACAATCTCGGCTTGGCCCTCACCATATGTGCGACCAACAAATAGACCCTTAACCCAACGACCATATTGAACTTGTACCGGCACATCTAACCCAAGGCGATGGCGGTTGCCTTCAACAATTGCAGGTGAGCAAGACTTGCCGCAAGTTAAGCGAGCTGGATCCATTGGTAGTACATCGAAAATTAAAAATACCGACATGCTGATTAAGGTAAGAACCACAATCGTGGCGCTTATTCGTTTTACTAAATACTTCAGCATCTTGGTAACTCCTAGTTTTCTTAAAATTTATCAAAGCGATCTTGCTTAAAACATCTGATAACTAGTGCGTGGTTGAGGGTGACCCCTTGCGGAGCCACCCTCAACTTCACACAGTTGTTAAGTTAGCTATTGCTTACTTTACGTAGAGCTGTCCGAAACCAAAGGTTCCTTGTGGCTCCCAGTAGTAAACTCCACCAACGGCTGAACCCCACTGGAATTGACCCTTAGAGAAAACAGGGCGAATGATCCAGTATTGATCCATAACTACCTGTGCAAGCTCTTGCCACATCTTGGCTTGCTTTGCACGGTTAGTTTCGTTTAGAGCTGCATTCGACTTCTTCTCGAATGCTGGGTAAGCAGGATCATTCCAGTTCTGTGACAACGCGAATCCGTGGCCCTTAATAAAGAGCTCTGGGATAACGGTTGAAGCATTTGCCCAGTCAGCACCCCAGCCAACAGATGACAAGTCATTCTGCTTAGCGTTGTTCTGAACTGTTGCGTAGTACTGACCAGCAGGAATGAAGTTGAACTTCATGTTGATTCCAGCAAGTTTCATTGCTGTCTGGATCAGAACTGATGCCTTGTTATTTGTTGTTGACTGTGCAATATCCCAGATGATTCCCTTATCTGGATTAGTTGCACGATCGTAAGCTGCAGGGCAAGCAGTCTTAGCTGACGCTAGGAGTTCCTTAGCCTTATCTGGGTTACCAGTGATCTTCCAAGCTGGATCGTGAATATTTCCAGTTGTTGGCTTGTAGTCAAGACCTAGAACAGGCTTAACAGGGCTATCACCAGGTGCACCGTAGTAAACAGATCCACCTGAAAGGTCGATCAGTGCTTGGGTGTTAACAGCAAAGAACACTGCCTTACGAACATCTAAGCAATCCATGTGGCCAGCAGAAACGTTCATTGCTGCATAACGTACATATGGATCGTAAACGTTCATACGCTGGTTGGCCTTCTTTGGATCATCAAAGAATGCGCGGTTGTTTGCTGGCATCAATCCATCAAGGTTTACTGTGTTTGGAATTGAGTCATCAAGCATGATTGAGTCGCGAACATCTTCAGCTAAGCCGAAGCGAACAACGATGTTATCTGCATATGGTGTACGAACAGAGTCAGAAGACTTCTTCCAAGCTGTGTTACGAACCATTACTAGCTCGTCACCAATCTTGTAAGACTCGACCTTGTATGGACCAGATGAGAATGGTGCCAATGTGTACTTATCGCCAGTGTCCTTTGACTTCTTAACTGGAGCACCTGCTGGGTAAGTAAGTGCGTAGTTGAAGTCAGCGAATGAACGATTTAGCTTGAAAGTAATTGTGCTGCCCTTACAGATAACTGCCTTGTCGTATAGCTCTTGGCCAGTCTTCTTGTATGGACCTGCGTACTTTGAAGTTCCATCTGCATTTAGTGGAATGTCTAGTGAGTTAACTAGGTAAGTAGGACCATCAGTAATTACGTCAGTTGCGAATGGACGTGAAACGCCATACTTAACATCTGCACAAGTAATTGCTGAGCCATCTTCCCAAGTAATTCCTGGACGAAGTGTGAATGTCCATGTCTTAGCAGCGTTGCTTGGAACACCAGTGTTGGTTGCCAAGTCGCCTACTAGAGATGAACCTGATGCACCTGCTACTGGCTTATAAGAAACCAAGTTGCGGTGTAGGAATGAGTTGAAGAAAGCGATATCGCGACCTGTATACATACGGGCCGGATCTAGCTGTTCGAATTGTTCTGCGTGGGTAATGAAATACAGAGTTCCACCAGTTTTGGCGGCTGCATTTGCAGTACCTGCGGTACCTACTAGAACGCCAGCAGCAAGAAGTGCAGTTGCAGCTGTTGTAGCTAGAAGGCGACGACGCAAATGACGTGAAGTCATTTTGGACATTTGTCCTCCTTGTAGATGAGTTATCTGATTCGCGGCCGCGAATCAGTTAGTAACAGTTCGCAATTGATCTCGCGAGATCTCAACCGCTTGGTTGAACTGTTTCCCCGTATTGCTACGGAAACCTAGTTATTTAGTTATCTACTTCCCTTGGGATCCAGTGCATCGCGGATCGCATCGCCTAATAGGTTTAGCGAAAGCACGATGATCACCAACATGGTTGATGGGATCAAAAGGTAAGCCGGGTCATCACGCCAGTAGCCAACGGCATCTGAGAGCACTAGACCAAAAGTTGATGCAGGTGCTTGCACACCAACACCTAAGAATGAGAAGACTGCTTCGGCAGATAAGAAACCAGGCAGCGAGAGCGAGAGGAAAACAATCGCCGTCGGCCACAAATTAGGTAGTAGCTCTTTAGTGATTATGCGCCAGCTAGATGCACCCATTGCTTGCGCAGCCATTACGAAATCTCGCTCGCGCATTGACATTGCTTGCGAACGAATCAAGCGAGCAAATCCTGGCCAACCAAAGAAAACGAAGAAAACTACTAGAACAACAATGCGCGCTGCATTGTCTTTTGCGATACCCATTGCTTCGACGCGTTGCACAAGCGGCAGGCTCAGCGCAATGATCATAAAAGTTCCGGGGAAGGAAAGTAGGAAGTCTGAGAAACGGCCTACGATTGCATCGACGCGACCACGGAAATAACCGGTCGCAACGCCGATCAACATTCCCAGGCCAATAGTTGTCACGCTGGTAATCACCGCAACGGTGTAAGAGATTCGTGAACCATAAAGAAGTAACGAAAGAACATCGCGACCTGTGCCTGGCTCTACGCCGAGTGGGTGGTCTAGTGAAATTCCGCCAAATCTTCCGATCGGCATTGCATATTCATTTAGAGTTTCCGGATAAGTAAGTGTGTTGCTCAAACCAAGTAGGCGAACAATGATCGGCGCTAGCACTGCAGCCATAATGAAGAAGATCGCAACCCAGGCGCTAGCTACGCCAACCTTGTTGCGTCGAAAACGCATCCAGGCGATTTGTTTTGGCGTACGTTGCACAAATTCTTGAGCGCTATCTTCAACTTCAAGCACGGCGTTATCAGCCAATTTGATGAAACCTCTCTACTAACTTCAACTTAATGCGATCACGTTTTTGCAACTAAGTTGCAGAAAACGCATTACCGCACGGTAGATCAGCCCGGGCAGGTAGCCCAGCAAGGTGTGAACGGTACTAAACCTGTGGCTAAATAGAAACCCCATATGTCCGAATTACCCCATTTTAAGCCTTCATTTGGGAAACGATTCATATCTATTGCTAGCTAATCTGGGGCTAACTATGGGTAGCCGAACTTGCAGACCTAACGCCTCGAAATAACTGAATCGGAATCAAAGCCCCCAATGTCATCAGCACTACCCAGAGAACGCCCAAATTAGCGTCGATCATGGTGCCGGCTACGGCTGGTCCGATGACGCCAGAAACACCCCATTGCATGCCCATTAGCGCATTTGTGCGACCGCGCAAATGTTCAGGTGAGAGTTCGTTTGCCAGAGCTGGCGAAGTTGGCGACCAAACCATTTCACCGAAGGCAAAAACTATCTGGCTGATTGAAAGCAAAATGCCAGCGACAAAAAGTGGAGCTAGCGGCGCAACGCCAACGAAGATCCAGGAAAGTGCCCAAATCATTGAGACTGAAACCAAAGCTCGCTGCTTTGAAATGCGGGCGAGAAATTTCAAAACTAGCGGTTGTAGAACAAAAATAGTGATGGTGTTTGCAGCAAAAATCACGCCCAACCATTTCGGCGATAAATCCAGAACTTGGGTAGCAAATAATGGAATTCCCGACATCGTGGCGCCATAACCAAAGATCATTAAAATTAATCCACCAAGCGATAACCGCATCAAACTAGGAATTTTTAGCAGCTCGGCATAAGAGCCAGTTTGTGGTTCATTTTCTTTTGCGACGAATTTGCCAACTTCGGGGCCATGTAGCGAATAAATGGCAAGAAAGAAAACCAGGAAAGTGCAAGTATCAACTAGATAAAGAATTTGATAAGAGCGCAGCGAACTGTTTGAAACGATCAGCGATGAAATCAAGCCACCAAGACCAAGGCCCAAATTAAGTAACATAAAATTAAGGCCGAAAATTTTCTGTCGATCTTCTGGTTTGGTCATTCGAGTCAGCATCACGGTTTGACCGGGCCACGTCGTGCTATCGCCAATGGCGCTGAGAGTTGCCACGATGATGGCAGTTGTCTTGTTATCAACAAATGCCCATGCGGCAGTTGCAGAAATTTTCAAGAGCAAGCCAGTCAAAATAACTTTCTTAGGACCAATTCGATCAATCAACGCACCACTTGGACCACCGATTACTAGAGACATGGCTGCACTCCAGGCCAGCAATAGACCACCAAAGGTTGTCGTGAAGCCCCGCATATCGTGCAGGTAGACCAAGAGCAATGACATGGTCATTCCCCCGCCAATTGCATTAAACCCAACACCTATTACTAGACGGCGCGCTTTCGGCGATAGTAAATCGAAATACTCGGTGAAATAGCGCATTGTGCGAGCCTATAACTCTGCGACAATACCTGTCATGTCCATGAATGCGAGCCCTGGTTTCAAATTTGAAATCAACAAGTCGGCGGAAAATTCATTTGCCCGAACCGGCACACTAACGACTCCAAATGGCGTAATTGAAACACCTGCATTTATTCCAGTAGGCACCAAAGCCACCGTTAAATCGGTATTGCCTGAAGCAATGCGCGAACTAGGAGCTCAAGCTCTTCTTTCAAATGCTTATCACCTGTACTTGCAACCAGGTCCAGAAATTCTTGATGCAGCTGGCGGCTTATCAAAATTTATGAATTGGAATGGTCCGACCTTTACTGATAGCGGTGGTTTCCAAGTTTTGTCTCTTGGTGTCGGGTTTAAAAAAGTTCTGGCCATGGATTCTAAAACATTTCGCGCCGATGATGTAATTGCAAATAACAAGGAGCGTTTAGCTCATGTCGATGACGAAGGCGTAACTTTTAAGTCACACTTAAACGGTTCGATGCACCGCTTTACGCCAGAAGTATCAATGCAGATTCAACATCAAATTGGTGCCGACGTAATGTTTGCCTTCGATGAATGCACCACGCTTCATAACACTCGTGGCTATCAAGAGCGCGCTATGGATCGAACTTATGCTTGGGCAATTCGTTGTTTAGATGAACATAAACGTTTAACAATTGAGCGAGCCGATAAGCCTTACCAAGCTCTCTTTGGCGTTATTCAAGGTGCCCAATATGAAGACTTGCGCCGCAAAGCTGCCAAAGATTTAGGTTCACTTGAATCATCAGGTATCTCATTTGATGGTTTCGGTATCGGTGGGGCTCTTGATAAAGATTCACTCGGCACCATTGTGCAATGGGTAAATAGCGAATTACCTGAAGAAAAACCTAAGCACTTACTGGGTATTGGCGCCCCGGAAGATCTATTTGTAGGCGTAGAAAGTGGTATCGACACCTTTGATTGCGTGCTCGCTTCGCGTATCGCTCGCTCCAGCGCTGTTTACACCATGACGGGACGATACAACTTAACGAATGCCACCTATAAGCGAGATTTCAACCCGATCGATAGCGAGTGCGATTGTTATACCTGCAAGAATTACACCCGCGCATATTTAAACCACTTGTTCCATGGCAAAGAGATGATTGCAGCAACCCTTGCCACAATTCACAACGAACGTTTTGTCGTGCGTTTAGTTGATCAAATGCGAGCCGCTCTTAAGACTGGCCACTTCTTTGATCTGAAGGATGAATTCATGGGCCGCTTCAAACATAAATCAGGTCAGCACCACGACTAATCTGCGAACTTAGCCTTAAAGTCATCAACTGAAATTTCATAGATATTTTCCGGGCCATCTTCTTCATCTATCTGCACACCCACAAATGGAAAACCAAAGTATTCAATTACTTTTATAGAGGGTGCGTTTTCTGGGCTGACCGTATATCTAAATGATTT
>Ga0214919_10009874_pt1 | contig 12216 bp, 12 predicted proteins | sample LL1503_MetaG_FD_177994 | JGI IMG/M metagenome (GOLD analysis project Ga0214919, IMG submission 177994) | Freshwater microbial communities from Lake Lanier, Atlanta, Georgia, United States - LL-1503 | ecosystem: Environmental > Aquatic > Freshwater > Lake | place: USA: Georgia | collected...
AACCTTAAACTTACACTGAAGCTCAAGTTTACTACATATTTTACTTCATAAACTCCTGAAAATAACCTTAAACTTACACTGAAGCTCAAGTTTACTACATATTTTACTTCATAAACTCCTGAAAATAGTGAATGAATATTTATTTACGGTTCTTTTTTTTATAATCATTCAAAAATAACAGTGTTATAATCAAAATCACCATTTTTCATTCTTTCAGCTAATTCATCAATTTTACCTGATTCCAATAATTGTATAATTCTAAGATTTATAAATAATAACAAATTATCATCATTAGAAGCAATATATAATTCTTCATTAGGTTCTTCTAATATATTATAATTATAAACAATTCCTTCAGTAATATTCCATGGTGTAAACATTGCTAATGTTTTATCTGGATCGTGTTCTATTAATTCACTTCCAACATCACTACCTCGCATTAATCCTCTAACATTTGGTTCTGTTTTTAGTCTCTTAATATCTTCATCTGTTGTATTTTCTTACGAGCATAAATGCTCTCCAGAAAATAACCGTAAACTTACACTAGCGTTCCAGTTTACTATGTATTTTCTTCCACTTCATACCAGAAAATAACCGTAAACTGGAGCTTAGCGTAAGTTTACCTACATAGTACCAAATTCAATTCTAGGATTTATATTATTTGTATCTATATTCCATTCTTTATTATGTTTTTGTATCCTATAAACAGCATCAAAATATCCAGTTGAATTTTTTGTAGCAATAATAATTGAATTAGGTGGTAAATCCATCATTATTTCATCAGCATCAGAATTTAGGAAATTATCAGTAAGCATTTTTAAATGAATTTTATCTGCAAGTATTTGCATTTCTATATCATTTTTTTTATATATATTAATAAACGTTTTATGTAGTAAACTGGAGCTTTTAGCGTAAGTTTAAGGATATACTCCGGAGTTTACGAAGGAAAATACAGAAAAGAACCAGAATGCAATGAATGTTCATCGCTATACTCCGGAGTTTACGAAGGAAAATATGCATAGATAAAAAACTATTTTCAGAAACATATGTGAAAGAAAATATGTAGTAAACTTACGATAAATCTTCAGTTTATGGTTATTTTCTGGAACGAAGTGGAAGAAAATACAATGAATTTATCGGAGCATTTATGCGTAGATAAAGAATTATACTCCGGAGTTTATGAAGGAAAATATGTAGTAAACTGGAGCTTTAGCGTAAGTTTAAGGATATACTCCGGAGTTTACGAAGGAAAATATGTAGTAAACTGGAGCCTTAGCGTAAGTTTAAGGATATACTCCGGAGTTTACGAAGGAAAATACATTTAATAAAATCAATTATTTTTTTTATATCTATTTAATAATATAATGAATATATTACTCATTATTATAATATTAATTTTTATAATAATTTTAATATGCGTGTCTAATAACAAAATTATTGATAGTTTTGATAATATGGAACATAATTTGTATACATATGATACATGTTGTACAGAACAGCAAAATGAAAAATGTATGACTTATGGGAAAACAGGTGTTTGCAATTATTATAAAAATAATGGTTCTTGTTTATGTCAAAATTCATTTTAAAAAATATATAAATTAAAATATATGATAAACAAAGCATTTTACAATCTAATTTGCTTAGCAAGAAATAAAAAATCACTTAATATTATTAATAAATTTGCACATATAGATGATTATAACCAAATAATTCCAAACTTATATTTAGGTAATATTAATTGTGCCAATAATAAACAATTTTTAATAAATAATAATATTCAATCTATAATAAATTGTACAATAAATGAACCATTTAATGAATATTTTAATGAAGACAAATCTAAACTAAGATTAATAATCACAGATAGTAAAGAAAGTGATAATATAGATCAATTTAAAAAACAGATATTTGAAGCAATATTTTTTATAGAAAATTCTATTAATAATAATAAACCAGTTTATATACATTGTTATTGGGGATTAATGCGGTCTGCCACAGTTGTTGCAGCATATTTAATGAAAAAATACAATATGCCCAAAGATGATGCAATAAATATAGTAAGAGAAAAACGACGTTGTGCACTATTACCTTTTTATAATTTTAATGAAGTTTTGGATTACGTTGAAGAAAATATCAATAAATAATTACTTCTTGTCATAATAATTACCAACAACAATACCTGGTATAAATAGAGATATAAAACGCTTCATTTCAATATTATTATGAACATTTACACCTAAATAAAAAAATTTATTAGCAGGTATTTTATTATTTATTAATCCCATAACATATCTTAATTGTACTAAATAGTTATTAATACAATTAATTAAAAATCCCATATTAGTAAATCTCCATTCAGGAGGCGTAGTTATATAACTATACAACATTGCTAATTCATTCGCATTTAAAATTATATTATTATTTTGTGTCCTTGTAGGCCATCTAATTTTATTTGGCATTCCAAATTTAGCAGCTTTTTTATAAAAAAAAGCGCTTTTTAATGTTATATCATAATAAGTTACAACTGAAATTGATAATTTAGGATGATATTTTATAATATTATTTACTTTTTTAGTATTTCTTTCAATAACAGCATCATAAAATATACTAGGAATTATAAGTAAATCATAATATGCAGGCAAATGTTGTGGTGCTCCAATGCAATCATTATTAAATGGCCATGTAGAATCATTCATATTTGTTATATTATATATATAAGAAAATAAAAAGAATTATATTATTTTTTATCTTAAATTATATAGTAAGTTTAGAAATAAATTTGACTAAATTATTTTTATTTTTTATAAAAATAATTTCTTTTTATAATTAGGTATGTTTAATAATAACTTTAAAAACTATGCAGTAAATTTATACAATAATATAAAAAAAATTTTTTGATATTAAAGGTAAAGACAGAATAAATTTAATAGAAGAATCTTTTAATGTTTGGAAAAAAGAAAAAGATGATAAACATAATAAAATATATAAAAATATTAACATCACTCAAGATGTAGTTGATGAAATTATTTATTATATAAATATAATAAAATTAACATATATTGAAAAAATTAAAAAAACATATAAATAATAAATATAAATCAGTTTGCTATGTTTTACACCTTTGCACAATTAATATTTTTATTAACTAAATTTTATATAAAAATAATAATATAAAAACATAATTATTAATTTATATAAATAAAATGACAGAAATATATATAAAAAAATTATTAAAAAGTGATTTATTAGAAAAATGTAAAATACTTGGATTAAAAAATTATAAATCAAAAAATAAACCAGAACTGATTAAACTAATTGAAACACATACAAATAATATTACATCTGATAAATATATGATTAGTGAAACAAATGTTATAGAAAATGAAAATAATAATAAGTATAATATTCAAAATTTGCCAAATGAATTATTAATGATTATTAAAGATTATTTAGATTATAAAGATACATATCATACTTATAAAATATATTTCAAAACACAATTAAATTATTCATTAGTTTGTAAAAGTATGTACAATATATTTATGTTAAATTCCAAAAAATATCAAAGTATGTCAAACACTGAGTCAACACAATTAATTAACCGTAAAAAATGTATAAACACTTATGGACTATCAGAAAATGATTTAGACATTATTTATGGTAATAAAAAACATCGTAATTTTAGACAAAATGATACTATATATAAAATGGTATCTGTCATAGAATTATCATATAAAAAATATGGTACATATAATAATTATATGAAAATAAAGGCACAAAAAGAACTTGAAATTAAACTAAATGAAGAACGCATAGAAAATGAAAAAAAAAATAGAAGATTAACTTTAATCAATATGTTAAAAAAATATAATTTACCATTACGCGATGATTCAGTTTTATGTAATAGTTATATTTATGATAATGATGGTATTCCTGAAGAAATAGTTACAATAATGGTTGAAATGAATTTTTATTTTAATTGCACAAGTTATTCAAATTTAATTTATAATTATACATCTAATTATGTTGATAATACTAGAGATTATTCATTTGGTTATTATGGACACAAAAGTTTATCACAATATGAAAAAAATATGTTGTCAGAAAAAGCTAAAAAAGATGCACTTAAAAAATGGTGTGATAATAAAAAAAGTATTGATGAAGCATTATGTGATCCTAAATTACCATATTCTCTTCATGATAAAGTAAAAAAATATTTTGAAAAAAGTAATATTTAGAATCCTTCTGTTTTATTATTCAATAATTCTTTGTTATTTTCATATAATTTGTAAGCTTCATCTCGTTTTTTTATATAAATATCGTTTATACATTTTTGAACATTTTTTTGAGTTTCTGAATCATTGATAAAATCATCATATTTTCTTTCGGAAATGAAAAACTCTCTTTTAATTGGCTGGACTTGGAAAAATGGATCTTTAAATAATTCATCTTTTATTTTGTTTAATTGGTTAAATAATTTTTCCATTGATAAATTAGCTATTTCAGTTTTCTCCATATTTTTATATTTATTATCAGAATTATATACATAACCTGTATTATCATCTTTATCCATAATTACATTTAGATTACTGTCATTTTCTAATAACTTTTTCAATAGTTCTGTAAATTTATTTCCAGTCATATACAATGCATATTTAAGATATATATTTATATGGTCTGTTGACCATTCTTTATCAAATGGAATAGGAAAGTTAGGTAAATTAGGTAAATTAAAAACATATATATTTTGATTTTCAATTATATTATTTGTAATATCACATGAATTGTTATTTGTAATTTGACATTTTTGCTGAGTAATATTATTTATTTCTATATTTTTATTATTGGTGGTATCATTATTTTTATTTTTACAAAAATCTTTAATATGTTTTTCTAAAAATACTTTATTACAATAATTTTTATTACAAAATTTACATTTTAAATCAGATTCTTGTCGATCACATTTTTTTAACAATGATAAATCATATATTTCTTTATCAGTATAATTAAAAGAATCTAATTTTTTTGGACATTTTAATTTCCTATTCATATGATTTATTATAGAACTTCTTTTATCTGTGTTATACCCACATCTCATGCATTCATAAATATTATTCATTATATACATATATATGATAAATTATCTTTATATTAGTTAAATAAAAATAAAAGTATTATATTATTTTTATTGTATTCAATAAAATAAATAAATAATAATATAATATGAGAATATTAACAGTAAATGTTAAAAAAAAAGAGCATTAAAAATCACTCAAAAAAAAGCATAATTAGCATTAAATTTCGGTCAAAATTTCGCCTAATAAAAAAAAGCACTCAAAAATTAAATTTGGATCGAAAAAAGTTGAAATTTTAAATTTTTAAAAAAAAGCATTTTTTCGATCCAAATTTAATTTTTGAGTGCTTTTTTTTATTAGGCGAAATTTTGAGCGAAATTTAATGCTAATTATGCTTTTTTTTGAGTGATTTTTAATGCTCTTTTTTTTTTAACATTTACTGTTTAAATAATCAATTTAATAATAAATATTTTTAACATATTATCTATAGATTGTTAAATATTATATTTAATACATTCTCATCTATCATAATATAACTGTATTATTTCTATTGTTTTATCAATAACATTATCAGGATTTATCCAATAATTTATAGTTTCTTCTAAAATATTTAATCTATTAAACCATTCATTTTGTTTAGATTTTTTACAACACATATACCTAATTTATTATTACCCCAACATGATGTAATATTTTTATCATTATCTTTATAATCATCTGGGTTAAAACGGATAAATACAATTGGTCTATGGTTTAAATCTTGAGATATTTCCATAATTCTTTTATTTTCACAACTACAATCATAATCAATATGTTGGTTTTCGTCTATTTCTATAATTATTACTTGATAACCTAAATCTAGTAATAAATCAGGTCGTCTTTTTGAACAACCGTCTTTTATTTTCTTATCAGATTCCCATGTAAAATTAGGAAATTTATTTTTCACATATTCAACAACTGCAAATTCTTTTGTTTTATAATTTCTTGAAACATGTTTGTCTGGAAATATATGGATAAAACAATATAAACAATATCCTTCATATTTATCTTGAACATGTGTATAACACAATGGAGTTTTACATATTTTATGTATAACATTAATCATTCCATTTAATTTATGCATAGAACAAAATTTTGCTTTTTTTTCATTTTCAAAGTTAAAATTTGGTATTTTTTTACATCCATTGTGAAAACATTTTTTGCTTTTAACATCAATCATATTTTTTAACTTATGGTCTGAACAATATATAGGCGTTTTTTCATTTTCAAAGTTAAAATTTGGTCTCTTTTTACATCCGTCATGAAAACATCTTTTGCTTATAACATCAATCATATTTTCTAACTTATGGTTTGAACAAAACTTAACTATTTTTTCATTTTCAAAGTTAAAACTTGGTTTTTTTTTACAGTTTTCATATTCACATTTTTTAACTGTAACATTAATCATATTTTCTAATTTATGTATATAACAAAATTTTCCTTTTTTTTCATTTTCAAAATTAAAATTTGGTTTCTTATTACATCCATCATGAAAACATCTTTTGTTTTTAATATCGATCATATTTTCTAATTTATGAGTTGAACAATATATAGCTATTTTTTCATTTTCAAAATTAAAATTTGGCTGTTTTTTACATCCATTTTCAACACATCTTTTGCTTTTAATATCAATCATATTTTCTAATTTATGAACAGAACAATATATTGCTTTTGTTTCATTTTCAAAATTAAAAAATGGTTGTATTTTACAATTTTCATATTTGCATGTTTTATCAACAATATTAATCATATTTTCTAATTTATGTATAGAACAAAATTTTCCATTTTTTTCATTTTTAAAGTTAAAATTTGCTGTTGTTTTACAATTTTCATATATACATTTTTTAGTTTTAACATTAATCATATTTTCTAATTTGTGGTCTAAACAATATAGTGCTTTTTTTTCATTTTCAAAGTTATAGCTTGAACTTTTTTTACAATCTTTATAATTACACATTTTTATAGTAATAATATAATTATAATTTTTATTAAATTTAAAAATCAATTTTTTTTATTTTATTAATAAAACATATATCTTATTCCATAATATAATCCGACAATTAAAAAATACAATATTTTAATATGACACAATAACATTGTAAACCCCATATATTTTAACACATTTATATATAAAAAATAAGTTAAATAAATCTTTAATAAATATAATATAATTATAATGAAAAATAATTATAATTATTCAGATAATGATTCAGATAATGAAATAAATTATCATAAAGATAAAAAACAAAAGAACGATAAAATTATAACTACAGAAACACGTAAAAGACGTTCAAATTCAGAAAGCGATATATACAATTTAAAAATAAAAGAGCGGTGTCGCTACGATGATTATTTTAGATCACAAGATAGAAATAAACAAATACAAATTTTAGATAAAGAAGATGAAATTTATAACTTTAGCAAAACAAATATTCCCATTCGATATAAAATTATATGTTCAAGTATACCTTTAGCAACAAAATCTTTAATTATTAATAAAATAGATGCTTTTGAAAATATGAGTTCAACTGATTCTGAATATAGCAAATTATCAAAATGGATAAATGGTTTAGATAATATACCATTTGATACATATATTAAATTACCAGTGTGTTTAAAAAGTAATAGTGTACAAATCGAAAGTTTTTTATATAATTCATATGAAATACTTAAGAAAACAATATATGGACAATTACATGCTAAAAATAAAATTATGCAAATACTTGCACAATGGATTTCTAATCCTCAATCAACTGGTCAAGTAATTGCTTTAGAAGGACCAGCAGGTGTTGGTAAAACAAGTTTAGTAAAAAATGGAGTATCAAAAGCATTAAATAGACCATTTTGTTTTTACGCACTTGGCGGAGCAACTGATATATCAAATTTAGAAGGTCATTCATATACATATGAAGGAGCAATTTATGGAAGATTGGTAGAAATGTTAATGGAAAGTAAAGTAATGAATCCAGTAATATTTTTTGATGAATTAGATAAAATTAGTAAAACACAAAAAGGTCAAGAAATAACAGGAATATTAACACATTTAACTGATTTTACACAAAATGATTCAATACAAGATAAATATTATTCTGGTATAAATCTTGATTTTTCAAAATCTGTTTTTTTCTTTTCATTTAATGATATACGTAATATAAATCCTATTTTAAAAGATAGATTAACAATTGTTAAATTTAATGGTTATTCGATTGATGATAAAATAAACATTACAAAAGATTTTATAATACCTCAATTATTAGAAAACATTGGATTTAGTAAAACAGATATTACATTTAGTACTAATGTAATAAAATATATTATACAGAAATATACTAATAATGAAGAAGGTGTAAGAAATATAAAAAGATATATTGAAGATATATTATTAAAAATAAATTTATTAAGATTTATTAATCATGAAAACAATAATCGTATTGACATAAAATATAATATTAAAGATTTAAAGTTTCCTTATTTTATAAATGATTTCGAAATTATTGATAATTTGTTGATAAAATAATATTAATTATTTTTACCAATTAAATACGCATATTCAAAACTGTTTGGCATTGAAATAGTAAACTTTTCATCTTTATATTTATCTTCAAAAAGATCAAGAAACTTATCTCTAGTTACCTTATTTGTAAGATAAGGACGATACTTTTCAAGCTCATCTTCAGTAAAAAAAGTTTTCAAAAACAATTTATCATAAGTACCAATTTTTATATATTCTGGAATATTACGAATAATTATATCAATAAATTCATCAGTTTCTTTTTTAAGAACTTCTACCGATTTTTTGATATTTACTCGAAAGTTTCTTTTATGAACAATAGGATTTGGAAAATGATTAAATGTTACTGCAACATTACAGTCATTATATTTTTCGTCAATAATTTCTCTCAATTTATCTTCAAGTGAAATTAAACCGACTTCTTTTAATAATTTTATACCTTTGAAGCTACTATAATATTTAAACATTTCTAGAATATCTCCAGTAAGTTCTTCAGTAATTTCTATTTTAGAATATATTTTATCTATAACAAATTTGTCAACAATATTTTCAAGTCTATCCAATACAGAATAATACTCATTATTTATTTTTTCATTTTCATCTGAATCTTCTTCTTCATCATCATGCATAATAAACGGATTATCTTCAATATCATCACATTTAGGTTTGACATCTTTTATCTGTTTAGGTTCAGTATTTTTTTTAACTGCATCTAAAAATGGAGTTTTTAAATTTTGAACAACATTTGATTTGCCATCACTTTTAGTAAAAAGTTGTTTAATATCTTTATATTTAATTGTACGAAAATTAGTATCTTTAAATGCATCAGTTACTTTAGCTGCATCAGTATTTTTACCTGAATCAGTATTATCACCTGCATCAGTATCCTTAGCTGCATCAGTTCCAATAGGTACAATAATTTCAGTTGATTTAGAAAATAAAGGTAAATCTATAGTTTCTTCTTTTTGTGTAGGTTTAACTGCATTCAACAATATTTTACTCTTTCTTTCATCTATATCACTAGATTGAACCATATATTTTATCGGATTGAAAAACATATATGGATTAGGAATACATTGAACATGTTGAACATGATGGTATCTAACATTAACTGGTCCATCTATAGGACAACTATTGTCAATATATTGTTTAATAATAGGTATTTCTAAATTTACATAATTTTCAACATTAATTCCATTAACATTAACTGTTACTGGAACTGTTTGAGTTTGATAACTCACTTCAATATACGTTTTATTTCTAGATGTACTCATTTTTAAGAATATAAGTTTTATGATTTTTATAATTTAAATAATACTTAGATATAAAAAAAATCAATTTTTTATTAGGAAATAGTGTGAACCTTCATTTCATTATGATTCTTTTCTGTATTTTTTCTTAGGTAATTTAATAATTTCATCACAATTTTCTTTTGTTAATAAATCTATATTATACTCTTTTGGTATACTAAAAAATTTTTTATTAAACAATATATAAGGTCCATATTGACCATTTTTTATTAAATAATTATCTATTTTTTTAATATTACTATTTTTATGTGTATTAATACATTCTATTGCATTTTCTAATACTAAATCCTTATCAAATGGTTCAATTATTTTATAATTAATATTATTATGTGTTAAATAAAATCCATAAATACCTTTTTTTAATATAATATCATTATTTTCATGTTTTCCCAAATTTTTTGAATAAGTTTCACTATTTTCATTTTTTAAATCTTTTAATGTAACATTATCAATAGTTAAAGGAGGAATTATTTTCACATATTTAGCATTTTTTCCATCACCAATTTGAAAAACTGGTCCATATTTTGCTACATAAGCATATACACATTTTCCTTCTTCATCATTACCCAAAAATCTTTTTTCAACTTTATTTAATTTTCCAACAAGTGGTATAAAATCATGATAAAAATCACCTACAACATTATTCCATATTGCCGTTCCATTTGCAATATGATCTAATTTTTCCTCCAATGATGCTGTAAAATTAGTATCCAATAATGTAGTAAAACTTTCTTGTAAAAAATTAGAAGTTTGTATTCCTAATTGAGTTGGTAATAATTTTTTTTTTTCAGCACCAATATTGATTATCTCTTTTTTATCTTTAATTACATTTTTTTCCAATACATAATTAACAGTATTTAATTTATTTCCTTTCACATCCTTTTTTTCAACATATTTTCTTTCCATTAAAGTTTCAATAATAGATGAATATGTGGATGGTCTTCCAATACCTATTTTTTCCATTTTTTTTATTAATGATGCTTCAGTATATCTTAATGGTGGATTTTGATATTTTTCTGAACATGTTATTTTAATATATTTAATAATTTCATTTTCTTCAATATTATCTACTAAAAAATCAGATGGTAATTGGTCATTTTCATCATCATTTTCATCATTTTCTTTTTTAATAACATCATCATATATTCTTTTATATCCATCAAATATTATTTTTTCTGCTTTTGAAGTAAATTTTTCAGTTCTATTTGATATATCAATTGTTATATTATAAACTTCTGATTTACATGCACTCATTTGTGATGCAACACTACGTTTCCATATAATTTCATATATTTTTTTATCAAGTGGATCCGTAAGATCATTTAATGTTTCTTTATCAATATGTGTTGGACGAATAGCTTCATGTGCTTCTTGTGCACATTTTATTTTAGATACATATGAACGTAGATGAACATATTTTTTATCAATTTTATTTATGATATATTCTTTAATCTCATTTTGAATAACAATACTCAAATTTGTACTATCTGTTCTATGATATGTTATATATCCCTTTTCATAAAGACTTTGTAGTATAGACATAATTTTCTTTGCACCAATTCCAAAACGTGTACCAATATCTTGTTGAATAGAACTTGTTGTATAAGGAGGAGGTGGTCTTTTTTCAACAATCGATTTAACAATAGATTTAATAGTAAAAACTGAACTTTTACAATGCTCTAAAAATTTTAAACATAAGTCACTATTTTCAAAATTAGTATTTAAAACACCAGTTAGTTTCTTTTCAAATAATCCAACTGTTTTATAATACTTTTTTTCAGTAAATTTCCCAATTTCAGTTTCTTGTGTAACAATAATTTTTAAAGCTGCTGATTGAACTCTACCCGCTGATAATTTAGGAGCAATATGTTTCCATAAAAGTGGCGATAAATTAAACCCAACTAATCTATCTAAAATACGACGTGCTTGTTGACTGTGTACCATATCCATGTCGATAGTACGAGGATTAGCTACAGCATGTTCTAAAGCAGATTTAGTAATTTCATGAAAACATATTCTATTTTTCTCATTTACATTTAATTTTAATACTATTGCACAATGCCATGCAATTGCTTCTCCTTCTCTATCTTCATCTGATGCTAACAAAACTCTATCAACAGTTTTCATTTTATCTTGTAACGCTTTTATTTGTTTTTTTTTATCAGGTAATATTTTATAAGTTGGTCTAAAATCATTTTCAACATCAATGCCTAAATTATCTTTATCTAAATTTCGAATATGACCAAATGATGCTAGTACGATATAGTTTGAACCTAAT
>Ga0214919_10009875_pt1 | contig 12215 bp, 10 predicted proteins | sample LL1503_MetaG_FD_177994 | JGI IMG/M metagenome (GOLD analysis project Ga0214919, IMG submission 177994) | Freshwater microbial communities from Lake Lanier, Atlanta, Georgia, United States - LL-1503 | ecosystem: Environmental > Aquatic > Freshwater > Lake | place: USA: Georgia | collected...
CGCTTGCCACGCGTTTCCACAGCGAATCAACAGATGGAATCCACGCCGCAACACATGCCGCGCCAAGTGAAATAACCGCCGCAATGGGCCAGCCGCCATTGTTGCCGCGCGCCATTTCTTTCAACCATGGAGCGCGCGAAGATTCGCTGGCCCATTCAATAAGCGTTGGCGCCAACACCACGATCACGCCCGCTTGAATGGCCGCAACCACGAACATGCCCGTTCGTTGCGAGCGCGTGAGCGAGCGAGGACCAAGTAAAATCCACGGCGCGCCCACAAACACGCCAAGCAATAAAAGCCAATCTGTGGCTGTTAAATTGGCTAAAAGCGGCCACGATCGGCTGGTCACTTCGCCACCTGCGCCAATCTGTTCAATCATCCACGGATGTGAATTGGCGATCAATGGCGCGAAGATGGCGAAGAAGGCGATCAAGCCAATCCAGAGCAAACCAAATCGCGCTCCGTTGCGCTTGAGCACGCGGCTCCACGCATCTGCCCAAAATCCCTTGGCGCGTGTTTGTCCAACGCCGCGCATGGCGTCGATGCCGGAAATCATGTTGGGCGTTTCTTGATTGATGTCACTCATAGCTCACCCGTGGATCCGCGACGGCGTATAAAATATCAGCGAGCAACAACGCGAATACATTCACCGCCGCAATCATGAGCGTGTCGGCCAAAATTAAATCGCGATCGTTGTTTGAAATGGCATCCAAAATTAAGCTGCCCATTCCAGGCACGCTGAAGATGCGCTCCACCACAACACTGCCGCCCAACATGGCCGGGAAAATTCCAACAAACATGGTGATCAATGGCAGCAAACTATTTCGAAACACATGGCGCACCACCACATCATTGCGCGCCACGCCCTTGGCTTTGGCCGTGCGCACATAATCGGCGCTGAGATTGTCCAACATGCTGGCGCGTGTTTGCTTGGACAGAATGGCGAAAGACCCGTATGTCAGACACAAAACCGGAAGCGCGATGTGCCACACCAAATCAAGAAGCCAGCCACATTTCCAAACGCCCGCGACATTAGTGCTGGGCAAAAATGCCATTGCGTCCGCGGTGGTGTCATGCAAACCACTCACCGGAAATAATCCGAGATATTGATTGTTGGCAAGAAATCCAATCGCGAAGACGCCGGCGAGCACTGTAGGAATGGAATACAGCGACAAGTAGAGAACGCCAGTGAGAGTGTCAAACCAACTTCCGCGGCGCACGCTTGCAATGACGCCCGTGGGAACCGCGATCAAATATGAAATGGGAAACGCAATCAAATTAATCAGCAACGTCACGGGCAACGCTTCAATGATCAAGTCCCACACTGGGCGATTCTTGGAGAACGCCACCCCAAAGTCAGATGTGTCAATCGAAACAAGATTTGGAATAATTGGAAATCCACTCTTGGGATAGGGCCCCGCTATGAACGCGATGGTTGCGCGCTGGCGAGTCTCCTGGGCAAGCGCCCACTTGGTGTCCATGCTCTTGGCGGCGTCAAATAATTTCACGCGCACACGCGCCAATTGCTCGACACGGATCGTGGCCGCGGAGGCGTCGGAATTATTTTTTGCATCGGCCATTTTGGACGCGCCTGTTGCCGCGGCCGCATCTTTGGCGGCTTGCGCTTGCGCTGCGTCGAGCACCGTAAGCACGTCGCCAAATTCATTCGCCTTGGCGCCACCTTTGCCATCAAGGCGCCCAACAAGCGGCGCGCCAACCGCGCGCGCCACATCCGCCAGCGCGTCGCGGAACAACCGAACCGACCCAACATAACTGCGACGCGCGCCTTCGGCATCTCGCTGAAGCGCTTTAAACTCCGCAATTTGGCTTTCATCCGTACTTGGCGTGAACACCACATTTGGCATGGCCGGCGGTGGAAACACCTGCGGTAACGATGGCGCGGGAATTGGCCGCGGCACACTCACGCGCTCGCCGCTCTGCATGCGCAAATCACGCGTGCCAAACTTGATCGGAGAAATACTGCTTAGCCATTTTGCATATTGCACAATCACAGGCTCGCTTAATCCATAGCGATCTTCTAGATACGCCTGCTGCTGCGCGATCCCCGTTGAGTTGCCTTGACCACCCGCGGCTTGCATGGACGCGCCAATTCCACCCGGCGCCAGCGCCAGCAACATGAACACCATCAATGTAATTCCCAACAACGTGGGAATCATCAATAGTGATCGGCGGACAAGGTAGGTGACCATGCGTGGACTTTCGCGTCAGTTCTTCACGGGAACCGCGGACACTCTGAAAAATTCCTGCGGCTCAAGCGCGGTCTTATACGTGTTCACATTTCCAAAGTCACGCTTTACAAAGCGCAGCCACGGCGCCACGCGAATAAATGTGTACGCCTGATCCTCCGCCACGCACGCCTCAAACTCACGCCACACTTGCATGCGCTCGGCTTCATTCATGGCGCGGCGACCCTTCTCAATCAACGCGTCGCATTGCGGACTGTTCCACTGCGTGAAATTGTCGCCACCTTCTTTGATGCTTTCACTGTGCCAAATTTGGCGAGGATCGCTCTCGGGCGCATTGTTGCCCCACCCCATGGTTATTGCGTCAAAGTCCCGCAATTTAAGCAATTCTTGATAACGGCTCCAATCCACTGGACGCGTTGTCATGATAATTCCGGCCCTGCCGAAACTGTCCTTCACAAATCGCGCAATGCGTTCGCTGATTTCGCCACCAGTTGCGTATGTGTATTCAAACGTGAACTTGTCACCTTTTTCATTTTCCAAAATGCCATCGCCGTCGCGGTCTTTCCAACCAGCCTCCGCTAAAAGTGATTTTGCTTTTTCAAAATCAAATGGAAGCGGCGTCACGGATGGATCGCTGCCAGGACTTTCTGGATTCACAGGACCCTTGGAAACAATTCCAATGCCATCCCAAATGTCGCGGATCATTTTTTCACGGTCAAGCAACATGGTCATGGCGCGACGCACACGCTTGTCGGCGAATGGGGTCAGTTCCTTGCCAGCGCGCGGACCACATTGCCACGCGATGAAACTGTATCCGCAACGCATGTTGGTCCACTTCAGGGCGTAATTTGTTTTCTCAAAGTCCGGCTCCTCTTTCATGATCTTGTTGAACTGCGGACTTGTTGGCAGCATCATGGAACCCTCGCCATTGCGATACGCCACCAAGCGTCCAAGATCATCTTTGATGGTGCGGAAACGCATGCTGGCAAGCGGCGCGTGCGCGGCCCAATATTGCTCGTTGCGAACCAGCACAACATCTTGGCCAGGCGTCCATTGATTCTTCAAATCGTCAGCGTTTTTAGGCAGTTTCTCCAAACGAAATTGCCCGGAACCCATCATCATTCCTGTGGATTGATTGATTTGCGACGGCTCAAATGTGCCGTAGTAATGCTTGGGCAAAATCGGATCGCCAAACGCCGTGAGAATATTGGTGAACAACGGCTCTTTGAAAATGAATTCCACAGTGTGGTCGTCAATCACTTTCACATCCTTCAAATTATCCTGCGTGCTGCGCGTGCGCTCGGCCTCGATCAGAGGATTGTTGATGAAGTCGATGTATGTGTAGCGAACATCCTCGCTGGTTACTGGGTGTCCATCGCTGAAATGAGCTAGTGGATTGATGTGCGCGCGAATCCACAAACCATCGGGATCAATTTGCCAACCATCGGCAAGTTGCCCGACCATTTTCAAAGTGCGCGGATCAAATGCTCCAAGACTTTCAAAGACGCGGTCGTTGACGCGCGTTGAATACACGTCGCTGGAAATGTATGGCGTGAGCTTTGCGGGCTGAGCCTCGAACAATTCCGTGAACTCGCCGCCCATGGCGTAACCAGGAATCTTCGTGGGATCACTGGCGGCGGTTGGCGAATTCCATTGCTCCACTTTCACGCCAGGACGCGCCCACGCGTTGTCGCTTGGCGTTGCCGCTGTCGCTACGGAATTGGCGGCGCTGGAATCGGCCACTGCGCTGGCAACACCCGCTGGCGCCACGCGAATTTGCTGAATTCGTTTCTCAAGTTCAAGCAACCGATCATCCACGCGCTGCAAGAGGACCCATTGTCTATCGCGCTGCACCATCAACAGCCACATGGAAAGCGCGATGCCAAGAAGAAGCACAAAAAACACGAAATCTTTGAAGCCGAATCCGTTTTTCATAAGGGTTGGCAGCGTATCACCACATCAAGAAATTGGGCAGAGTGGAATCACCCCGCGGACGCCGGATCAAGTCGATCACGCAGTCGATCGGCGGCGAAATTAAGCGTTAAAAGAGCGAACGCAACCACCGCGCACGGCGGAATCAACAACCACCAACGGCCCTTCACCAAATTCAATTCAGGCAAACCAGCGGCCGCCAAATTTCCAAGGCTTGGAAGTGGATCGCGAATTCCAATTCCCAGGAAACTTAAAAAACTCTCACTTAAAATTGCGCTTGGCACGGCCAAGGCCGCATACGCCGCCACCGGTCCCGCCAAGTTGGGCAACAAGTGCCACCAGAAAATTCGCACTGTTCCAGCGCCCGCTGCGCGCGCCGCCTCCACATAGGGCCGCTCGCGCAGCGATAACACTTGCCCGCGTACCACCCGCGACATGGTCAACCAACCCACGCCCGAAATCGCCACGAGCATGGTGAAAAAATTCAACACTTGGCGCGAGGTGGGCGCGAAATCTCCCAACGCGCGCTCGGCGAATCCATCCACCGCGACGCCGAGCAACGTGACCAACAACATGGATGGCAACGCATACAACACATCCACCGAGCGCATAAGCACGCTGTCCACGCGCCCGCCAAACCATGCCGCCACCGATCCCCAAAATATGCCAACCGCCGTAGCAACCAACGCCGCGGAAATACCCAGCGACAAACTAATCACGCTTCCGGCGCACAAACGCGCAAACACATCGCGTCCAAGTCGATCAGTTCCAAGCAGCATGGCTGGAACATATTGATTCGCTTCGCGGGCTTTTTGCGCGCGCTCAATCGCCGCTTGGTCGGCGATCCAAATTGGTGGCATCAAACTTAATTGTAAATTGCCAGCGGCCCAGCGCGGCGCGGAGACATTGCCACTGAGCGCGACTTCTCCAAATGCCCACGGCGTTGACAACGTAACCAACGCTAACAATGTCAACAACAACCACAAGCCAACGCCCAATCGATTTTTATTTGCACGGCCGCCCCGAGATGGCGCGGGTACTTGCAAGGGTTCAATCAAATCTATTCGGCTGGCGGTCACGTCTAAAGAATACGCTTATTCAATTTTGAAATGCGGCATGCGCCAAGATTTGCACGCTCAATGTGGCGCGCACACGGCAACATGCAAACTTTATTTTTTCATGCGTCGCAACTTAAGGATTTGTCGAAGCTGGTTTGGAAGCAGGCTCGTTGTCATTTCCGCGCGAGCGCCCACCAAAACCGCCCATCGCACCACCCATGCCGCTGGACCTTCGTCCAAACTTTGGATCCTCGCCTTTGCGGATGGACTCAAGCATCTCCGTGATCAACTTTTCACGATCACGAATGTCGTCCTGCAATCGCTTGCTAGAGTCTTTCAAAGATCGATCAAGAGCCACAAGTTCAAACCCACGAGCCTGAATATCCAATTCGACCTGTTTGCGAACATTGATTTCGATTTCCTTCATGGCTAATTCTTGCGCCACTGTATCGCCGGTCTTTTTGGCCGCATTCAAACTGTCGCTGGATTCGCGAATTTGATTTTGAACGCGCATGTCCTCAACGCGAACCTTGTACAACTTTGGCTCGCGCTCTTTCATCATGGACAAACCCATAAGTTTGCGCGCCTCGCGCGAAATTTTTTCACGCAACGCGGCGGGATCGGTCTTGCGAAGTTTCTCAAGAGCATCGGCCCATTCTGGATTCACATCGCGAGCCGTGGCGATGACACGATCGATGTCCTCCTCCGCCAACTCGCGGCGCGCGCCCTCGCCCGCGCGCCAACCGCCTCCACGCAAAGAAGTCGCTGGCGCGTCCTGCGCCCGAGGCGATTGCGTTTGATCAGTGGGCTCAACTTGATTGCCAGCCAGATTCGCCCCGGATCCAACGCGAAATGTCGTGGCCGCAACCGCGGCGACAATCGTCATTCCAACCACCACTCCGGCCAAGAATTTTTTTGAACTCATCGTCCCGCCTGCCCGGCTGGAAGGATGCTTCGCATTTCAAAATCCAAATCATCAAAGCCCGCGCCTTGCGCGGACGCCAGCCCTATGAAATTTTCATCGCCCGACGAACTTGCGGATGCTTCGAGCACCAATGCGAGCGAACGATCATCGCAAGTGGATCGATCACGCGCCGAGGAAGTTTGCCAAGCTAAAATTGAGCCGCCGACCAAAATTAAAATCGCCGCGGCCGCCTTCCACTGAAAGGAAGTGCGCGATCCAATGCGACCCGCAATTTCCTGGTTGGGCAAGTGAACAACGCTGGCTTGGAATACGCGCGCGGAAAGTCCGGGCGGTATAGAACTAGCGCTCGCATTGAGCACGCGAAGCGTGTTGGCAAATTGAATGTCCTCAGGCGTGTCCATTTTTATTCTCCTGCGATCCACTCAACGGAGCGGACGTTTTTTTGTTGCAACAATCACTTAAAAGAAAACATGTATCGGACTCATAATCAATCATGCGCTATCCCCCATGTGTCGCCGCATCAAATCACGCAATTTACGGATGGCGCGATGATGCCGCGCCAAAAGCGTGCCCATTGGCTCTGCAAGCAGCACTGCGATTTGTTGAAAAGTCATGCCACCTTGATGGCGCAAGTCGATGATTTCTCGGTCCAAATCTGGAAGTTGATCCATGGCGTCGCGCAGAGCCCGCAACTCTTCGGGCGCGGCGGTCTCTTCGGCGACTTTTTGCGGGGCGATGTCCGCCATGATGTCGCTGTCCATTGGGCGCGCGTGCAATTTACGCCGACGCATTTCGTCACGCAACCGATTGATCGCGATGCGAAAAATCCACGATTCAAAGTGACCCTGCTCCACGTAATCGGCGAGCTTGCGCGCGATGGTACAGAACACGCTTTGCGTGATTTCCTCGGCAAGCTCCTCGTTGCGTGTGTTGGAGCGCAGATACCTAAAAATGCGCGGCGACCAATATTCAACAACCACGCGCCATGCCACGGCGTCGCCCTTTGCGGCGCGCGCCAAAAACTCGCGGTCAAATTCTTCGTCGTCGGAATCCTGCACTGCGGGCAAGTCTACAACTCATCACTCGTGAAAGCTCAAGCGCAAATTGTGCATTCAACGCGTGACTTAAGCGGGCAATCACATTGGCATGCCGTCAAAATCATCGCGCGCATTCGCGCCACGATCATTTGGCCTGACCAATCGCGGCGGCGCGTCCCAAGAAGTGGCCGCGGGATTGTCGGAGAAATCGCGGAAGCGTGTCACACGGCTGTCCCATGTTAAACGTACAACGCCAGTTGGTCCGTTGCGCTGCTTGGCGACGATCAACTCCGCAAGTCCACGCTTGTCGGGATTCGCCTCGCTCCAATCGTCATCGCCTTGGTGGTAGTACTCCTCGCGGTGCAACATCATCACCACGTCGGCGTCCTGCTCAATGCTTCCCGATTCGCGCAAGTCACTCATCTGCGGTCTATGCCCGGGTCGATCCTCCGACTTGCGGCTGAGCTGGCTGAGACAAATCACAGGCACCTCTAGTTCGCGCGCCATGGCTTTGATGCCACGACTGATATCGCTCACTTCAACTTGGCGATTTTCGCTGCGTGTTCCAGCCGACATCAATTGCAAGTAGTCAATGAAAATAGCCTCAATGCCGTGCTGTTCGCGCAAACGCCGCGCCTTACTGCGCATGGAAAGCATGGTGAGTCCAGGGGTGTCATCGATCCACACCTTGCTGCTCTTCATGGCTTCGCACGCGGCAAGCAACGCGCGATAATCCTCGTTGCGCAACATGTTGCGACGCAAGCGTTGCGAGTCAATTCCGCTTTTGCTGCACAACAAACGCTGCACCAATTGTTGCTTACCCATTTCCAAACTGAACATGGCCACCGCATGTCCGCCAGCCGCGGCATTTTCCATCATGTTCAAGGCGAACGCGGTCTTGCCCATGCTGGGCCGCGCCGCCAACACGATCATTTCACCCTTCTGCAAGCCGCTGGTGATCTCGTCAAATTCCGCAAAGCCGGTGGGCATTCCATTGAATGATTTCCCATCGCTTGTGTCGATCATCTTGATGGCGTGATCAAGCAATTCCTGCAACGTGGAGAATTGCGCCGACTCGCGCCGCTGCGCGATTGCGAAGATGCGTTGCTCGGCGGCTTCCAAAACTTGTTGAGGAAGATCTGTGGAACCCTGCGCATCAGCAAGAATTTCGCCGGCCGCGCGGATTAATTCACGCAAGGTTGCCTTGTCACGCACGAGGCGCGCGTACTCGCTGGCATGGGCCGCGGTGGGAACACTCTCCGCAAGCTCCACCAAATATTCGGTGCCGCCAACATCGTCAAGAATGCCTCGATCAAGAAGTTGTTGATTCAGTTGCACCACGTCAAGCGAAGCGGTGCGATCCCAAATTCCAACCATGGCTTCAAAGATCGCTCCGTGCGCGGGACGAAAAAAATCGCCACTGGTTCGCACCAACTGCACAACATCGCCAACCACTTTCGGATCGATCAAGATCGATCCCAGCAAACTCATTTCCGCTTCAATGGCATGTGGTGGCGCCGCGTCCAAAAGACGCTGCGCATCCCGCATGTCCATGCGAGGACGTCCGCGGTCGGACCCGCGATATGAAGGTTGCTTTGGTTCCATCTAAATCTGCCCAAAAATTTTGAAAAGTGCCAGACCCGCCGAAATTATCTGGCGGTCACAAGTTCTTGAGGCGCAACGCTTTGCTCACGCATTAAACGACCCGGCTTGAATCGCACGGAGCGCTTGGCTGGCACCTTCACTGGTTCGAGTGTCTTGGGATTTTGCGCCATGCGCGGCGCGCGTTGGCGCACTTCAAACACGCCGAAGTCACGGAACTCAAGTCGGTTGCCACGGTTCAATTCCTGAACAACCGCGTCCAAAAATGCTTGCACAATTTTTCGCGTGTCGCCTCGATCAGCGCCAGTTTGTTGCGCAACTTGTTCAACCAATTCTTTTTTCGTGATTGTGTTCATTTTGAAAGTGTCTCCCACATTTTTATTAGCGGCAAAGAACCTCGGACCGTCAACAGTATGGTCAAAGAGGTGGGTCCGCGTCAAGAGCGAATCTCATCCACGATTTATGAGCGAGTTGTCCCCGATGGTTGTCCACGAATGCGGTGAATGGCATTTGTTGTGCTTAATCCCGCACGCAAACCTAAAATATGAAAAGTTGCGTTTATTTTCTTGACAACTCCCATTTCAGGTATTTGTTCTGGTTGATAGTCGCCGCCCTTGGCATAAACGTGTGGCCGCGCCGCCAATAACGTGGCGTCCGCGGTGGCCTCGTCAAACCACGTGACAAAATCAACGCACTCCAGCGCCTCCACAACTTCAAGCCGTTGCTCTAACGGAAACACTGGACGATCGTCGCCTTTTAATTTGCGCACGCTCGCGTCGCCGTTGAGCGCGACCACCAAACAATCGCCCAAAGATTTTGCCTCGCGCAAACTAGCCACGTGGCCCGCATGCAAAACATCAAAGCAACCATTTGTGAAAATAATTTTCTGCCCCGCGCTGCGCCGCGCATCCATCTCAAGCGCAAGGTCGGCGCGGTTGCGAATCTTGCCCGCTAAATGTCCGGCCTGAAACAAAACTTGCTTGCGAATTTGCGCCAGCGGAATTGGTCTGGCTCCAAACACCTCCACTTCAAGTCCAGCGGCCACATTGGCCAACTGAACTGATTCAAGCCAAGAGAATCCATTGCACAACGCGCCCGCGAGCGCCGCCAACACCATGTCGCCGGCGCCAGTCACGTCATACACCTTGCGCGCCAATGTCGGCACATGCACTGGGTGCGCAGCGGGCATTCCCAGCAGCGCGCCGTGGCGATCAAGAGTTAACACAATCGCCTCAAGACCAAGTTGCGCGATCAACTGATCGCTCATGGCGCGCAAAATAGGCTCGTCAAAACCAGATGCCGCGCGTAGGCCAGTGGCTTGCTCCGCCTCGCTGCGATTTGGGGTGATGGCGGTGGCGCCTTTGTACTTGGCGTAATCATTGATCGCGGCCGGATCCACCAAAAGTTTTTTATTCGCCGCGCGGCAACGCTGGATTAATTGCGCGCACAATTGCGGCGTGCACACGCCCTTGGCGTAATCCTCCAAGCACACAATGTCGCAATTGGGCAACGCCTCATCAATCGCCGCCAACAACTGCGCGGCAATCGCGTCGGAAATTGGCTCGCGGCTTTCCATGTCAAGGCGAAACATTTTTTGAGGATGGCGATGCTGCGCCAAACCGATCAAACTTTTTTTCACAGTTGTAGGCCGCGAAGAATCCTGCACAAGATGCTTTGATTCACAACCGCCGGACTTCAATAATTCCCGCAAAGAGCGTCCTTCCGCGTCCGCGCCAGTCACTCCAACGCACTGCACGGTTGCGCCCAAAGCCGCCGCGCACAGCGCAACATTGCTGGCGCCGCCCGCGGTTTCCTCCAGGTCCTGCGCGCCGCGGCTTAACAACACCGGAACCGGAGCGTCGGGGCTTAATCGCTCGGCGGCGCCGGAAAGCGCTTGATCAAGCATGAAATCCCCAATCACCAACACGCGGAATGATTTCCACGCCGCCATTTTCACGACCAAACCTTCGGTTGAGAAACTCATGCCGCGCAGTCTAGCGATGACAGCGACTTTGCCCCACACGAATGGCGCGCGTCAATTGCTCCAGCAAAACGCTTTCGCCCTGCACAAATTCAATGGCAAGGCGCGGCCTCACCAACGGCAGGGCGGTCTTCACGCCCAGCGGCGCGATCTTCATCCAATCTTTTTGCGTGACAATGATCGCGTCCGCGCCCGCTTGCTCCGCGCGTTGCACCAAGCGCGCCAACTTGGGCGCGTTCCACTTCGCGTGATCTACCAAGCGCGGAACATCCACCACGGCCGCCGCCACCGATTCAGTTTGCTCAACAATGGCGCTTGGATTTCCAGTGCCCGCCCAAACCGCAACGCGCTTGCGCCGCAACCAATTCACTTCATGTACGGCGCTCTCTTCAATTCCCTCAAGACCAGTCCACACATGGCTACACCAAGCCAAAGGCGCTTGCCCATGCAATTTTATAATTTGATCCGTCAAGTCATCATCCACTTTCAAGGCGCGCGTGACAATCACTCCCGTGGCGCGCCGCAATGACAGCGCCGGTTCGCGCAACCAACCCAAAGGAAGAAGTTCTCCATCAAGCGCTGGCCGCGTGGCGTCGATCAAAACCAAATCGCAGTCGCGGCGCAATTGTTCATGTTGAAATCCATCATCCAGAACAACCACATCGCACGCTGGATTTTTCACACGCATCGCCGTGATTCTTTGCGCACGGTCTGCGCCCACAGCCAACACAATTCCCGGCAGTCCAGTGCGATGCTCAAGAACTTCGTCGGCTTGCTCGGCGCCTTTGTGCCCGCGCAACGCGATCATTGGAGAATGTCCGCCTGCCTGAAGCGCGCGAACGATCCACTGCGTCAAGGGAGTTTTTCCAGTTCCACCCGCGGTGATATTGCCCACGCTAATCACGGGCAATCCGCAATCCATCGCAAGCCGCTCCTGCAAACGCTTGGCGCGCACATGAATGGCCACGCCATAGCCAACGCTTGCGGCGGCGGCGAATGGTCGCATCCAAGTTGGCAAAGGTCCACTCATTGAAACTCTTTCTCTACACGCAGAAGAAATTCTTTCACCCGCCGCCACGGAAGTCCAGCCACCGTGTCGGGATCACCTTCGCAATGTACCCGCCACCCATCGCGCAGCCGTTGTGAAATGTCATATCCCCCCGCTCGACCGCGCCATAATTCACTCGCTAAATATTTTTCCAATTGCTCATGCGACACCGCATCCATTGTCACGCGCGCCTGATCAAAAAATGTCCACTCATGCCCGCGATGCAATATGCACACGCCAGTGACCACGCTATGCGCGCCGCTAAACGCCAGCTCCAACATTGATCTGGCCTCGTCTAGGCTTTGTGGCTTTCCCATAGCAAGCCCCGCCATTTCACATATTGTGTCGGCGGCCAAAATCACCTTTTCTTGGCAGCGTTGGGTAAACGCCTCGAGCACCGATTGCGCTTTCATTCGCGCGATCCG
>Ga0214919_10009876_pt1 | contig 12214 bp, 8 predicted proteins | sample LL1503_MetaG_FD_177994 | JGI IMG/M metagenome (GOLD analysis project Ga0214919, IMG submission 177994) | Freshwater microbial communities from Lake Lanier, Atlanta, Georgia, United States - LL-1503 | ecosystem: Environmental > Aquatic > Freshwater > Lake | place: USA: Georgia | collected 2015-03-15
ATTTAAAATAGCTTTCATTATATATCAATTGAAACTCTAAAGGGATTATGTTTAATTGCATATTGAAATGCTAAATCTGTTTCTTCCAATCTAAAACCTCTTTTTATTAATTTCGTAAATGGAAAAGAATTATAATATTGCTCCATAAATTGGGTAGCTTTTATGAAGTCTTCATTATTATAATTATGTAAACCTTTAATGGTCAAAATATTTCTAATAATATATTCAGCATTTATTGAAATAGGTGGTTGTGCAAATACGGCACCAATTAATATGATCGAACCTCCAATATTCAATAGATGAATTGAATGTTCCATTGCCTTATTGGCTCCACTAAATTCAAATACGATATCTGCTTTTGGAATATTTATATCATTTGGAACAAAAATCTGAGTGACTCCATATTCTTTGGATATTTCTAATCGTTCTACATTTTCATCAATTGCAATGACTTCATTTGCATCCATTGAGGAAGACATTGCACAAGCAATAATTCCAAGCATTCCAGTTCCGTAAACTATTACGTTCTTATTTTTAATATCACCAGCAACTCTAATGGCGCCTGCCACAGTAGCAACACTGCAATTTATAAGAGTAGCTAATTCATTAGGTAATTCATCTTTTAAAATTACAATAGGTGTATTTTTTCTTAATATAATATATTCACTCAGACCACCATGAAAATGATTTTCTTCAGTAATTTTTTCATGTCCATATTTAAATAAGTCATTCGCTTTTTGTGGTATCCCTTTTTTTGCTAATGCATCATCAGGAGAGCTAGCATATATAGCCCATGTAACTTTATTTCCTATTTTAAGAATTGTTCCTTTTAAATCATGTGTAGGAGCAAGGGGCCCAAAACTTTCAATCACTCCCACTATTTCATGTCCTAATATGGTAGGATTTTTTTCAATCCGTTTACCCTGATAGGTATGAATATCACTTCGGCATAAGCTTGCACACAAAACTTTAACAAGTATTTCACCTTCTTTTAAAGAAGGTAAAAGATCCGTTTGAATTGAAATATTTTGGGTAGAATTGTTGTAAGAAGCAAATTTTGACACACCATATAATTAAGTTTTAAAAGTAAATATTAGTGTTCTTCCTTTTAACAAATTGTAAAACTTAACTATTTAGTAATATATGTTATAATTCCAATTTTGAATATAAAATCAATTTTAATCTTACGATTTAATCCATGATTCTCGTAAACTTCAAATGGGATTGTTTAAATCCAGCATTACTATAAAAATCGTGTGTTTTTTTTCTTTTATTCTGTGCTGTAACTTCAAAGGATTCAATGTTTTTAGACTTTAGTTTTTCAAGTACTTGGTTGATCAATAATTTTCCTACCCCTTGTTGTCTATGTTTCCTATTAACATATAGTTCTTGAATTTCAGCTACATCATTTTCATGATGCAATAATTTTTGAATATGACAGCTAATAAATCCTATAATTTCTTTTTTATTTACCTCTGCAACTAAATAAATGATATTCTTATTTGAAACATTAATATTAAATGTTTTTCTAAAATCATTCATTTTCAATATTTTTTTTTCTAAATCACATATTTGTTCATATACAGTTAACATATCATTTTTTTTCGCAGTCCTAATAGATATGTTTTCTGATTTCATTATCTAAATTTTTGTTTTTAATTAATGTTATGAAATTATAAAATTTATATTACCTAAAAATTAATTTATTTTGAATTTCATACACATAACATTTACGTAATATTAATCATGTTAAAATTGCACAAAATTTAACAATATGCAAGCATTATTCAAGAAAGTATTAATAGGCTTTATGCTATTGACTTTCTTTATTACAAATGTCTTTTCTCAAGACACAAGAGTCGTAACAGGAAAAATTCAAACAACCACTGGGCAAGGTATTGCTGGTGCAGTTGTTAAGGCAATGCCTTCTAAAAAAATTGTACAAACAGACAGTCTTGGTAATTTTAAAATTATCATTTCTAATGGCGATAAAACAGTTGAAGTTTCTTCTTTAGGTTTTTTAGCTCAGAGTTACACTTTACGTAATGAAACTAATTTTTATTTAGCGCTACAAGAAGATACCAAAGCTTTAACGGATGTAGTTGTAACTGCATATGGTATTAAAAGAGAAACCAAGAAAATTGGATATTCTGTACAAGAAGTTAAAGGAAGTGATTTGATTAAAGCTAGAGATGCGAATCCCATTAACTCTTTAGCAGGTAAAGTGGCAGGTTTAACTGTAGGTGCCAATGCTGAAATGCTTGGTCGTCCTGAATTAGTATTACGTGGTTCTAAAGATTTATTATTTGTAGTAGATGGAGTTCCAGTAAATACAGATACTTGGAATATAGCTCCTGATGATATTGAAACTTATACAGTACTAAAGGGAACTAATGCTTCTGCATTATATGGTTTTAGAGGTTTGAATGGTGCCATTGTAATCACTACTAAAAGAGGTACCAAAGATAAAAAAGGATGGCAAGTAGATTTTAATTCAAGCACTATGGTTGAATCTGGCTTTGTTGCTGTTCCTCAATCTCAAGCAGAATATGGCCGTGGTACTAACTATATTTACTCATATGGTGATCAATTATATGATAACAAACAACGTTTACCAGAATGGGGTCCTCGTTTTGAAGGACAAATGATTAAGCAATATAATAGTCCTTATGATTTAGTAACAGGCATTAGAACTGCTACTCCTTGGACTGCAAAAGGAGCGAACAACTTTGAAAATTTTATGCAATCAGGGTTGATTAATACCAATAATATTTCAATGTCGGGCGCAACAGATAAGTCTGATGTTAGAATTTCTATTTCGAATATGAACCAAAAAGGGATGGCGCCCAACACAAAGTTGAATTCTTATACTTTGGCTGTAAATGGGGGCTATAACATTTCTAAAAAATTAAGATTAGAAGCAAGTATTAATTTAAATAAGCAATACTCACCTAATATTCCCGATGTAAACTACGGACCTAACTCTTACATTTATATGTTTAAAGTATATGGTGCCGCAGATTATGATGTTAGAGATTTAGAAGATATATATAAAGGGCCACAAGGGGTATTAAACTTAATGCCTTATGCACAAGAATATGGTCGTGAAAACAGTGCATGGTTTATGGCTAAAAAATGGTTGCGTTCTCATGATAAAACCGATATCAATGGTTATATCAAAGCCACTTATAAAGTAAACAACGATTTAACCTTAAACTTACGTTCACAAATTTCAACTTGGAATCAATTAAGAACAGAACAAGTTCCTTCTGGAGCAAACTTGAATACTTATACTCCTTGGTTTGTTTTTGGATGGTATGGTGATTATCATGAAGATAGCCGTCGTTTAACTGAAAACAACACCGATTTAACAGCGAACTATGAAAAGAAAATTGGAAAAATAGGAATTTCTGCTTTAGCAGGTGTTTCTGAAAGATCTTTTGCTTACAATTCTTTTTGGGGTACAACAAAGGCATTAGCAGTTCCAAACTTATATGTAATGTCTAACTCCAAAGACGCTCCATTATCTTATACATGGAATTCAAGAATGCAAGTATATAGTGCATTTTACTCTGTAGATTTAACTTTAAGCAAATTTGCTACTTTATCTCATACAGGTCGTGTAGATCAATTATCAACTTTAGCTGATGGAAATAATACATTCTACTATCCTTCAGTTTCAATTAGCTCTGCTTTGAAAGATTACTTAACCTTACCTTCTTTTATTTCTTTTGCTAAAGTACGTGCATCATTTGCAGATGTTAAGGGTGGTTTAACTCAATCAACTATTCCATCTGCATTTACTGCAATCACAGGAACTAGTACCAATGGTGGTTTATTAGGTTATGGTTCAGATTTATATAGTTCTTATGATGGACCTTCTTATGCGAACCAAAATGCATATGCATTCCAATCTTATTATAATGGAACACCTTCAGTCGGGTATTCTAATACTATTGCAAACAGTTCATTAAAGCCTTTTGATCGTACATCATATGAAGCGGGTGTGGATTTGAAATTTGCAAAAAATAGATTAGGTTTTGATTTCACATATTTCACAAGCTTTAACGGACCTCAAATTTATGCATTACCAGTAGCATCTTCAACTGGGTTTGCTGCGCAAAACGTAAACGGTATTACTTCTAAGAAAGTTGGTTTTGAAATCACTTTATCAGGAACACCTATAAAAACCGCTAATTTTAATTGGGATATTAATGCTACTTATGCTACTTATCAAGAAACATTAGATGCTATTTATGGAACAGAAACAGGTTTAGCTTTAAATAACCATATTTTTAAAGTAGGAGATCGTTTAGATGCTATATATAGTTCAGGTTTTGTTCGTGATGCATCTAATAATATAGTTTGGTCTGGTGGTACACCTTTAAGAGCACCTTCAGATATTACAAATAATAAATTTTTAGGATTTGCAAATCCTGATTATACTTTTGGACTTAGCAATAAATTTTCTTTCAAAAATATAAGTTTTGGTTTCCAATTTGATGGTCGTATTGGGGGTTCAATTTATGATGGTATTTACCATGATGGCATGAATGGAGGAACTTCGCTTGAGTCTGTTCAGGGTGCAATTGGTGCAGCACGTTTAGCTGAATGGCAGTCAACAAACAATGGAACTGTAAGTATCACTCCTAAATACATTGGACCAGGTGTGAAAATTGTTTCAGGGACACCAAAATTTGCGGGAGGTGTTATTACCAATTTATCTGAATTAACTTTTGCTCCAAATGATGTAGCTGCTAAAGTGCAAACAATAGCTGGTGGTTCTGGTTATGGAGGTGTGGATGAATATTGGATGACTAGCCGTTCATTTGTAAAATTGCGTGAAGTAAATATTAGTTATTCTTTACCAGCAAATTTGTTGGGAAAATCTAAATATATCAAAGGAGCTACTTTTTCATTAGTAGGTAGAAACTTATTGTATTTCGCAGAAAGAAAGGATCAAGACTTAGATCAGTTTGCGGCTGGTTTTAACGACTCTGATAGAAGTTTACAAAAAGGTGGTCCATTACAATCAGCAACAGCGAGAAGATTTGGATTTAACATTAATCTTAACTTCTAAATTTAACAATGTATAAAAGTAATTATATGAAAATCAAAATTAATAATATCATCTTAGGTTTAGTAGCTATAAGTTTTGGTATCACAGGTTGCCAGAAAGGGGACTTGTTATCTAATCCTAATGTAGCGGCAGAATCTTCAACTATTCCATCTTCTTTAATTTTAAATCACATTACTGCGAATTTAATGAAGGAAGAAGATCCTATTGTATCTAACGTATGGAAATGGAATCAAAATACGGTTTCTAATTACACCTATTATTATGGTAGTAATGCGTATTCTTGGTCTACAACAAGCACAACTTATGACAATATTAAGTATTGTTTAAAAATGGAAGAACAGGCTTTCAACCAATATAAAAACAAGACGAATGTGTATTTTGCATTGAGCAAATTTTTTAAAGCTTATTCGTATATATGGTTAACACAAAGAGTGGGAGATATTCCAATGTCTCAATCAAATAGTGTAGCTAACTTAGAGCCTAAGTATGATTCACAAAAAGATGTATACAAGCAATCTTTAGCTTTATTAGATACTGCCAATTTGCAAATGGCAGCTTTAATTTCATCTGCTAATGCAAATACTAAAGTGGATGCTGGTGGTGATATTTTTGGCTTAACTTATGCACAATGGCAAAAAGCAATCAACACTTATAAATTAAGAGTCTTGATTTCTTTGAGTAAACGTGCAGATGACGCTGCGGATTTAAATATTAAGTCTCAATTTTCGGCTATAGTAAACAATCCAACACAATATCCTATTATGTCATCTAATAGCGATAATGTTGTTTACAAATATAACGCAGCTTATAATCAGTATCCTCCTCATAGATACGGTTATGCGCAATATAATAACTGTATTAATATTTCTAAAACATGGATAAACGCTACCGTTCCAAATAAAGATCCAAGAGTTTTAGCATTATTGTCTCCAGGTGTATTAAGTATTGATGCGGCGAATCCTGTAGGTAGCTTCACTAACTATGTTGGACAAGAAACTGATTCTGCAATTTCCGCAATGAAATTCACTTATACTAGTACTTCTTATCTTGCAAGTCCTAATTATAACAGATACATGACTCCTTCAAATATTGGTGGTACCATTTCTGAGCCATATATTTTATTAGGGTATAGTGAAATGTGCTTTAATATTGCAGAAGCAGTTAATAGAGGTTGGGTAACAGGTCAAACAGCTTCTAGTTGGTACACTAAGGGTATACAAGCTTCTTTAGACTGGTATGGTATCAAGCAAGGTGGTACAATTGTTGTGAACAACAATGATGGTACTAAACCTAATTTGGGTACTGCTACTTATGATGTAAATACATTTTTGACTAATGTGACTTATGCTGGAGATAATGCTACTGGTTTAACTCAAATTTTAAATCAAAAATATGTATCCTTCTTCTTGAATTCAGGATTTGAATCATACTATCAATGGAGAAGAACAGGAGTTCCTACTTTCAAGGAAGGTGGAGTGGGTATTGGTACTCCTACATTTAAAATTCCTTTAAGATGGCAATATCCAATTGACGAATCTACCTATAATGCTACGAACAATAAGTCAGCTTTAACATCGCAATATGGTGGTACAGATGATTTATATGCTAAAATGTGGCTGATAAAATAATTTCGGTTTAGGATTTTGTAATTTGTTTGTTAAGTTAAAGTGGGAGGCAATTGCTTCCCACTTTTGTGCTTATTAAAATCAAAAATGAAATAAACATTTTTATGAAAAAATATATTTTAAGCTTTGTTATAATTTTTATTTCGCAGATTTCTTTTTCACAAATAAAAGATAGTGCGACTCGTGAAATTAAAATGCAAGGTGCCGTTAATTTCAGAGATGTGGGTGGGTATCAGACAAAAAACGGGAAGCAGGTAAAAAAGGGAATCATTTATCGAGCAGCAGCTTTAAATAATTTGACTCCAAGTGATTTGCAAAAAATAGACGAATTAGAAATCAGATATTATTTTGATTTTAGAGGTCCTTTTGAGGTAGCAACTGCACCCGATAAAATGACAAGCAATGTTATTAGAATTTCGTTACCATCGGGTAGTGAAAATATAGGAGATAGTAACTATCAGAAAAATTTGCAAAACATGTTAAAATCAGACTCTTTTATGAGTCATTTTTATACCGATTTAAGCCCCTTTAAATTAAGGTATCAACCCATGTTTGATAGTTTACTAAATTTTAAGGGACATCGCAATCTAGTATTTCATTGTACTGCGGGTAAAGATAGAACAGGCATTGCCGCAGCCTTAATATTATATGCTTTAGGGGTGGATAAGGAAACCATTTATGATGATTACGAAGCCACTAATTATTATAGAAGAAATGAAAACATTAAAGCTGCTTATGGAATGCAGTTGATGTATAAAGTAGATAAGCAAACGGCCAATAGTATGTTAGACGCTAATAGAAATTATATAAAATCAACTTTTAATCAAATTGAGAAAGATTTTGGAACTATTGAAAATTATTTGTCTAAAGTAATGGGACTAGATGGTAAAAAAATCGTCTTATTAAGAAAATATTATACTAAATGACCTTGCAAATAAACATAAGAAGTGTTCGTCTAGATGATTTTGATTTTATATTTGAAGCTTTACAGCAAATTCATTTAAATTTAGACAAAGATATATTTCTAGAAAATTTTAAAACCAAAACAAAAAATAAAAAGTCTTGGATTTTTATTGCCGAAAATCTTGGTTCTCAAAAATTGGGGTTCATCATATGTGAAAATATTAATTTTATACATTTTAAAAATAAGGCAATTATTATATCTAACTTTTATATTGCACCTAAATATAGAAAAATGAAAGCGGCTGATTTATTATATGAATATGTTGAAGCTAAGGCGATAGAACATGATGTTCAACAAATTTTAGTAATGTGTAATATTACAGCTACCACTACCCAAAATTTTTATACCAAACACAAATTTAAGTTTGACAAAAAAACATACCTAAAAATTTTATGATAAAGAAACAGTATTTTCTCTTATGTCTTTTGATCTTAATTTTATCAAAAGGCTATTCTCAACAAGTTGATCCCAATTTGAAGACTAAAGGATATTTTAGTATAGTGCACCCTATCTTTACCTCCGATGCAAATGGGGTTGTATATAATTTTGATCATCAATATACTGTTGCATTCCCGATGGGCATCAATATATTAAAAAGTAAAACAATTGCCTACAGCTTTGAATTTTTTCCAACTATTAAAGCAATTAACGGGGTAACTAAAGAAACCAATTTTACTTTTCACCCTGGAGTTATTTTTAGAAGACCCAATAATTTTAATTTTATAACAAGAGCTGCTTTTGAAACTTCAGGTAGATTTGGATGCACATTTGTTTTTAATAAAGTGTATTATAAGACGAATGATTATGCCTATTGGTTTGCCATCCCTGTTCCTTTTAGATTTGGTAATAATGCTCCTGCTTCTGTGGGATTAGGCTTGCAATTTGGAGTTACCTTTTAATATGTATTTTTACGCATGAAAAATATTTATATAATTTTATTCTTATTCTTTTTTATCAATTCAAAAGGACAAGAATACACCACTCAAAACGCTCATTCTCATAATGATTATGAACAATCTTCTCCTTTTGAACTGGCTTACAATGAAAAGTTTGGTTCTATTGAGGCTGACATTCATTTATCCAATGGCATGATATTAGTAGGTCACGATTCAAAGGATTTAAAGAATGATCGAACTTTAGAAAATTTATATTTAAAACCTTTACAGGAACATTATAACCCTTCTAGAAAATTACAGTTATTAATAGACGTTAAGACTGAATCTATTGCAACGATCAATGAGCTCATTAAAATTTTAGAAAAATATCCGGTTATAACTAATGACACGAACATAAAAATTGTATTATCTGGAAATTTACCTAACGAAGAAGAATTTACAAAATATCCTCATTTTATTTGGTTTGATGGGAGAGTAAATAAAAAATATGCTCCCAAAGTACTTTCAAAAATTGCTTTAATAAGTGAGGATTTTTTTAAAATCATTTCATGGACCAAAAATTGGATGACAGATTCCGCTTCTATCCGCAAAATTAATCTAGCCATTCAGCAAACCCATTCCATGGGGAAGCCTATTCGTTTTTGGGCAACTCCAGATAATGAAGCTACTTGGGAACTACTTATAAAAATGAAAGTAGATTATATAAATACCGATAAAATAACACTGTTATCTGATTTTTTAATGAACAGAAATCAAAATCAAAAAACACTCCCCTATAATAGAATCATTAAATCTGCTGGCACTGTTTTAAGATACGGTAAACCAACTTTAGAAAATCATGCAATGGATGTTTCTAATTTAGCAGATAAAAACTTAGTGGTAATTCAGGAACGCTATGGTTTTTTCATTGTCAATATTGAAGAAAAAAAAATTATTGATCATTTTAATTTTAGCGATTATCCTCAATATGCTAATTTAATGACTGTTTATTCGGGTCTCACCACCACCATTGTGAATGGAAAAGAGTATATCCTCTTTTCTGCAGCTAATAGTAAAAATTCGGCTATTATGATAGTTGAATGGAACCATGGCATCTCCAAAATTGTTGATATTCCTATCAATGCTATTGCTCCAGCCAACAATGCATTACCCAATCAAATAGTGGTTAATAATGAAAAAAATAATATTTATCTATACACCGTATTAAATGGTAACAATGAATTAATTAAAATTGACTTTGCTTCTAAAAATATCATATGGAGAAAACCTACAGGCGTTGCACCTTATGGTTTAACCATTGAGTCTAATAAAATATGGGTCACTAATTGGGCTGGAAAGACAGTTACGTATTCTACAAAATCAACGGCAGGTGTTCCATGGGGCTTAGCTTATACCGACTCTCTTACGGGAGCAACCAATAACGGCACAGTATCTGTATTCGATTTAAATGGACAGCGTTTAAATGATATAAATGTGGGATTACATCCTAATGCTATTATATCCTCACCTGATCACTCAAAGGTTTATGTTTCAAATGGTTCTAGTGACGAGATTAGCATTATAGACCCTATAAAAGAAAAAGTGACATCTACTATCAATGTCAATATTTTAGGAAAAAAATTACAAGGAAGTACACCCAATGCATTATTAATATCTAATGATAATACCAAATTATATATTTCTAATGGTATTGATAATGCCGTTTTAGTGTATGATTTAAAGAACAAAAAAAGACTTGGGTTAATTCCAACTGAAGCTTACCCCGCTGGCTTACTTATAAAAAATAACAAACTCCTAGTAGCAAATTTAGAATCAGAGGGAGCCAATGTTATTGATGTTGTTAAAAAAGCAAGAGCAATACACAATCAATTAGCATCTATAAGTATTATACCCTTACCTAATATTAAAACACTCGAGGAATATACTTTACAGGTAATCTCTCAAAACCTTTTAAATAGAACAGAACAATGGAATTTAAAACCAAGGGAAAATTCTAAACCTATGCCTATTCCTGAACGTGTTGGAGAGCCTTCAGTTTTTAAGCATGTTGTATATATAATTAAAGAAAATAAAACCTATGATCAGGTTTTTGGAGACATACCAACCGGAAATGGCGACAGCTCTTTATGTGTTTTTGGTAATAGAATCACACCCAATCAACATGCTTTAGCAAAACAATTTGGGTTAATGGATAATTATTATGCATCTGGTAAATCTTCAGCTGAGGGCCATCAATGGACAGATGCCGGAATGGTTTCTGATTATGTTGAAAAAAATGTAAGAGCTTGGTTTAGAAGTTATCCTCATCGTCAAGAAGATGCATTAGTGTATAATAAGGCTGGCTTTATTTGGAATCATGCCCTTAGCTATGGTAAATCAGTGAAAGTATATGGAGAAGCTTGTGAAACTATATATGATAAAAATTTAAAATGGCAGGACCTGTATTTGCAATATCAACAAAATATAAAACCTAATTGGACAAATAATACGACTATAGATAATTTATTGCCCTACATTCATCCAACCTACCCTGATTGTGATAACATCACTTTTAGTGATCAACAAAGAGCCTCTATTTTTATAGAAGATTGGAAAAAATTAGAATCAGCCAATAATTTACCTAATTTAATGGTTCTTTCGTTACCTAATGATCATACCACTGGGACCTCTCCTAATTATCCTACACCTAATGCAATGGTCGCTGATAATGATTTGGCTTTAGGAAGAATTGTAGAAATGATAAGTAAAAGTAAATCTTGGGACTCCACTGTAATTTTTGTGACAGAAGATGATTCACAAGGTGGTTGGGATCACGTTTCAGCATATAGAACTATTGGCCTTGCTATCAGCCCTTATTCTAATAATAAACTGATCAGTACACAATACAATCAAGTTTCAATATTGCGAACAATCGAGCAAATTTTAGGATTACCACCAATGAATATTGTGGATGCAACAAGCCGCTTAATGACAGATTGTTTTACTACTAAACTTAACCCTGCGGTATATAATAAAGTGGAAGCTAATATACCTCTTGATCAAATGAATCCTTCTATAAAAACATTAAAAGGGACTGCAAAAAAAATGGCTTTAGCCTCTAAAAATGAATTATTTAACGAGGTGGATGGAGGTAAAGATGATTTAATGAATAGAGTTATTTGGTTTTATTCGAAAGGCAATAAGCCTTACCCTATCAACAGCACTAAAAACTAATTTTTAAATACATTAGTATTAAAAATCCTCTAAAAAAATCCCTCCCACCGATAACTCGGGGGAGGGATTTTTAGTTTAAAAATTTCCAAAACCATAAAAACCAAAACCATAAAACCCAAAACCAAAAACCCAAACCCAATTCCTAATCCTAAAACCAAGAGCCGTTAATGACAGCATCTCCGTTGGCGTTATTTTTTTCAGTTCTTCTTTTTACTTCTTTGCGATGTAACCATGTGCTAATGAACATCAAAGGAATAAATACAAAAGTAAGAGGAGGTATTCCTAACATACTAATCCATTTACCACCAAAGTGACGACGCATTGGGCGACGCAAACGTTCTGCAATCAAGTACATAGCAGGAACAATAAATAAGGTCATAAAGAAAGCAAAGATCAAACCAAATATTAAAGTCCAGCTTAATGGCTTCCAGAAGGC
>Ga0214919_10009877_pt1 | contig 12213 bp, 10 predicted proteins | sample LL1503_MetaG_FD_177994 | JGI IMG/M metagenome (GOLD analysis project Ga0214919, IMG submission 177994) | Freshwater microbial communities from Lake Lanier, Atlanta, Georgia, United States - LL-1503 | ecosystem: Environmental > Aquatic > Freshwater > Lake | place: USA: Georgia | collected...
TGCGGTTCGGATGCCGAATGGTGTTTTATTTGTCAAGAAATCACCAAAGAGGACTACGAACGCCAGTTCCCCGACGCGGCCACGCTCTCCAGCCTGCAATACGGCGTGGGCGACGGGCAACTGAACGCCTGGATCAACCAAGACACGGTGCGGATCGCGGAATACTTCTACATTGAGCATGAAGCCAAGAAACTGCACCAATACCACGGCGGTATCACCGCAATGGCCGGTTCGCCCGAGGCAAAACAAGCCGAAATGATGGGATTGAAGCCGATAAAGACGCGGGATGTGGACGTTAGGTCGGTCAAATGGTGCAAAACCAACGGTTTTGAGATACTGGAAAAACGCGATTGGATGGGCAAATTTATCCCGGTTATCCGCGTGGTCGGCAACGAATTTGAGATAGACGGGCGTATGTATGTCAGCGGGCTGGTGCGGAACTCGAAAGACGCGCAGCGTATGTATAATTATTGGGTTAGCCAAGAAGCGGAAATGCTGGCGCTGGCACCCAAAGCACCGTTTATCGGCTACGGCGGTCAGTTTGAGGGTTACGAGCAACAGTGGAAAACGGCCAACATCAACAACTGGCCGTATCTGGAAGTCAACCCCGACGTGACCGACGGCCAAGGCAGCGTGCTACCGTTGCCGGCGCGGGCACAACCGCCGATGGCCTCCAGTGGCCTCTTGCAAGCCAAAGCGGGCGCATCCGACGACATTAAAAGCTCGACAGGCCAGTATGACTCTAGCCTCGGGGCGACCAGCAACGAACGCTCTGGGCGGGCGATTCTGGCGCGAGAGAAGCAAGCGGATACCGGCACCTACCACTATGTAGACAACCTGGCGCGCGCCATTCGCTACGCGACGCGGCAACTGGTCGATCTGATCCCAAAGATTTACGACACGCAACGCATCGCCCGCATCATCGGCATAGACGGCGAAACGGATCAAGCGGCTATCGACCCGACGCAACCGATGCCGGTTAAGAAGATTCAGGATGAGCGCGGCATCGTCATCAAAAAAATCTATAACCCCGGTGTTGGCACCTACGACGTGGCGGTCACGACCGGCCCAAGTTACATGACCAAACGGCAAGAGTCGTTAGACGCCATGAGCCAACTGCTGCAAGGCAACCCGCAATTGTGGGCGGTGGCCGGCGATCTGTTTATCAAGCACATGGACTGGCCGGGCGCGCAGGAAATGGCCGCACGGTTCGCCAAGACCATCGACCCGAAACTGCTATCCAACGAGGACGATCCGGCACTCCAAGCGGCCAATCAACAGATGCAAGCGATGGCTAAAGAGATGGATCAGATGCACATGATGTTGCAAAACGTCAACAAGTCGATGGAAGCGCAGACGCTGAAGGTCAAAGAGTTTGAAGCCGAGGTCAAAGCCTACGACGCCGAAACCAAACGTATTAGCGCGGTGCAGGCCGGCATGTCGCCCGAGCAAATCCAAGATATTGTTATGGGAACCGTGCATGGCATGATTACCTCGGGCGATCTGGTGAGCGAGATGCCAGGCCGTGATACCGACATGCCCGGTATGGCAGAAATGCCGCAAGAGGGCATGGAACAGATGCCGCCACAGGGTATGGAACAGATGCCACAACAAATGCCACCGATGGGGATGCCACAGTGACCAAAGCATGTGATTTTGTAGGGATGCTGTTCCTAGCGCGTGATGTGGCGCACAGCGTCCACTTGAACACCCGCAGCTACGCCAAACACGTAGCCCTGAACATCTTTTACGATCGTATCGTGGGCGCTGCTGACGACTTTGCGGAAGCCTACCAAGGTCGGAATGGTTTGATTGGCCCGATCTCGCTTATGTCGGCTAAGAAAACGACCAACATTACCGAGTTTCTGGAAGATCAACTGAAAGAAATTGAATCCATTAGGTACGATGTGTGCGACAAGTCTGATTCTTCACTGCAACAGCTTATTGACAACATTGTCGAAATATACCTTCGCACGCTATATAAGCTGCGTTTTTTAGCATAGGATAAACCATGTCAGCCACATACAAGAATATCAGCGCCACTAACCAAGTCAAAATCGGGTTTACGGTGCTTAAGGGCATTTTTGTGAGCGCCGCGTCGGCCACGCCGACAATCACGGTATACGATTCCGGCACCGCAAGTAGCAGTGACCCCACGATTTTGAGCGTGTTTACGCCCACCGCTGCGACCAATTACAATTTTACCGCAATGGGCATATCCGCAAGCAAAGGGCTATACGTGGTCATATCCGGAACGGTAGCCGCTACATTCATTTACGAATAACCGTACCGGTGAGGTTCACCGGGGATTCCAAGGAATCGAGCCATGTCTGACGAAGTAATAGCGGAAGTGCCCGCGCCGGAACAGGACGCAACGGCTGCGCCTGAACCCGTAGTAAATGCGCCGGAAGCAGTAGAAGCACCCGAAGGTGAGCAGAAAGAAACTCCAAAGGTATTTACCCAGGAGGATTTGGACGCGGCCATCGGTAAGCGGCTTGCACGAGAACAGCGCAAGTGGGAACGCGAACAGAAACAGGCCGAAGCACCAAAGCCAGTTCCTGTAGAGCAAGTGCGGCAGGATCAGTTTGCTACGACCGACGAATACGTCGAAGCATTGACGACTTCTAAGGCGCAACAGATCGTTCAGCAGCAGCAGTTTGCACAGCAGCAGCAAGAATTGCTTGGCAGCTATCACGACAAGGAAGAAGCGGCGCGGGATAAATACGAGGACTTTGAACAGGTCGCGTATAACCCCAAGCTACCAATCACCGACGTGATGGCGCAAACGATTCAAGCATCGGACAACGGGCCGGATATTGCATACTATCTAGGCACCAATCCGAAAGAAGCTGACCGCATTGCCCGACTAGCACCGTTTTTGCAAGCAAAAGAAATAGGACGTTTGGAAGCAAAAGTTGCTTCTGAGCCGGTAACTAAACAAACCTCGAAGGCATCTGCGCCGATTTCACCTGTCACACCCAGAAATGGGGGACCAACCAATTTTGATACTACTGACCCGCGCTCAATAAAAACGATGAGTACAAGCCAGTGGATTGAAGCTGAACGGTTACGTCAGATGAAAAAGCAGGAGTCTAAGGGCACCCGTTAATACTTTTTAGGAGTTTCATTCATGGCTAATAGCCTGCTTACCATTGATATGATTACCCGGAAATCTCTGGAAATTCTGGAGAACAACCTGGTAATTTCCCGCAACTGCAACAAAGAATACGACGACAGCTTTGCCGTCGAAGGCGCCAAGATTGGCTCGACCCTGCGGATTCGTCTGCCGGATCGCGCGCTGGTGACGGACGGCGCCGCCCTGCAAGTTCAGGACGACAACGAGCAATACACCACGCTGACGGTTTCCAGCCAGAAGCATATTGGCATTAACTTTACCTCTGCCGAACTGACGATGCAGTTGGACGATTTCGCGGAACGTGTCTTGAAACCGCGTATCAGCCAATTGGCGGCTAGTGTGGACGCTGACGTTGCTAACGCCTACAAGTCGATTTACTCGTCTGTTGGCACTCCGGGCACGACGCCGGCTACTTCGCTTGTGCTGTTGCAAGCACAGCAGAAGCTGAGCGAATTTGCTGCGCCGATGTCGCCGCGTTACGCGACCGTTAACCCGGCGGCTAACGCTGCGCTGGTCAACGGCATGACCGGTTTCTTCAACCCGACGGGCACGATTTCCCGCCAGTTCAAGACCGGCATGATGGGCGAGGGTGTTCTCGGCTACGACGAAATCAATATGTCGCAGTCGATTGTCAACCACACCGTCGGTAGCCTCCCGGTTGCGCCGATTTGCGCGTCTACCGTGCCTGCGGTTCAAGGCGCGACGACGCTAGATATTACGTACACCAGCGGCACCAAGACCATCAAACAAGGCGATATCTTTACCATCGCTGCCGTTTATGCGGTCAACCCGCAAACCCGTCTTAGCACGGGTAGCCTGCAACAGTTTGTCGTGACTGCCGATCAGACTTTGACCAGCACCTCGGCTACTATTGCGTTCCAGCCCCCGATGTACACCGCTACTAATGCGTTGGCTACGGTTGATGCGTTCCCGGCTGCGTCGGCTGCGCTGACGTTCTTGGGCACCGCGTCCACCGTGTACCCGCAAAACTTGGTGTATCACAAGAACGCGATCACGCTGGCTACAGCTGACCTCTTGCTCCCGCAAGGTGTCGATATGGCCTCACGCCAGGTGCATAACGGTATTTCGATGCGTATCGTGCGTCAGTACGATATCAACAACGACCGTATGCCTTGCCGTGTTGACGTGCTGTATGGCTTCTCAACCATTCGCCCGGCGATGGCTTGCCGTATCTGGGGTTGATAAAACTACCCCCGCCTGGTGCGGGGGCATCTTAATTTTTAGGAGAAACAATCATGGCACTTCCTTCAGTTGGTGGCGGCTATCAATACACCGATGGCAACCAAAGCGAACAGGTAATGGAAACTCAAGCGGCGCCCGGAACGGTAACCGCAACGGCAACGCTGACTGTTGCTCAACTTACCGGCGGTCTTTTGGTGTGTGATCCGTCAACTTCCGCAGCGTCTTACACGATGCCTACGGCGACGGCAATTGACGCAGTAATGACCAACATGAAAACTAATAGCTGTTTTATGTTGAACGTGGTTAATCTTGGCACTTCGTCTGGTGTTCTTACCTTTGTAGTTGGCACTGGCATCACTTCGGTGGGTAACCTTTTGGTTGCTATTACCGGCAGTGCGGCTGGCGTTGGCGGCGCGGCTCAGTTTCTGTTCCGCAAAACCGGCACCGCTGCATACTCAGTGTATCGGATAGCTTAGTAACAACACCTCGCGGTGTAATAGCCGCGAGGTGGTTTTTAGGGGATATTATGGTCATTTACCTGCGGCATCCAATTCACGGCAGTAAGGTTGCTATTGCAGAGGCCGAAGCGGTATGCGACGAAACGAACGGGTGGGAACGCTACGAAGTTGGCGCGTTGCTACGCCCCGTGTTGCCCGAATCGGTAAACGAATTGGCAAAACCTCGCGGTAGACCACGTAAGGAGCTTGCGGCATGACAACCACGGCTGGCGATCAGATCAATGGGGCACTGCGGCTGATTGGTCAATTGGCCGAAAGCGAAACGCCATCGGCAGCGACTTCGCAAGATGCTTTGACCGCAATGAACCAGATGTTGGATAGCTGGTCGTCTGAACGTCTGTCTGTATTCTCAACGCAAGACCAAGTGTTTACTTGGACGCAAGGTCTTATCTCACGGACTCTTGGGCCTACTGGCGATTTTGTGGGCAACCGCCCAGTGCAAGTAGACGATTCAACTTACTTCCGCGATCCGGCAAACAACATCAGCTTTGGCATCAAGATTATCAATCAGCAGCAGTATGACGGTATTGCAGTTAAGACCGTCACCTCGACATATCCGCAAGTGTTGTGGATCAACATGGATATGCCGAACATCAATATGTATATCTACCCGGTGCCGACTAAGGCGTTGGAGTGGCACTTCATTAGCGTCACCGAATTGGTTGAGCCGGCTACGCTAACAACAAATTTGGTAATTCCACCCGGCTATCTTCGGGCGTTTCGGTTTAACTTAGCCTGCGAGATTGCTGCCGAGTTTGGCGTTGAGCCGCCACCCCAAGTGCAACGAATTGCAATGAGCAGCAAACGCAACATTAAACGCATCAACAACCCTGACGACGTAATGAGCTTGCCTTACAGCATCGTGGCGACTCGCCAGCGGTTTAACATTTACGCAGGAAATTACTAACATGCCAAATATCGCAATTTCCGCTCTACCCGTTGCCACTTCGCAGGCTGGCGCCGATGTGTTGCCGATCGTGCAAGCCACGACCAGCACGACCAAACAACTGACAGTGACACGACTGTTTACTAGCCCGACGCTTGTGACGCCGGCATTGGGAACGGTTGCCAGCGGCGTGATTAGCGCCTGCACCAGCACCGGAATGGTGATGGTCGCGCCTGTTCTCGGCACGGTTGCCAGTGGCAACATCAGCGCGTGTACCAGCACCGCAATGGTGATGGTTTCTCCGGTATTGGGAACGCCGACCAGTGGCAATCTGTCGAATTGCACTAGCACTTCGATGGTGTTGACTACGCCGGTATTGGGAACGCCGACTAGCGGCAATCTCTCTAATTGCACTAGCACTTCGATGGTGTTGACTACGCCCGTTATCGGCGCGGCAACTGGCACAAGTCTTAGCACCACGGGCAACCAGGTTATTAGCGGCACCGGCAAACACGGCTACGCCACGGGGTCTGGCGGCGCGGTTACTCAAGCCACTAGCAAAGCGACCGGCGTTACGTTGAGCAAATCAACCGGCCAGATTACGTTGAACGCTGCCGCGCTTAACTTAGATACCACGGTCAGTTTTACGCTGACCAACACGGTAATTGAAGCGGGCGATATTTTGGTAATGAACCACATCAGCGGCGGCACCGCGGGTTCTTACTTGCTCAATGCTCAGTCGGCGGCGGGTTCAGCCAGCATTAACGTGCGTAATATTACCGGCGGCTCGTTGAGTGAAGCGATTGTGATTGCGTTTGCGGTCATCAAAGCGGTCACGGCGTAATTGAAAACACCCATCCTTGGCGGCAGTTATGTCGCTCGGTCGGTCAATGCGGCAGATAACCGCATGGTTAACCTATTTCCCGAAGCGGTGCCAGAAGGCAGTGGCGGGAAAGAGGGCGGCTTTCTGCTGCGGTGTCCTGGCTTACGTCTGCTGGCAACCGTAGGCAACGGCCCGATCCGCGGGCTGTGGGTAACCAACGGCGTAGCCTATGTCGTGTCCGGCAGTGAGTTCTACAGCCTAAACACAAGCTGGGCGGCTACGCTAATCGGTTCCGTGTCCGGCACCGGCCCTGTCAGTATGGCCGACAACGGCACGCAGATATTCATTGCGTGTAACCCCGGAGGGTTCATCTACAACACCTCGACGCTGGCCTTTGGCGCCATTACAGACCCCGACTTCCCCGGCGCGGGTTCAGTTGGCTACCTTGACGGGTATTTTGTATTCAACCAGCCAAATACACAAAAGTTTTGGGTTACCGCAATACTGGACGGCACGGACATTGATGCGTTGGATTTTGCCAGCGCGGAAGGTTATCCCGACAACGTAATCGCGCTAATCGTAGACCACCGCGAGATATTTTTGTTCGGCACCACCAGCGTTGAGGTATGGTATGACGCCGGAACGCCGGACTTTCCGTTAGCGCGGATTCAAGGTGCGTTTATGGAAGTCGGTTGCGAAGCGGCCTACTCGGTTGCCAAGCTCGACAACAGCGTGTTTTGGCTAGGGTCAGACGCCAGAGGCCGCGGGATCGTTTACCGCGCCAACGGCTACACGCCAGCGCGAATCTCTACCAATGCCATCGAATACGCTATGCAAAGCTACGGCAGCATTGCGGATGCAATTGGCTACACATATCAGCAGGACGGGCATCCGTTCTATGTGCTGATATTCCCCTCGGCGCAGGCCACATGGGTCTATGACGTATCCACGCAACTTTGGCACGAGCGTGCGGCGTTGGAGAACGGGCAATTTCTACGGCACCGCAGCAACTGCCAAATGTCGTTCAACGACGAGATTGTGGTGGGCGATTACGAGAACGGGCAAGTGTATGCCTTTGATCTCAACGTATACGCCGACAATACCCAAGACCAAAAGTGGCTGCGGTCGTGGCGGGCGTTGCCGACTGGCACAAACAACCTTAAACGCAGCGCGCAGCATACCCTACAGCTTGACGCTGAAACGGGTGTTGGACTTAACGCATACCCCGCTTACTCGGCCGAAGATTTAGCCACTGAAGCTGCGGATGTGATTGTGGCTGAATTTGTGCAGGGCTATCTTGTCAGTGAAGCCAGCGATCAATTGGTTACGGAAGCCAACGACAGTAGCGAGCCGCTGGTCACGCAAGTGCAACCCGACGAGGACTACAACGGCTACGCGCTAGAAACTAACGCGTATGCCGCCGCACCGGGTTACGATCCGCAGGTCATGCTGCGTTGGTCAGACGACGGCGGGCATACCTGGTCAAACGAACACTGGACTTCGATGGGCAGGATTGGTGCTTACGGCACCCGCACCTTCTGGCGCCGGCTCGGTATGACGGAGAAGATCAGGGATAGGATTTATGAGGTGTCTGGAACCGCGCCGGTTAAGATTGCCATTGTAGGCGCTGAACTCTTTGTAACGCCGACCAATGCTTAACATTACCAACATCCCCGCACCGCGGGTGCCGTTCCTTGACGAGCGCACCGGCCTTATGGCGCGGGAGTGGTATCGGTTTTTTCTCAACCTGTTTATTCTGACCGGCAGCGGCAACAATCCAACCACGCTTGAGGAATTGCAGATTGGGCCACCGAATCCGCAGGATTTAACAGAACTGCTGATTCAGATCAACCAGAACGTTGCGCCGCAATACGAAGATCAATCCGGCGACTTTCTAAAGACTCTCGACACCGCGCAATTGATGTCAATGATGTCGCGGTTTGAAAACGCTGAAACCGCCATTCAGGGAGCTTACCTTCAGCCCGTAGTGCAGACCGGAACTATTGCCAATTACAATCTAAATACCAGCCCAACGGCTGGTGGTGTGGCCTACGGCACCGGCCCCGCCCTTGCGGTCAGTGCAGCCGGTACGTTAGGTCAGGTATTGACCAGCGGCGGTGCTGGTGCGCCGACATGGGCTACAGACGGTGGTGGGACGGTTACCAGCGTGTCTGTGGTGTCAGCCAATGGGTTGGCTGGGACGGTAGCAACAGCAACAACAACCCCGGCGATCACGCTATCCACGACCATCACCGGCCTGCTCAAGGGCAACGGCACTGCAATCAGCGCGGCTACCAGTGGCACAGATTACGCCCCGGCAACCAGCGGCACCTCAATCCTTTACGGCAATGGGGCTGGCGGGTTCAGCAACGTCACCATCGGCACAGGCGTTGCCTTTGCTGGCGGCACTCTGTCTGCAACTGGCTCTGGCGGCACTGTAACGAGCGTAACCGGAACTGCACCAGTTGTGTCGTCTGGTGGTGCTACGCCAGCAATCTCGATGGCTGCTGCTACAACGTCGGTAAGCGGGTATCTGACCAGCACCGACTGGACTACGTTTAACAACAAGGGCAGCGGCACCGTTACCAGTGTGGCTGCACTGACGCTTGGCACCACCGGCACTGACCTGTCTAGCACTGTTGCAAACGGCACGACAACGCCGGTTATCACACTACAAGTTCCAACCGCTTCTGCGGCTAATCGTGGGGCTTTGAGTGCAGCCGATTGGACAACCTTTAATAACAAGGGCAGCGGTAGCGTCACCAGTGTGGCTCAGTCGTTTACCGGAGGTTTGATTTCGGTTGCTGGCTCACCGATCACTACATCTGGCACCTTGGCGTTGACCGTGGCTGGCACCAGCGGCGGCGTTCCTTACTTTTCGAGCGCATCAACCTGGGCAACATCTGCGGCTCTTGCGGCAAGCTCGCTGGTGCTTGGTGGTGGTGCGGGAGCAGCTCCTGCCACAACCACAACTGGCACAGGCGTAGTTACGGCGTTGGGGGTAAACACCGGAACCGCAGGGGCGTTTGTAGTCAACGGCGGCGCTCTCGGCACACCATCAAGCGGCACAGTCACCAACCTGACTGGCACGGCCAGCATCAACATCAACGGCACCGTGGGCGCCACAACACCCGCTGCGGGGACGTTTACTTCCGTGTCCGACTCCGGCAACCTGGCGTTTACAGGTACAGGCAACCGCATTACGGGTGATTTTAGTAACGCAACGCTTGCCAACCGGATTGGGTTTCAAAGCAGCACGGTTAACGGCCAAACTTCAATAAGTGCTTTGCCTAATGGCTCAAGCGCGCAAACACAATTTTTAATTTTTAACGCGTCTGACGTGGCAAACGCGGGTTTTGGGCAATGGCTGGTAAGCGCAACAGAAATGCGTTTGGGCGCTGCACTTACCGGAACTGGCTCATACGTGCCGCAGACTTTCTACACCGGGGGCGCGGAGCGCGTCAGGATTGATACTTCTGGCAATGTGGGGGTCGGTGCTACTGCAAACGCATCGGCCATTCTGGACGCCCAAAGCACCACAAAGGGCGTTCGATTTCCAAACATGACCACGGTGCAAAAAAATGCAATTGGAACCCCCGCAGCGGGGCTTGTGGTATTCGATACAACGCTTGCAAAACTTTGTGTCTATTCGGGCGCAGCTTGGCAAACCATCACTTCGATTTAAAATTACGCAAAAAGCCCGTAACATCAGCCGATGTGTTCGGGGCTTAGTTAACAAAGGAACAGAAAAATGGCCGTATTCTTATCGTTGTTCGCGGGCGCTGGGGCACAATTTTTTACCAGCAACGGCGTTATTTTAAGCGGGGGTTTGATCTATACGTATACCGCCGGGACTACGACCCCGCTGGAAACCTATACGACAAGCTCGGGCATTATCACGCACACAAATCCAATCGTGCTGGACTCGGCTGGCCGCGTTCCTAGTGGCGGCGAGATATGGACTACCGTAACGTCGGCCTATAAATTTATCCTGAAAGACTCTACCGGCGTAACCATTGCAACTTATGACAACATACCTTCTCCCGTGTATGCAGACAATATCCTATACAACGAGGGCGGCGCCAACGCGGTAACTCGCACGCTTACATCTAAGCTGCAAGAGTGGTTGTCGGTGAAAGACTTTGGCGCCGTAGGTGATGGCGTTACCGACGATACCAGTGCTTTCACTTCAGCATTGGCCGCCGCTACGTCAAACCAATCAGTGCTAGTGCCGGCGGGTGCTTACAAAATTACCGGCACCCTAAACGGTGATTTTGTAACCTTTGGTGACGTTTCAATTGTTGGCGGCTATGTAAACTACGTCAACAATTTAGCTGCGTCTAACGCTTGCGTTACGATGTATCGCACTGTCAATTCGGACAATTCAACGGCGGGCAAATGGGTTGTTTTAACGCCAGAAGGTGCGTTGAACACAACCGGCACAACGACGCAAGGTTTGCAAGAAGCAATCAATTACGCTACGCAATACGGTTACGATCTCTACGTATACGGTGGCCCGGTTAAGCCGCCAAATTTCCCGCCGCCCTACGCCAGTTTTAACGGGCAAGAGCCGGCAATCATGTTCTTGGATAGCGGGATTACCTTTTACCCGCTACAAAAAGGCGTCATTAAAATACTGGACGTAACCCTAAATTTTAACAGTGGGGTTACGGGTGCGGCAATAACGTTTGACTCGATCATTATCGCTGACATTGATTTCAGCGGTTCGCAAATCGTTTGCGCCGCCGCCGTGGTAGGTGTTTCCTTTAACCCGCGCAATAACCTGCCCAACGACTCTGCGGCGGGTAAAGTTATCAGTGACTGCCGTATTAAATTGTGCGCGGTTGTAGTGCCGGCGGGCAGCACTTGCGTGTTGATTGATTGCACAACGGGCGCGTTTATTGGTGTTGACTTAAACATTTCGGAACTAAACGGCGGTGCTTATGGCGTACTTGTCAACCCTGCAACAAAAGGGTTTGTTGCCAATAAAATGTTTGTTTTGGACGCCCACGCGCAAACATCTTCCTGCCTGTTGATTGGCACAAACGCAACCAATGGCGTATCGGCTTACGGCAACAGTATTGAATTTTTTGCTCAACCGGCGGTTGGCGGCTTAGGCATTGATCTGTGGGGAACGGGAAACATTATTAAAACAACCGTTTTGAATTCCCAAGGCGTTCCAGCGGCTTGCGTTAAGTTGGAAGCAACCGCTTCGCAAAACATTATTCAAGCCGGAACTTTGCAAGGAACGGTCACCATACAAGACTTTTCTACGACCAGAAGCAACTTGATTCAATACGGCAATGATTGCTGCTCCGTTAACTTAAACGGCGTGAACCAAGCACTTCTTGACGCCACGCCGACAAAACTAGGATTTAACGTAAAAAGTTTTGACCAGATGAACACCTACAACGTGTCCACATATAGCTGGACGCCGGGTGTTCCTGGCGTTGCCCAAATAGTCGCCAGCATGAATTTTGTCGATGCGCTGCCGGTCGGCACAGTTATGCAAATCGCCGTATACAAGAACGGTATCTTATACAAACAAACCTCAGACGTGTCGGGGTCGCTTGTTGCCAACAACGCCATAGCGATCTCTGTTTTTGCACAGATTGAAAACAACACCGATTACTTTGAGGTGTGGGGC
>Ga0214919_10009879_pt1 | contig 12211 bp, 8 predicted proteins | sample LL1503_MetaG_FD_177994 | JGI IMG/M metagenome (GOLD analysis project Ga0214919, IMG submission 177994) | Freshwater microbial communities from Lake Lanier, Atlanta, Georgia, United States - LL-1503 | ecosystem: Environmental > Aquatic > Freshwater > Lake | place: USA: Georgia | collected 2015-03-15
CATATTCATTTGTGCTCTTAATGAAAAGGACAAACATTTTTTTGTACATTATACTGTATGTGGATGATAATTCATTTATCAGTCCTTCTATTAAATCTTGCTGTGTAAATGTAGCAAATAGTCTGTTGTTCATAAAATCAGTTTCTGTTGTAAAGTCATACTGATTATAAATATCAATTGATGTTTCAAACGCGTTCTTTTCCATAATTATTGTAACAGCGCCATCGCACCATAATTTTTTCCTGTGGTTAGTTTAACTTTTAACTTGTACTTTTCAAATGTTTGTTTAATGTCTTCTAGTATATTTTCTTCACTGTAGTCAAGCAATATTGAATCATAAGTGTACAACACTATTTGTGTTTTTTTGCCCTTCAATATTTTTACAACATCCCATATGATACGAATGTTAGTTGACGTTTCCAAGTTTTGAAGAGTATAATTGAACAGCTTTTGCGGGTTGATGTCTTTTAAATCAGTGGTAAACTTATGTCCTGAAATTGGACATTCAACATAACCATTAGTTGTAAAGTCATTCCATAATTTGTTTACATGTTCTTGTATTAACTGAAAATATTCAATGTACTGATATTCCTTGTATACTCCACCGTACAATTGTCTAAACATTAATGTCTTTGCTTCACTAATGTCTATGCCTGCTTCCTTTGCAAAGTACTCATACGGTGTTTCACTTCCAAAGTCATATCCCACTAGTTGAGCTGCTAATGTTGGATGATAAGAGCTTATGTCTATTTCAATAAAACAGTCATTTTTAGGAACAAACGATTTTCTACTGCCATTGTCTTTTCCTAGTGCTGCAAAGTTAATGCCATTAAAACTATTGGAAGGCCGTCTGGTTGTAGTGTACAAATTATACTTGGAATAAACTGTGTTATCGTGTATAAAAAACGCTTCATTGTTGATTTCAAAGTGTTTATCGAATTCATATTTGTCTATTTTTAAACCGTTTCTTTCAATTGAAAAGAATGTGGTTGTTAGTTTGTTTAAAAACTTGTTGTTGTCTGACTTAACACAATACTCTTTTACTTTATCATATATTAGCTCACATTTTTCATAATGTTTAACAGCTGGTATGATTGTGTTTATGTTCATTAAGTCTCCTTGTCTTTGATAAAAGAAATCATGTGCTGAAGTTGATGGTTCAACATAATCTGGTGTTGTAAAAGATATGTCTACTAAATTGTTTAACGGGAAGAAATATATAAATGTTTTTCTGTCTCTAACATATATTTCATCATAATCAGCTAAAATCTGCGTTATAGGTGTTTTGTTTAATAAGAGCGTCTCAGTATGGTCAAGACATAAGATGTAGCCTTTATCACCGTTTAATGGCTTGATATACAGTAAAGATAATTCGTTTAATGCGGGGTGAGTATGATCATTATGATATATAGGTTCGATGAATATCTTACCATAATTTGCGTTAGAAAATTCTTTTAACTGTTCATCAGTCTCTACAATGTAAAACATAACCTTTTTATTTACTTAAATATACTTAAAAATGTTTAGTAAGCCAAGTTAAGGGAAAGCACCCTAGATAGCGAATCGTGGGGTGCTTTCATAGCCGAAGCTATAACGGTCCTAAGTCCGTATGTCTTTATTTATAATATTTTGTAAAGTCCATTTTTAAATATTCCATTAACATTGGAAGTTTTTGTCTTACTGATGCTAGTTCTACTATGTTTTTATTTGTTGTAAACACTTGTTCTTTACTACCTGACAGTTGCCAAGGTAAGTTGAATGGTTGATACAGTTGCCACAGTATTTGAGGATCTTGACCTACCAATTTATCATATGTATCTTTACTCACTTCCAAATATATAATTTCATTTGTTTTTTTACAAAAATATCTTCTCATTTCTCCGTTTACATAGTCTTGTTGTGTTGGGAGTGTTGGAAAGTAAAGTGGAGGAAATCCAGGTTGTGTAGGATTAGTTAAATTTAAATATGATAAAGAATTATCATCATATTGATTATAAAATGAGTCAACATTTGGCTTTACAGTTGAAGGTAATAAGTTATTTTTTTCTTCATCTGAGAAAGGTATTATTTCTTCTACTGGCATATCTTGAGGTGTTTTGCCTGTATAGTATCTATTTTTAGATGTTTTCCAGTAGTTTCCTCTATATGGTTGTTTAGTTGCAAGAAACATAAACTCATTACCATTGGTATAGAGATTTGTTTTTATTTGAGATAGAGGATAATACATTATGCTATAGTAATAGGTAAAATTTTATTTTGTTTAGCTAATGCTAATGCTTTATTTAATTCAATTTGTGACTCAGTTCCTGCTCCCCAAGAAATATGAAAATGGTTTCCTGTTGCTTTTTTAGTTGGATTTCTATATTCATCTATAAATCTAAAATTAGGACTATTACCAGCAGCATATCTTTGTAAAATGTTTACCATTTTATCTAAGTTAGCTGGGGTGGGAGGAGTTATTACTAAATCAACCGCATTTCCTATTTTATGTCTTGAAGCGTAAGATAATCCAGCGTGATAACTATCGCGACCTGATGTTAATTTTATTGATGCTCCAGGTATTTCTTTTTTAATTGTTTTTAAAACAGATGATGCTGCTTTATATATATTTTCTGAAATGTCTCCTCCTGAGTCTAATTCATTGCCTTTTTCTGTGTATCCTAATTGTGCGATAACTTTTCTTAATTCGGCTGCCCACTTTCCGTTTGTTGCAGGAGTAGGTGATGGAACAGGTGGTGAAGTATTTTTATTTCTATTTTTAGGATCAAGATTCACCATTGTTTCTTCATATTTACCTTTAGATATACAAAATGAATCTATTTTAGTGTACCATTTATTGTTTTGAATTTCATGAGTAATATTTTTGATTAAAAACTCAACATTTTCAGGATAATTAGAAGGTAAATAAGATGAGTCAATAATAAACTTACTGTATATTTTCATTCCTGATAATCCATCCATTGTTAATGATAAATTAAATGGAATAAAACCAGTATTTGGGCAAAATGAATCTTGAGATAAAGATTCTGGATCATCTGGATCTATACCTCTAATTAATAGATTAAATCTTTTATTAGAATCGTTAAGTTGTTGTTCAAATTGAATGATGTTAACTAATGTATCTTTATATATATCTATTTGATCAGAATTAAGTTCTTGCATATCATCATTATCCCAATATGGATCAGTAGGACTCATTTGTACCAAAAAATCAACGTATTCTTCATATATAGAACCATATCGTTCTTTTATTTTTTCCCAATTCTCTGCCTCTTGTATTGTTTTATCTTGTAATTCTTCTTCTTTTGTAGGTACTGGTTCTTTATTAGTGACAGAATATATGTCTAATATTTCTGTTTTAAATCTATCTTCTAAACCAGCATTTAATCTTGATAAAGCTGTAGCATTTTCACCAACAACTGAGTTATTAGCTGCTGCCCCTACTGTTATTATTGTTGAAAAATTTGGACCTATCTCTGTTGAAAAACTAAATTCTTTAATAAATGAGGCATGACCTAAATCACTATATATTTCAGGTTTATCATTTTTATATCCATATAAGTCAAATTCTGCTAAAGCATTTGAAATGATAGTTGAGTCAGTACGAAGAGAATTAAATCTATCAATTACTTTATCTATATTAGGTAGTGGGTTTTGATCTATAATTTTAACTGTATTAGTAGTTTCATCTATTATAGGTTCTAATGCGTTTATTCCTCCTAAAGCTCCATTAACTCCTTCCAATATTCCTTTTAAAAAATCAATTAATGATGTTTTATTTTTATCATCTTTTAATTCGTCTATTTTTTTCAAAATAAAAGAAGTATTCATGTATATGTTCATTATGTTACCATATTGAACATTATCCATATTTGATAATGATTCATTTACAAACGGAGAGGCTGCTGGTGAAAATTCATACTCAGTTTCAGTATTATAAAGATAACCGCTTGATAGAGTTAAAGATCTGTTAACAACACATATTCTAGGATCAACACTTATTTGAAGTGGATTAAGATACATTATGTTAGTTTCAGTTTGATAATCGAAGTTTAATAAAGGAATGTATTTACCTTTATTATCTGGAACTAATGGGATAAGATTGTTTTGGATGTATGCTAGTAATGTTCCTAATCTAACATAATATTCCTCACCATGATTATCCCAGTCTATCTTCATAGCGTCTACTTTTCCACTTTCGAAAGTATTAGGAATAAGAATTTTATCATTTAATTCAGGGTTAGAATCATAAAGACTTAAGGTTACTAATTCCATTAATCCGTTTCCAAATCTTATTCCTGAGTTTTGCGAGGATATGTCTGAGTTAGTAATGTCACCAAATGAAAATGTGACGGCATCCCATTCATTAAATATACTTGTACTTTTTCCTTTAGCGTCAAGGTTATCTAATTGATATTTTAAGAAATAAAAGAAACTTCCTATTGAATTTTTTCTTGCATAATTATCTATTAAGTCTTCGGCGTTAAGATCTGTATCTGACTCTTTAAGTTCTTGAATACTTTTAGTGTAATCTTCCATCAACACATTCATCTTTAGAGATTCGATGATGTCTCCACTACTTACTAAGTCTAAAGTAATATCATAACTTCCATCTTGCATAAATGACCAACTAAAATTTTTAACTTTAGCAAACATTGCTTCATAATTTCCATATGTTTCTAGTCTTTTATCTGCTATTTTTTTAAGAAAATCATTATATGATAAATTTCCTTCAATAAAATCATTAGCTAAACTATCATCTTGTTTAGTTATTAAATTTAAATCGTTATCATAATACATTGAATTTCCCCATTCTAAAAGAACATTATAACCTAAACGTAAATATAAAACATCAATTATATCAAATTGTACTCTATTCCATGCTTTAAGTTTGATTGTGGCTGTTCTTAATGAACCTCTATTTTCGTGATTAACAGAAATTGATTGAATGCCCATCATTGGACGTAAACCAAATTCTGTTCCTCCTATTCCATATGCGCTATCACTTAATAATATCTTACTATAATCTATGCCTTCTCTTAAACCTCTTCCATTTGCATCTGCTGTTCCATTAAATAAAATGAATTTTTTCGCTAATTGATTTCCAGTTATGTTTTCTAAATCTTTAAGTGACTTATTTACTATTACTTTTGGATTTACAATATTAGTTGAAGATACTAATTTACACCAAGCTGTATTAGCATTTAAATATACTAATTGATCATTAGATCTTGACACTCCATTAGCGTAGCCTGAGCCGTAAATTTGTTGTCTTGTCTCTATTTGTTTTACTATTTCGTCTGGAAAACCTTCACCTAATAAATTCATATTACTAATTATTTATCTTTTTAAAACTATTTAATACCTCAGCATAATTTGCAGGAATTCGTATTTGTAATCCCTCAGGAATAATAAGTGAATCTTGAGGTAAGTCTGAGGGTAAGGATGTTCCGGCTACTGCTGTGTTTGCAATAGATATAATCCAATATAAAGATTGGTCGCCGTAATATTGATTTGCTAAAATATCAAACCTATCACCCTGTGTTGAGTAAACATAAATGTCGTTATCATTCAAAGGAATCTCAGGATATCGAGTTGTTCGATAACATGGTTTCTTATCTATTTTCGTGATTGGTATAGGTTGATATCTATTCATTTTAAGGCAATTGTAAAAATTCAGTAAGTGTTCCGTTTGGATGAGTTTTTTTCCAACTATTAAAATCTACTGACTTAGTTGGAGTAGTAGCGTTATTTGCTGCTATGACTCTTGCGGCTGCTTCAAATTCTCTATCTCTACCCGCTAAAGGATTTTGTGATGTGGTAGTATCTGATTTGAATTTTCCTGCTTCTCCATTGTCATAATTTCTAGTTTCAACTATTACAGGTTTGAATTCTGGTTTAGGTGGAGGATTAGGAAGAGGTTCAGGGAGAGGTGGTGGTTGTACAGGAACAGGATTTACATAAACCGGTCCATAATTATTTTGATCATTACCAAATCCATTAGCTAAAGCTATGTATCTTTCTGGACCATATTGATTAGCATCTATTAATATATTTTCTGTTAAATTATCACCATAACCCATTTGTTGTTTTCTTGGAACAAAAGTATGAATTGGAATAAAGTTAAATCCGGTTACTTTAATCATGTGAGGTAATTCTTTAACTGTATTATCTGAGACACCCGCATCATTTATTCCTATTTCCCATGTTGAATTATCGTCATTCATATCGTAAGAAAAACCGGTTATTATACCTGGTTGTTCATAAAAATATCCTCCGACAGTTAATGTTACTAAATTTCCTCTCATATATCCCGCCGCGCTATAATCTGGAGCACAAATCGAAGCTAAAAAGTTCAATTTCTTATACATTGGTATAAGTTCGGCTTTTGATTGAGCGGCTACTGTCCAAGATAATGAAACTTTTCTGTCAAAACCAGTGTAAGTGTAAAACTTTTCACCTCTTCCTATATATCTTGTATCACTCCATTCTGATGTATATCCATCTGATATTTGGTTTAGAAATGCTCTAAAGTGAATGTATGTTTTTTTAGATGGATCATCATTATCTATAACACCTATTCTAAATTTAACTAAATCATTTCCGTTTGTATCATCAGGTTTTGTAGATGAATATAAAGATAAAGCGTTTATTTTATCATATGAATTTTCAGAAGCATGTCCTCCTGAGTAACCGTATATTTTTCCTGCTTTAAATCCATTAGTATATGATAATAAGTTTTTTCCTGATCTGTCTCCAGGATTACCTAATAGTACTCTTTGTTCTATATTTTTTTCTGTATAATTAGGAGAGGAGGATAAATTATAATTAAGTGTTTTTCTAAAGTCACCTGTAACAGTTGTAGCTCCCTTTTGTGTGAGGGTTGATGGTCCTTTAGATATAGTTTTAGTTGGTATGTTTATTATATCATTTTGATCGAAAGTAACTACTCCTGGAGAATCAAGATTATTAGGATTTAAAGTTCTCATTTCTGAGTCAAGTATAGGAGTTGCATATAATGCACTTACTCCTAAAAACTTTTGATAATTATCAAAAATATTTATTACGTTATGTTTTAATGCTTGATATGTTCTAGCATTATTTCCTATAAGATTACCTATAGTAACATTTGAAGGTTGATTTGGAACTCCTACATAGTAAGTTCCTACTCCTACTCCGTCTTCACTTATTCCAGTATTTTTTTGTGTACTTAAATCTATTATAGGTAAACTTGAGTTACCATTTTCATAGTATGAACTAGAAACAGATAAACCTAAAGCATTTCTATAGTTAAGAAAAATGTCTGTTCTATCTGTGTCACTTCCTATAGCTCCGTTTCCATTTGGAAGACCAAATAAATATTTTGGACTATGTCCAGATGCTTCTCCAGTTCTTTGGTCTGCGAAACGAATGTGTGTTTTTCCTATACCTAATATTGAACCAGGACCTCCAGTATATGTTTGCACATTAACTGGATCTAATGATGTAATAAAAGATGGATTTTCTTGTTTAGTTTTATATATAGTTACTAATCTATTGTCTCCTCTTCTTTGTACAGCATCTGCATATTGATTAGGAGTAAAATCTCCCGCAGACAATAATCCGCTAAATGGATTTAATCCTTGTTTGTTAACATGTAGTCCAAACGCTACTCCTCCTGCTTCTGCTAATGTGCTTAAAGGAGTGTATATTCCTTCGTTAAGAATACCACTCGCTTGAGTTCGAACTGCTGTTCTAGACAGTAAGTTTTGTTTTGCAACAAATAAGAGACCACTAGGATTTCTTACGTCTAAGAAGTATTTTCCTAAACGTTCAACATCTTTTACAGAATCTACAACAGCTTTGCTACCTCCTCTTAGTAAAAAGTCAGTGTCAAGGACTCCAAAACCTCCTAATTGATCAGGGATAGGAGTTTGGATATAGGGTTGCCCACTATTTCCACCATAAGCTCTATCATTCCCAAATCTAAGAGATTTGAGATTAGTTTGGAGATTTATAAGTCCCATTATCCTGGTAGACTATCAGTGTATTTAGGTGGTGTTACTCCGTCTAAGTCTAACTGAGATGGTAAAGGTAAAGAATTTGTGTATCCATCATTGTACGCTTGGAATGCGGTGTTCACGTCAGCAAAATTTGCTCCGTTGATTGAGTAACTTGGTTGGTTACCATCAACGTGTAATTTTGACAATTGTGTCGCGCCTGGATTAATGATTGGTGTGGTTCCGTTATTATATGAATAAGGTGTACCGGTTGTTGTTAATTTGTCTAAAAGTCCCATTTTGTTTTGTTTTATTATAAATATTATAATTATGAAATTGAGTATGAATTTTGTTGGAATGCATTAGATATTCTTTCTTTACCAACATTTACATTTGGACTAACTTGTACTATAATAGGAGCTGCGGGTGGTGGGGCTTGTTGTTGTTGTTGTTGTTGTGGTTGTGGTTGTGGTTTATTTCCTCCACCTAAATTAGTACCTGCTATAACTGTGTCATTATCATTTAACGCTATTGAACCTTTAGGTGTTAATAATGTTCTATTACCATACCCACCTTCAGACATAACATCATCTCCTTTCATAAATTTATAACCTAAAGCAACAGTTCCTGCTGCGGCAGCTAAACCTAAAGCCCAACCTACAACAGGTATAGAGGATAAAGACTGGATAGCTTTCATAGCTGCTGTGCCTATATTAGTTAGTAATTCACTTTTAGCTATAGCTGATCCTACTCTTTTAATAGCATTGTAACCTACTTCTAAAACATTTCTAGTATATTTAAATGCTAATGATGCTTTTTCTAATAAAAAATCTTTAGCTGTTATTAAACTACCTTTTATTTTACCTAATAAAGATTCTTTATCTAAAGCTAAACCTAATCTTTTTTGTATATTATCCATTATAGTAGAAGCAACTGTTCTATTTTTATAGTACTCTTGCATTTTACTAGTCATTAAACTTTTTCCCTCAGCTATTTCTTTTTGTTTAGCTAATAATAGTTGTACCTGATCAGAAGCTATTCCTGTTTTTTTAGAAAAATTAGTTAATACAGAGGTTCGATATTGAGCATCTCCTAAAAATTGTAATGTTTTATATGCTCCTATAATAGGTAATAAATATTTACCCCATTGTATAGTATATTTTACCATTGTACCAATGACTCCTACTATTAGACCTACAATTCCCATTATGTCAGCAAATATATCAAATACTGGCATTAAAGGCTCGATTAAAGATACAAATATTTCTTTTAATTTTTCAATAGATTGAGCAAATCTTTCTTGAGTTGATTGTTGTTGGAATTGTCTTGCTAACGCTTCATCTCCTAACATTGCACTGGCTTTTTCTACTCCATATGATTTTACAAGCTCATTGTATCTATCTTGAGCTGATTGGCCTTCTTTAGCGCCTAATTTAGCAGATGCTTCTCTATCTACTAATGATTTTGCTAAATCTTCTCTAGTCATACCAACAGATTTAGCTAAAGCTTCTTGTTGGATACGATTCATCTTAGTAAATTCAGCAGTACCCCCTACTTGTTTTAATATTTCTGCTGATGCCCCTGCTATGTCACCATTTATTGCTAATAATCTAGCTTTTTCTAAATTTAAATCTTTACCGGTGATAAGTTCTGCTGAGAGTTCATTAGATATTGATGATTCAAAGTCTAGTAAACTTTGGGATATTTGGTCAGCTTGTTGTAAATTAATACCAAATTGTTTTGCTTTAAATGCTGCGGTAGCTATCTTTTCAGCGGTTCCCCCAACGGATAATTTAATAGCGTCAGAGACATTGGCTATGTCTTTAAATAGTTGTTTAGCGTTTATTGCTAATTTATTTTGTGCGTTTAATTTACCTATTGTGCCTAAAAATGTTTTAGAATTTGCCTCTAACGAACCACCAGTAATAGTTGTAATTCGTTGCATAGATGTCAATTCCTCATTAGTATAACCGGCTTGTTCTCTTAATTTAGTAAATGTAACTAAATCTTCACTACTTAACCTAGCATTAATACCTAATGTTTGACTAACAGCCATTAAAGATTCTTGTAGACCTTTAGTGTTTACAGCTGCGTCTCCAGAGAAATTAGCTATGTCAGTTAATTCCATTCTTAGGTTAGCAGCTGAGTTGTAACTCATGTCTAAACCTTTAGCCATATCCCCTATAGCTGAATCGACTGATGTAAAAGCATCTATTAAAAATACTATACTTGCTTGTATAAGATTGGCTTTAGTGAATATTCCTGTGAAATTATCCCATACTTTTCCTGAGAATGTTTTCCATAAATTAATAGATTGACCTGTACTAATTGCTTCTTGATGAAGCATTTTGGTTTCTGATAATGCGTCTGCTATGCCTAAAGCTGGCATACCTATTTTTTGTAAAGCTTTGTCTAATCCTGCTGCTATGCCTGGACTGAGACCCATTTCTTTATTGAATGCTTTATCAACTGCTAATACTTCATCGAATGCTTCATATAATTTATGTGCGTCGTCTATTTGTCCTTTTATTGCTTTTAATGCACGTGCTCCTTCTGCTGTTGCAGCATCATATTGTTTTTTAGACCATTCTAATTGCCTAATTTTTTCAGTAGTTTCTAATCTAAGTTTAGCTAATCTTTTAGTATCTAATTCAGATTCTCCTCTTCTTATATTTAAAGTTTTATTAGCTATGTCTGATAACTTGTTTAGTGCGGATTTTTGAGCATTTAAGTATATATTTTGTTTACTTAATTCATTTACTGAGTCTCTAAATGAGTCAGCTATGTATGTTAAACTATCTCTAAGACTATCAGTTATGTCTGATATATTAGAGAGTAAAGTATTCCATCTATTTATATCGTCTCCGGATTTTTTAATGTCAGCAGCAGTTGCTGCGAAGTTTGCTTTTTCACTAGCAGATAATTTAGCAGATTTAATTTTTAAATCATATAAATCCTTTGCTGCTTTTAATTCTTCTGCGGGTGTTGGCATTTCTTATAAAATGTTTATTTGTTATAAATATTAACTATTTATATTTTGTTTGCGATTTGGCTCCGGGAGTTATTTTTTGAGGTACGCTACTCCAATTTTCACGATTGACTTGACCTGATGGGTCTATGAGGGTAGATTTGTTAGAACCTCCTTTAGAAGCATTTTCATGTGCTTCATTTTCTTTTTGATAGAAATCATTGATTTTGTTGAAGGTGAAAAGACGTAACCATCGAGGCATGTTGTAAATGGTGTTCCAATCATATCCACCCTTACCATGAAATACTATTTCATGGATTTGGGTAAATAAATTAGCTCTTGCAATAGATGCGGAATTAGAAGTCAGGCCAAAAAAACTTAACCCCAACTGGAATATCGATTCTACTGGAACTCCCTTCGGGAAAAAAAGTCAGATCGACGTCTGGTTGAGTTTCTTTAATGTGTTTTCTTAACTCTCTCGAGTCTCGAGCCAACAAGTGTTTATCAACAAACTCTCGAATTGCTTTTGCTTCTCGTTCTCCGTTTACTGATGTAATCATATGTTTAAGTCGAGTTGAAAGTTCAGGAGAAGCGTTTTTATTTATTTTTTTAAGGCCGTCTAATTCTGCTTGTATCTTTTGTTCATCTCCATGAGTTAATATTTTATAGGTGATGTTTACACCAGTAGATGGTAAAGTATAGTCGAATTCGTTAACGCCTTTATTTTTAATTTCAAATGGTTTATTATCGATTGTTGATAAGTCCACGGTATGTTCTATTCCATCATAATCAAATGAATAGTCTTTACCATATCCTAAAATACGAGCGGCGACCATAATTGCATTTTTATCGCCTACAATTAAGTCATTATAGTTGATTTTAGATACTATTAAAGCTTGCATTACTTTGTCTAATACTATACCTTTCTGAATGTAAGATTGATTGGTTAAAATATCTTCTTCCTTAGCGGTCATATATTTCATTGTAACTTTACCACTTGATAGAGTACTATCTTCAGGGTAGACTAAGCCTTTTGAAGGCAATTCGATTTCTTCCGTTGGGAAGTCGTAGGTTGTATTTTCCATAGATTTTATTAATGTAACTTATTGTTCGGTTATATATATACGAAAAAAAAAGAAACTCACCAAGTTTAAGTGAGTTTCCTTTATATTTTACTTTGTTAAATTAGAAGTTCAAGATACAATAATCCATTCCTAAGTTAACTGATAATTCTTGTGCTGCATTTTCATCATCCCAACTGTAG
>Ga0214919_10009881_pt1 | contig 12209 bp, 10 predicted proteins | sample LL1503_MetaG_FD_177994 | JGI IMG/M metagenome (GOLD analysis project Ga0214919, IMG submission 177994) | Freshwater microbial communities from Lake Lanier, Atlanta, Georgia, United States - LL-1503 | ecosystem: Environmental > Aquatic > Freshwater > Lake | place: USA: Georgia | collected...
TCCTGGCGTTGATCGCCAAGCTATACGCCGTGGAGTCTCACGCGCAGGACAACAGCCTGAGTACAGCCGAGCGCCTGCGCTACCGCCAGCAGCACAGCGTGAGCGTGTTGAGTCACATTCAGACGCTGCTACTGTCGTACTTGCACGCCGTGGTGCCGGGCAGTTCTCTGGGCAAGGCGCTGCACTACCTGAGCGCTCAGTGGCCAAAGCTCTCACGTTACGTAGAGAACGGCAGCTACCCCATCGACAACAACCCTTGCGAGAATTCGATCCGCCCGTTTGTCGTCGGAAGACGCAACTGGTTGTTCTCGGACACCGTGGCCGGTGCCAACGCGAGCGCAAATTTGTACTCGCTGCTGCAGACCTGCAAGGTCAACGGGATCAACTCGTACAGCTATCTGCAAGCCCTGCTCGTGGCGCTGCCACTGGCTCAGACCGCCGACGACTACGAGGCGCTGCTGCCTTGGAATATCGCGCTGACATCCGAATAGGATCGAGCGGCCTAGACGCCCACACCAATCACATCTGAGCTCGTCGCGCAAGGGACGTGGTTGATAGACCGCTTACGCCTGTCTTGTCCTTTGCTTCTGGGTACACGTTTGTTTCGTGCATGGCAAAGGCTTGTATCAAGTTCTTCTTGAGTAGCCCAACGGGTTGGGCATAAGTGCAGTTGTAGATGGTCTCGGTTGACACGCGAAACTCATGGCCTTTTCGGTATAAGCTTGCCAGTGTGAGCGCGATTTGCTCAGGCGACCAGCGTTGGTTAAAAAAATGATGCATCACACCAAACAAACCCTCAGCATGCGGCTTATTGGCTTGACCCTCAGCTATGGGACATTTGTGTGCACTGTTCTCACTACAATTTGTCCATTAGCCAAGGCAAATTATTACGGTCAGCGCCTATGGATGGATCATGGCGGGTACATCAACATCAATGATAGTTGGTCCGTGGCTAGAAAATGCCTTTACTATCGCAGATTCAAGTTCAGATGGGGTGCTTACACGTACGCCAGAGCAGCCAAACCCCAAAGCCAAGGCAACAAAGTCAGGTGCTGTTAAGTCTACTCCGCATCTTGAGACTCCAGATTTGTCCATATAGTCAGCAATCTCTGCATAACCGTGATTGTTCCAGACAACGATGGGAATTGCCAGGCTTTGTTCAACCGCTGCAGCGAGCTCTGGCAGGGTAAAAAGCAGCCCCCCATCTCCGATAAGACAAATAACGGCTTTAGACTTGAAGGCGACTTTGGCCCCAATTGCGGCAGGCAGTGCATAACCCAAAGTGCCGAATCCTGTTGTGGATGTTAACCAATGACGCGGACGCATTGTGGGAAAAATTTGTGATCCCGTATAGACGATTTGCGCAGAGTCGGCGACGACGATTGCATCGTCTGGGATGGCCGTCATTAGCGCGGCCAAAGCACTTGCATGGGCACTGGCATCTGGTCGCCAGTCAGGCTTCAATTTGCTCCGCGTGTTAACGGCACGCGTAGCACCATTTTCACGATTTGCGGGCCGCTCTTGACTGTTCAAAATGCTCAACAAAACTTCCAAAGCAAGTCGAGCATCGCTAACTATCCCAACATCTGGGGTGCACATTCTCTCCAACTGCTGTGGATCGATGTCAATGCGAATCAGCTTCTTGCCGAGTGCAAGAGGTTGGCCATTGTTCCAAGCATCAGTTTCACCAAGTTCTGTACCAATCGCAAGAACAACATCACTATCTGCAAGCAATGCCTGAGTTTCAGTGCGCCGCAAAGTTGAACCCATACAAAGTGGGTGGTTCGCGGGAATAACTCCTTTGGCAGCGTTCGTTAACACCACGGGAGAATCCAGCCACTTAACGAGATGATTTATTGTTTCATAAGCATCGACGGCACCGCCTCCGAGAAGCAGTGTGGGCTTCAACGCTGCACCTAACAGATTTGCTGCTTCAATGATCGCATTGGCGCTCGGTCCAGGGGGCGCTCTGTGTGGTCTTGGAGTAAGGGTGCCGTTGAATGTTGTCGAGAGAACATCGATCGGAATCTCGATGTGAACGGGGCGTGGCCGAGCGCATCTAAATACAGCGAAAGCACGGGCCAATACTTCAGGCAACGAATCAGGGTCAAGCAGAGTATGACTAAACGCAGTGATATTTGCCATCAAGTCCTGTTGCGAAGGAAGTTCATGGAGCATTCCACGACCTAGGCCCAAGTCTCGACGTCGGTGCACGGATGAAATCACCAGCATGGGAACGGAGTCGGAGTAAGCCTGTGCAATAGCCGTTGCAGCATTGGTCACACCGGGACCACTGATCAAAAAGCAAACGCCAGGTCGCCCACTTGCGCGAGCGTATCCATCAGCCATGAAGCCGGCACCCTGCTCATGTCTCGGAGTAATGTGTCGCATGCCACTACCCTTTAATGGCCTGTATAGCTCAAGCGTATGTACACCAGGGATTCCGAAGACAGTGTCAACCCCGTACTGCTTGAGCAAAAAAATCAACGCTTCACCACACACCATGTTAAGACTCCCCCGTAATATGATTGGATTCGTTCGCGCCGAGAAACGCACTGATTTGGCCCGCCGCCATTTCACCAGAGAGTGATACGACGTCTTGGAGCAGAGTACGCGAAACATTCACTCCGTTCATCTTTGAGTGCTGCCGAGCACGATAGCGGCGATCAGAGGGAAGCCGCACTCCAGGTTGTTGTGTGAGTAGTTCGAATAGGCGCTCTGCGTGTTCTGTCGGGTCTTTGCTACCTTCACTGACGAAGCGCGATGGGTCAAATAAAATTAACAATTCGCCACCGCGCGGTGGCCCGCCATCTCCATTGTCCGCGCGCAGCGCCTCGAAACTCAACATGTCGCCGATCAATGGTCCCGCCAGCAGTTCGACCATCAGTGCCAATGCGCTCCCTTTGTAGCCGCCGAACGTCAACTGTGCGCCGGCTAGGCCACGTGCCGGATCTGTCGTTGAGTTGCCGTCAACATCTATGGCCCAGCCAGGAGGTATTTCTTGTCCAGTGCGCTGTCGAAGCTGAATCTCCCCGCGTGCGATTGCACTGGTTGCGAGATCTATAACCAAAGGAGGTCGACCGTGGCGAGGCCACGCAAAACCGATAGGATTGGTGCCAAAGACTGGAAGCACACCCCCTTCGGGGGCTACCCGACTTACCCCAGCTCGGAACGCAAAACCTCCGATGCCTTGTTCAGCGATCGGCTCCAGCTCGGCCCATAGTGCAGAAAAGTGAAACGAATTGACAAAAGCTACAGCGGCGATGCCTTGCCGCTTGGCAATGGCTATCGCCCGCTCCCTGACAGCAACGTGCCCTAAAGGTGCAAAGCCATTGTTCAAGTCAACGCGCAAGACACTGGGCGCAATCTCTCTTACTTCTGGAACAGACTGCGGGTCAACCTTTCCGCTAATGACCGACTTAAGGTAACCGGGCAAACGAAAAAATCCATGAGATTCACTACCGTCTCGCTCAGCCGCAACGATCTGGTCGGCGATGGCGCTTGCGTGGGCCTCACTTACCGCCTTAGATCTCAGTGAAATTAACACCACCTCTCTCAGCGCCTCAAGAGAGAGGCGGATGGTTTCTGTCATGGGACTCTCCAAAAAAACTTTAAAACTAAATGAAAGGGGGGAACAATCCCCCTTTAATTCACAAGGGATATGTGTGCTCAATCAAAAATTCTAGCTAGTCGATTCGCCAGATTCATTCCAAGAATGCTGTGGCCCACGTCACCTGGATGTAACCCATCTATGTACAGCGATGTGACTGCCGGTAGCAGCCACTGATGTTCAATCACTTGAAAATTCAGTTCATCCACAATGGAATGCAGCGAATTGCGATAGTCGGATATCGACATTCCACTTGAGTTTCGCCAGCCTTTCACATCACCATCCACGCGCCAGAGTGGCATCAAGACAGCGATTGGTGTATTGGGAAATAAAACTCGGACTTGTTCAAGGTATCTACGCGCCATGTCTACAGAACGGCCTTCAGTAAAGTCATTTGTTCCATAAGCTATCGTTATCAAATCTGGATTCATCATCGGGGGCTTAGGAAAGCTCTCCCGAGCGAAAACGGCGCCACCAATGGCGTAGTTCTGCAATCCGATCCGAAGTTGCCGTGCGGCAATAGCAGCGTAAGTTTGCGATGGATGAACTGCATCCATTCCTTGAGTGATCGAGTCACCGAGTGCTAGCAAAGTTCTTGCAGGCTCGATAGGCTCAACTAAATTGGCTTCAACGAGATCCATGCTAACTAAGCTGGCTGCAGCGCTGTGCGGCAAATAGATCTGCACCAGACGGGCGCGATCACACGGCGGCAAATCCAAAATACCTCGTAAATCGCCTTCAATTTGATTGCTATGAACACTGGAAACCAAACAGTTCTCAACAACTGCATCGACCGTTGCATAAGGTCGCGCACCGCCACGCACCCGCATATGGATGTGGACGGCTGAAGCATCCGTCTTCATCTCAATAACCACACCTGCAGGGCAGCGAGCACGCAGGTGCCACGCTGGATTCGGATCGTAATAAGCCCGACCAGCTGCACCGATCCGATCAAAGAAGATCTCACCATCAAGCGCACTCAGATCATCACAACCGCGTGTGAAGGCACAAATCCGATTCAAGGGGAGTCTCATGGCGCGTTCATCCCTTAGGGGACATTAAATGAAATATGAATACTGCAACAAACTCAACACGACTGAATCATCCAGGTAATGACGCAACGGTGAGGCACGGGCAAGTTAATTCGAGTTTGTAAAGTACGACTACCCGCTTGCTTACTGGGGCTCAGCTGGCAAGCAACGCCTAGTGTCTGTTACGCACGACCTTCGTTTCTCTTGAAGAAAATTTACCGTTCCAAGGCTCCTCCAAATCTAGGCGCGTCATTGCTGTCATTCCTGCCTCCAAATCGTGATGTCTGCACAAGTGATGTCGCAAAGGAGTGTCGATGCGTCCCACGCAGCTGCCATCTGTACGTGATCAACGATCCAGTGGAAAAAAATCTGCATTTCCTAGCATTCACTTTTGGATTACTGGTAGAAACAGTAGTCCATTGATGTTACTATAGCACACGGCATATTTGGCGAGTGCGTCATTCGGCGCCACCATTCCCGCCCTACTCTGAGGATCTTTATATGACTATTAAAAGACTGATGTCTGAACCCCGCTATAGCGGAATCGTGATTCACAACAATGTTGCCTACTTTGCGGCTGTCGCTAGCGAAAAAGGCGGGGCCACCTTTAGAGAGCAATCTGCTGACGTCTTGAGGCGTGTCGATGAGAAGTTGGCTGCCGCCGGCTCTGATAAGTCAAAGTTGATAGCTGTCACTGTCTACATGACAGATATTCGAAAAATTGGGGAGTTCAACGAAATCTGGGATACATGGGTATCGCCTGGTAATTCGCCAAGTCGCCATGCACTTGAGGCCAAGCCGCCGATGTTGGCGCACGAGGTTGAGTTGTTTTGTCTTGCCGCAGTGGATTAACGCGACTTGCAGATTGTTCGCAAAGATTTGGAATTTGCAAAAAAATAGGTAGACTGGGTCTCCCACAGCCCAATTTTTTGGCCAAACGACCGTGGTGTAGGTCGATGCACATCTAGGCCCTTAACCATTCCCGCACCGGGAAAACAATTGGAGTAATGACATGTCGAACAGAAGAAGTGTATTGTCGATGCTTGCGGGTGCTGGAGTGCTGGCAGCTATCGGTGAATCTAGCGCCCAAGCCAAGAGTGATCTGCAACAACTCAAGGAGAGCAAGGTAGTCCGTGTTGGCGCCGCTGCAGCATTCCCGTTTTACGAGCGGGCGGTTGACGGCAAGTGGCAGGGATTGGTTCCCGACCTGATGCAGCTTATTGCGCCTGTGCTGGGTGTAACCGTCGAATACGTCGATACGACGTGGGGCACGGCAGCAGCGGGACTGCAAAGCAACAGGTTTGACATCATGGGTGCTTTCAACAGAACGCCCGAGCGTGCCCAAGCGGTTGACTTTACGCGGCCAGTCGGAGCCTTGCACTTTGGGCTACTTTCACTCACCGATCGCGGGAGTGACCTGGCGACTTGGGAGTCGGTTGACAAGCCAGGTCGCAAGATTCTGTCCGTAGATGGAACTTCGTCCTACCGGAGGATGGAGAAGGAACTTCGCAACGTCCAATGGGTTCTGGTTCAGAGTTTTGAATCGCTGGTTTTGGAGATCGATAGTGGTCGCAGCGAGGTGGCACTTTGCAGTTCGACGGAGGCAGGTAAGTACATCCAACAGCGCAAGCGTGGATCTTTCGTCGTACCCACGCCCAGCAAGTTGGCAGAGACCAACTTAGCTATACGCAAGTCGACCGACCCACAGCTACGTGAGGCGCTCAACGCGATTGTCGACAATCTGGAGAAGCGGGGCGATCTCGATAAGGTCTGGGCGAAGTACGTACCCAAAGGGAAGTGATCCCGTTTCTCTGGTTGAGATTCGGGCCTCACGCCCAAGATTCGGGTTGACGTGAACTCCGGTTCACGTCAGTTCCGGCTCTGGGTACGCGCTGGGGCAATGAGATGTCGGAAGGGAGAAGCGTTCTCTTGATGTCTGCCGGCGGGGTGATGATGGCTCACATCGGTAAATCCGGGTTTCAGGCATGGAGCGGTCTGCATTAACGTAGGGGCGCAATTTGATGCATGCTGCTGCGCCTCCCTTCTACTAGCTTGCATTCGAACGCAACACAAGGTTACGTTGGACGAGATCGTTAGAAGCTTGGTAGTCTAGTGCCGGGTTGACCAACCTGGACGAAATATGCATCTGTAACAACGTAAAAGGAGTAACGAATGAGCCGCCGTAGTTATGAATCTCTTCGGAGTGCACGCTGGTTTGTTCCAGATGATCTGCGGTCTTTCGGCCATCGTTCGCGACTCTTGCAAATGGGCTACAGCGCTGCTGACTGGAAGCGCAAGCCTGTCATCGCGATCGTCAACACATGGTCAGATATCGGCATGTGTCACGCGCATTTCAAGCAGCGCGTGGAGGATGTCAAGCGCGGTGTTTTTCAGGCGGGCGGTTTCCCGATAGAGCTTCCGGCCATTTCCTTGTCTGAGACGATCGTCAAGCCGACGACCATGCTTTACCGCAACTTTCTGGCGATGGAGACCGAGGAGTTGATCCGCAGTCATCCAGTCGATGGCGTTGTCTTGATGGGTGGATGCGACAAGACGATTCCGGGGCTGCTGATGGGAGCGTTCAGCGCCAATATCCCCTGCATTGTCCTGCCTGCAGGCCCAATGCTGCGGGGCAACTGGAAAGGCAAGATTATCGGATCCGGCACAGACAACTGGAAATATTGGGACGAGCGCCGGGCCGGCCGGCTGACCGAGCAGGAGTGGGAGGAGGTCGAGGCAGGAGTGAACCGAAGCCACGGCACGTGCATGACCATGGGAACGGCAGCCACCATGATGGGTTTGGCTGAGGCGATCGGCCTTACCTTGCCGGGTGCTTCGTCGATTCCAGCTCCGGATGCCGGCCATGTGCGCATGAGTGCGCAATGCGGCCGCCGCATTGTTGAAATGGTGTGGGAGGACTTGACGCCTGGAAAGTTGCTGACGCGCAGCAGCTTCGAGAATGGCATTGCTTGTGCGATGGCCATGGGTTGCTCGACGAACGCCATCATTCACCTCATCGCCATGTCAAGGCGCGCCGGCCAAGCTATCGACCTGGATGACTTTGACGCTGCAAGCCGAAGGGTTCCCGTGATCGCAAACATCAGGCCTAGTGGCGACACCTACCTGATGGAAGACTTCTACTATGCTGGCGGGCTCCCGGCGATGTTGAACCGTATCAGCGCCCATTTAGATATGACGGCGCAGACGGTCAACGGGAAGACACTTGGCGAGAACATCACCTCAGCACAGGTGTACAACGATGACGTGATTCGCTCTGTAGAAAATCCACTCTATCGTGAAGGCGCCCTTGCGGTCTTGCGTGGAAACATTGCACCGGACGGATGCGTAATCAAGCCGTCTGCCTGCCCACAGAAGTTCCTACGCCACACGGGCCCAGCAATCGTCTTTGATGACTATCCTTCGCTCAAAGCTGCAACGGATGACCCTGACATGGATGTCACCGAAGATCATGTACTCGTGCTGCGCAACGCAGGGCCGCTTGGCGGGCCTGGGATGCCCGAATGGGGCATGCTGCCCATACCCGTCAAGCTCCTGTCGCAAGGTGTCCGTGACATGGTTCGACTGTCTGACGCGCGCATGAGTGGAACAAGCTATGGTGCCTGCATATTGCATTGCTCGCCGGAGTCCTATGTCGGTGGACCACTTGCACTTGTGAAGACTGGCGACTTGATCACGCTTGATGTGGCGGCGAGGCGGATTCACCTCGAGGTCGAACAGGAGGAACTCGACCGTCGCAAGGCATCTTGGAAGCCACCGTCACCGCACTATGAGCGTGGCTATGGCTGGATGTTCAGCCGCCACATACTGCAGGCTAACCAAGGCTGTGACTTCGACTTCCTTGAAACCGAGTTTGGCGCACCTGTGAGCGAACCCGTCATTTTCTAAGACCTGCACAGGTCAGCGTCTGCATGGCTACGGTTTCAGAGCATTGGATCGCCACCGTTGACATGAAGCACCTGACCTGTGACAAAGCCGGCCTGGTCGCTGCAGAGATAGAGGCAAGCTTGTGCGACATCATCGACGGTTCCAAGGCGCTGTATCGGTAGTCGCAGACGTTGCGCCTCCCGTCGAGTTGCCAAATCTGGATCGTCGACTGGGTCCCTATCTGTTGCTATTACTCCTGGGGCAATTGAATTGGCAGTTATTCCGTATTTCCCAAATTCAAGTGCAATGGCTTTCGCTAAACCAACGACCCCTGCTTTGCATGCGACTTTGTGAGCTTGGTCTGGTACAGGTATGAAGCCTTCGCATCCAGAAATGTGAATAATCCGCCCCCACCGTTTCTCAATCATTGCAGGCAAAACTGCACGCGCCAAATAAAAAGCCGCACTGAGGTTGGTACTAAGAACAGAGTTCCAGTCAGCATCACTAATTTTCAGAAGCGGCTGGCGCAATCGCTGCGCCACGTTAGATACCGCAATATCAGCGCTGCCAAAGCATTCTATTGCCGCAGCAACCAAGGTTGACACACCAGCGGAGTTGCCTACATCAGCTTGGACTGCAATTGCACCGACACCCATTGCCTTCGCTTCAGCAGCCACCCGTTGTGCAGCCTCCATGTCCCGATTGCCATTTATCACAACATTTGCACCCGCCTTAGCCAGCGAGAGAGCAATCGCTCGTCCGATATTCTTGTTAGAACCTGTGATGATGGCAGTCCGACCACTATGAGGCTGAGTAAGCTGTCGATGCTCCATTGAGCAATCTCCATTTTTAAAACCGATGTCTGCTTGAGCACATCCTTAATCGCGGTGATCACAAGCATTCATGTCGGCAAGGGAATAGTCTCGCCAAATGCCGGCACATCATAGCCAGCTTGAACAGCCGGTCTAGCAGCTATCTCCTCGTACCACCTACAAACGTTTGGAAATTGCGCTATATCGATAGTCTGCCATTCGAATCTGGAAATCCACGGCCAAACTGCTATATCAACAATAGAGTACTCATCGACGATGAATTGTCTGCCTTCAAGCTGAAGGTCAAGAACTCCGTAAAGCCTTAACCCCTCCTTCAAATAGCGTTCCTCAGCAAACGGACTTTTGCCAGGATTGAACTTGACGAACTGATGCAGTTGACCCAGCATAGGGCCAAGACCGGCCTTCTGCCACATCAACCATTGGACTGCTTTCCAATATTGCCCGCGATCTTTGGGCATCAATTTCCCAGACTTTTCGGCAAGGTAGAGCAAGATGGCACCTGATTCCATAAGCGTAATGCCAGTCTCACCATCGACAATTGTCGGAATTTTGCTGTTGGGCGAGATGAGTCTGAACTCATCTGTGTTCTGCTCGCCCTTGGTGATATTAATAGGCTTTACTCGATAAGGTAGCCCCATTTCTTCGAGTGCTATCGAGATCTTGCGCCCGTTGGGCGTCTTCCAAGTGTACAAGTCAATCATTTTGATCCAATTTTATAGGTAGGTCACTGACGCCCTTGAGTTTCTTAGGCCGACTACTGTGTGAAATTAATTAAGCGTTATTAACTAGGAAGCGATTTTGCTGCTCTTGATAGGACTTGGCATCAAGAAGCTCATCCAAAAACTGCCGGGTGCACATGCTTTGTTCCAGCGCACCGATGTCACCTGTCTTCTTGATGTGCAAAAGTGCTTCATGTATCGCCTTAACCGATACCTGAAACGGAATCGTAGAGGTTACGGTCATTCCTACGCCGCAATATTGTAAGAACTCGAGTGGTGGTGTCAAAGGGTCGGGCTTGGGAAATCCAACACCAATGATCGGAAGGCTTGTCGCAGAGCGCAGAGCCTCAAAGTCCGCGCGTGTTTGAGCTCCGGGAACGAAAATGGCGTCAACTCCAACAGCGCTGTACGCTCTTACCCTAGCAACAGCTTCATCTATTCCCAATGCCTTGACAGTGTCAGTTCTACCTACCAAGACGAGATCCGCATCCTGCCGAGCTTCTAAGGCGGCTTGAAGCTTCCTGCACATTTCCTCAACAGATAGGAAGCTCATGCCAGTCGTGCCAAAACGGGTGGGAAGTTCGGTGTCCTCGAACATTATTGCGGACGCTCCCGCTGACTCGTATTCAGACACGCATCGCATCACATTAATTGCGTTGCCAAAACCGTTATCGGCATCGACCAAATACGAGAGCGGCGCAGATGAGTAAAGGGTTCTTAAATGGTCCGTCATCTCGGTAAGAGTAATTAAGCCAAGATCAGGAAGGCCAAACTGCGCCGCAGAGGAAACATTGCCTGACACCAACGCGGCTGAGAAACCGCTAGCGGCTGTAATACGAGCTGATATAGCGTCATACACAACCGGCAATACGTGTGTCACTGGATCCACAAGCATGGATCGGAACAGCTGGCGGGACTTATTTTTGCGCATTGTTTACCTTTGGATTGTTGATGGGAGATTGATTTGTTCTGGTTGTCAGTTTCAGCAACTATGAAAGTTCGGACAACACATGAAGCTTGAATGCGGGTCGGGCCCGAATTCGATCGAACCATGAAATTAGATTCGGCAGCGAGGGGCGTTGGATATCCAGCAAAAGCCATCGGTTAGTCGCGCAGCCCAGTGCTATGTCTGCAACCGTAAGAGACTCCCCAACGACGTAACTGGACTTTCCAAGTGACATGTCAAGTGCCGTAAAGGCTTTGCGCAGCCTGGCCTCGCCGGCCGCAATTGCAGCAAGGTCACGTTTTTCAGGCGGTGTTCTGATCAAGCCCAAAAAAACTGGATTCAGCCCAGGCATGAGCATTCCAAGTTGCCAATCCATCCACATGTCCACCCGGCTGCGATCAGCCAGGCTAATTGGCCACAGTCCCTTTGAGGAGTACTTGGAAGCTAGGTAGCGTAGGATGGCATTGGACTCCCAGAGTACCGTCCCTTCGTCATCTATTGTGGGAACCAAGCCATTTGGGTTCATTTCCAAAAACCATGGCTCCTGCGTGACCCCAAAGCCCGCACCTGCATCTTGTTGCGTGTACTCGATGCCCAACTCATCGACGCACCATAGTACCTTTTGAACGTTCACCGAATTGCGGCGCCCCAAGACTTTCAACATTTTCTTCACCTCATTAATTGTTCGGGCAGCCATGGCAACGCATCAGTCGCTGTGGTCGCCAAAGGGATAGGACAACTGGGTGACCCAGTATAGCAAATCATCACGTTTTTTACAGAGTTGTCAGTCGCTCGCTAAAGGCTCGGCGTACTTCCAACGTGGAATTTGAAACGCAGTCGGCCAAGATGAACAGAACGATCTGGGCCATCACATGTCGGTCTTGAACTCGGAATGGAACTGCTCGTGCGTGGCATGGTCTTTATACAGATCGATGATGTCTTGCATCGTGAAGCTCTGCGGCAGTGTCGTCGTCCAACCCTCCAACTCGTAGTCGGGCAGCAACAGAGGGTTGCCATGCCTATCAATGGTGCGCTCGATCAGGCGCATGACACGCCGGGCAGGGTTGGTTTGTGTGCCAACGCCGTCCAAGCTGAGCGCTTGCGTCCACAGGCACATGCGTTTGCCTTCACGCTGATGGCACCACATGGTGCTGGGGTCAAGCAGGCGCTCTGCGGCGATGGCCT
>Ga0214919_10009882_pt1 | contig 12205 bp, 14 predicted proteins | sample LL1503_MetaG_FD_177994 | JGI IMG/M metagenome (GOLD analysis project Ga0214919, IMG submission 177994) | Freshwater microbial communities from Lake Lanier, Atlanta, Georgia, United States - LL-1503 | ecosystem: Environmental > Aquatic > Freshwater > Lake | place: USA: Georgia | collected...
AGCGATGGCAGCAGCCATGCTGCCGCTGACGTCTGGTTTGCTGTGGCGCCGGTAGATAGTTTGGCGCCCAAGGTGGGTGCACTGACACAGGCTATTGGCGCCTTTGATGCAGTAGGGGCTGTAGCAGTGTCGCCCACTGGCACCGGGCAGCGTGGCGACGGCTGCCAGAACGCCGCCTTGGCCATTCCGGTAGCTAGTTTGGTGCAGGCCATGCAAAGCTTTAGCGCATTAAATGGTCTGGGCGCAACTGCCAACGAGGAGTTACGCTACAGCGCACCACCCAGCGCGCAACTGGCGATGTTGTGTCCAACCACGGGCAACAATCCGAACTTGATGGGCGCCCTAGCCAGTGCGGGGCCCATACGCTAAGCCTTATCGGCGCATTTGTTTCGGGGGCAATTAAGGAGCCACAGAAACAAATTCCCACATTAAGAGAGCCTAAGGCACTCCGCCAGAAAGACGTGCTCAGTGCCAGAACAGTCTACCTCGGTGAGTACGGAACTGTGGTTCTGTGGTAACTAATGTGGTCACCAAGACCAAAAAAGTTGCTTACAAGAGTGAAAAAACACTTGACTTGGCGGAGAGAGTGGGATTCGAACCCACGGTACCTTGCGGTACGCCTGATTTCGAGTCAGAAGTACTAAGCGTTTACATCTGTAGATTTACGTTTAAAAATTAATATAAATCAATGGTTTAGCGAAAACTTAAACTGTGAAATAGCCTATCCGCGTTGATTGTTATTCGTAGAAATACTACAATATCGGCTACATGATGGCTACACGGCAGGAGAACATCTTATGGCTCGACCCAAAAAAGACCAGTCTGTAGACTTGACCGAGCCGCAGGACTTATCTGCCGGTTTGATCGACAGATTGAATTGCCCAGCCGGAAAGCAGCAAGCCTTCTTGCGAGACTCCCGAACGCCCGGGCTGCGGGTTCGCGTGACTGCCGCAGGTGCAAAATCTTTTGTGTTTGAGGCAAAAATGAACCGGCAAACGATTCGCCGCACTATCGGGGACGTTCGAACATGGAGCATTGAACAGGCCCGCACTGAGTCCCGTCGTATTGCTGTGATGCTTGATGTGGGCCACGACCCGAGAAAGGTGGCCCAAGATTTGCAGAAGGCAATCTCTGATGAACGTACGATGGCTGTGGCGCATGCTGTAGTTGTAGCGGTGGCATGGAGCGAATATTTGGAGGCTCGCCAACCTCGCTGGGGCGAACGGCATTACAGAGAACACATGCTGCTTTCGAGCGCAGGTGGCATCCCATCCAGCCGGGCGCGCACAGGTCTCACCGCGCCAGGGATTCTCTATCCACTCATGGTTATGCCATTACGTGACCTGACGGCAACCGTAATTGAAGAATGGGCTACTCGCGAAACGCTCACTAGACCGGCGGCGGCTCGTCTGGCATGGCGTTGTTTGAAGGCGTTCTTGGGCTGGTGTTCGGAGCAGCCCCGATATGCGTCCATCGTTACCAATTCAAATCCAGCGGGTGCAAAGAGAGTTAGAGAGTCATTGGGCAAGCCGGGCGTAAAGCAAGACACACTGCTAAAGGAGCAGTTGCCCGCATGGTTTCAGGCCGTGCGGAACACAGCAAATCCAGTTATTTCTGCCTATATCCAAATCTTACTTCTGACTGGCGCGAGGGCCGGGGAGCTTCTGGGCCTACGTTGGAGTGACGTAAATGTAAAGTGGTGCGGTCTTACCATTCGCGATAAGGTTGAAGGGACGCGCGTCATACCGCTAACCCCATACGTAGCCCAATTAATGGAGAGCTTACCGCGCCGAAACGAATTCGTATTCTCTAGCGCCTTGTCTGCCGGTGGTGCTGTTGTAATTCCAAGAAATCCGCATAACGATGCGTGTAGGGTTGCAGGCATTGAGCATTTGACTATTCACGGCCTTCGACGCTCTTTCAAAAGCCTTACGGAATGGCTCGATATCCCGGCTGGCATCGTGGCACAAATAATGGGCCATAAACCTAGCGCAACCGCCGAAAAACATTACACCATAAGACCGCTCGACTTGTTACGCGTACATCACCAAAAAATTGAAACTTGGATCTTGGAACAAGCTGGCGTTGAATTTGACCAACCGCTAGGCGGAGTACGCCTCGTTGCATAGAGAGGACATTTGTGAAGAGCTTAACTCGGATACATGAATGGCTGTCGGCAGGAGCGCGAGCTAACGACATCAGCGATGACGATGCATTAAAAATTGCCGAAGAAGCGTGTATTGCTATACAGGACGGCACATTGCCATGTTGGGACGAAAACAGCATGCCAATTCGTGGAGGGCTTCCGATACCTAAGCAGCCTGCCGTAGGCCCATACATCACCGATGAGGTCGGTAACGATTGGCTTAAGTCCAAGGGATATTTTTGGAATTGGAAGCATGTAAGTGAGCCGGTATCGCAGTCGCAATTTGGACTTAGCGCAAAAGTACAGGAGCCTTGGATAGCAAAGGCTAAGCAACGTGCGCGCGAGATCATTGAAGCTAAGAATAAGCTCAGTCTTTACCCAGATCAAGCCTCAATTGCAGACCAGATCGCAAGGGATTTCCGAGAAGCTGGAATTCACGGTAAATCTGGCAAGCCTCTTACGGGCGCATACATAAAGCGCCATGCACTAAAAGGCATCGATAGCGGTAAGCCTCCACGCAAACACGCAGAAATAGCTCGGGGCAAATAGGGCAAGAAATCTTGGGGCAAACTTTGCCCTTAAAAACTTGAGCATTTACAACGACTTACGGCAGCGAGACCGTAGTGCAGGGCAAGAGTTTGCCCCTTAAAACTATTCCCATACCCGGCCTGTGTTGCTGGGTTAAGGAAAAATTATGGAAACTACTCATAAAGATAGTCTGGCAGCCCCGAATGCGCAAACCAACTCCCCTGCCCCGCAGAAGGAACAGGAAGAGGTAAAGACCTTCCCAAAGTTTGAATCGGTCACATGCCCAGCAGTGGATACGGAATCCGCTGCGTATTACCTAAACCGAAAGCCGCAAACTTTACGATCATGGGCCTGCTACGAAAACGGCCCAATCCGCCCTACCCGTATCAACGGACGGCTGGCTTGGTCGGTTGCCGCGCTTCGGAATTTAATTGGAGGTGACATATGAAATCTCATCCATCGCCCTTCAATTGCGCATCAATGCAAGCTGCACTCAAAGCTCATAGAGATAGCCTTGGCAAGCAAACCGAACAGCGCCATTACGTCAACGAGGTAAGCCTGCTGCGATTTGCCCTGACCGGCAACTCAAAGGCAAAGTACGACCTTGCTAATCCACCCGCTGGACGCAAGCGAATTACTCGCCGCGTGATCTGCACAAATAGACGGCTAATTACGGAGCATGTTGCGTTTCATTTGCGCAAACAGGCTTGTCGCGAACTAGTCCTGAAATACGAAGCTCAATCACTCAAGTAAAAAGCCGCTCAACCCACGGCATTGGGAAGGCGGCTTTATGAGAGCTTTTTGGTTGAAGCAAGCACTCATATTTTACGATTTCCACAATGTTTTGGCAATGCGGCGTTCACTCACGAAGGAATGCTCATGCAAAAGAAAACGCTTACCTTGAATTCAGCTTCAAGGAATACTCAACCAGCCGCCTCGGCTGCTAACTCAACACCGCTCAGTGTCGTCGCTGGTCGGGCCGTCAAAGGCAAGGCGCAACAAAGCTGCCCTGCCGTGATTGCACATTTAACCGAACTCGTTAGAGACCGTCGCAAGGTATTCATCCAGATGCGACATGGCGCTGGCTATTGTGGCGTACCAGTCCAAATTGAAGATGGCTGGCTCACGATGACTCGGGTCTCAATACACGGGACAAAGCTATCGGCTACTTCAGAGAGCATCTTGATCCAAATTCGGGACGGCGCTTTCATTGCACATCTGCACCCCGTCGAGTCCCATAACAAAGCAGGAGTACAGCAATGACCGCAAAAAATTCAAAAGATCAGCCACAAGACAAGAGCTTGGCAAACAAAGTTATTGACCTAATCATCAACGATTGCGAGCTTGTACACAACCGGCAGAAAGAGCCTTTCGCAATCATTTACAAGAATGGCATTCGGCAGGTTTACAGCGTATATAGCAAAAGCTTCAGCGATTGGATCGCAAGTACGTATTACGCCTCCAAGAAATCGGCACTGTCCGAGGCGTCTCTTAAGACGACGATCAGTACACTTTCTGGGAAAGCTGTGTTCGGTGGTCAAATGGTGGACATCCACACCCGCATCGCCGCCACAGAGGAAGGGTACTGGCTTGACCTGTGCAATGACAAATGGGAGGCCGTACTTGTAACCAAAAACGGCTGGAGCATTGTTTCTGGAAAAAATGCTCCCCTCTTTAGCCGCAGCAACTCCATGCAGGCTATTCCCAACCCACTAAAAGGCGGCTCCATTGATGGGCTGTGGGACTTGGTAAATGTCCCGGTACATGACCGTTTGATTGTCATTGCATGGCTGCTGGAATGCTTACGTGCAGACACGCCCCATGTCGTTATGGAACTTGTCGGTGAACAAGGCAGTGCAAAAAGCACGTCGCAGAAGCTTTTCAAAATGTTGATCGATCCGAACGTAGCAAACCTTAGGGCTGCACCCAAAAAGGTGGAGGACGTTTGGATAGGCGCAGTCAATTGCCATTTGGTTAGCTTTGAGAACATCAGCTACCTTGGTCAAGATTACCAAGATGCGTTGTGTGTATTAGCTACCGGTGGCGCACATGCAACACGTACGCTTTACACCAACAAAGAAGAAGCCATTATTGAGCTTCGCAAGCCGATAATTCTCAACGGCATTACAGTCAATGTAACTGCCCAAGACCTGCTTGATCGTTCAGTACATCTTGAATTGCCGCCGGTTGAAAAGCGACTTCAAAGCAAGAATGTCGATGATGCTTTTGCAAAGATATATCCGGCGCTGGTGGGTGCTTTGCTCGATCAATTTGTAGCAGCGCTTAAGCTTTTAGACACCGTGAATATTCCTGATCTGGACAAGCCCCGAATGCTGGACTTTGCGTACTTGGGCGAGGCAGTTTTCCTAGCTAACGGTTTTAATGATGGCGAATTCTTATCCAGATATAAGTCCATGCGTCAAAGGGGTGTCTACCGCACGATCGAGTCATCCCCGGTTGGTTCTGCGCTTTTGACGTACCTGCAAAGCAATCCAAGCGGCTGGAGCGGGCAACTTATAAATCTATTAGCTCTACTCAACGTATACAGGCCAGCAGGCGAAACTAATTGGCCCAAATCCGCTAAGGCGATGGGAGATGCTTTGCGGCGGCTATCGCCCGCACTCAGAACTGTAGGATTTGAATGTAAATCGAGCCAAAAACAGGCAGGAGCAATTACGTGGAGCATTGCATCCGCGTCCAATAAAGTGTCACTTCCAAGTCCTGCAAGTCCTGCAAGTCCTGCAAGTCCTAACGGATTAATCTATCCGCAAGAAATGCCTGTTGATCCGGATGGCGATTCAGGACATGCAGGACTTGAAGGACATGAAAACCAGAGTTTTGATGGTGAAGAAGACTCAGAGGCGTACCCCTTCTAATTTATGTGGACGATGGGTTTGAGGATATAAAAATTTTCAGCCCTTCGTTTGAGCAGTCACACTATATGCAGCAGCCGCTCCTGAATCATCCTCACCACATCCGCCTGAGTCAATACCGGCTTGTATCCCATAGGTTTTCTGCCCCTTATCCGAGGCCCCTCACCCATTTGGAGTACCTGCATCGCATCCTCCAACTCATGGATTAGTGCGCTGTCATGTCTGTACTGTTGCTTTGCAGCTTTAGTGGCCTCACCGTGCAGTAAGTTAGCTTCTGAGATTCGCTGGAGTACGTCCGCCTTGTGCGGTCTGCCCCCGTGGAATTGACACTTCTGCGTCCGTGATGCTTTAAGCGCAGGGCGACCGCATTGCAGTTTTGTCCGGGTGGAACTTGCAGTGCATCGCAAACAACGTATCCTGCCGCCTGCGACGGTCAGAAATGGCTCATACTCATGCTTGTCTACAAATGCCATACTTCAGTAATAGGTACCACAGTCAGGTCAGCCCATATTTCATAATATGATATTAGTTGTTTTGGGTAAGTCTGTCAATTATTACTATGAGCGATTGCCCTTTTTACACTCTCCCACACAAACACGGATGGCCCCAATGAGATTGATGATGAGAAAGACAGAGGCCTAGCGCATAGTATTCAAATGTAGAATTTGATTATTTAAATCAAAAGCAACGAGGTATTTATGGCTTACTACACACCAGACAGAAATGAGTACGGTGACGAAGATTATTTGGGCAGTGTTGATGGGATCTTTATCCTTATTGTTATATTTTTAATTTACCTTGGATTATCTTGGATATGCAAAAAAACCTGTAAAACAGAATTATCTGTGCGGAGATTTTTCAGTACATTTACCCACGGGCCAAATATTTCATTATTTTTATTTTTCTTGTACCACAATCCATTCAAAAGCATAAATGCCTTCATGGGTATGGTCGGGACAATGATTGTCTCGACATTTTTGTTCACATGTATGCGTGAAGTATTTACGAAGTTGACATGGAAAGAAATAGAAATAGAAATTATTCAGCATGATATTGCGGAAAAAGAGATGCTTGAAAATGCGAAGTCTGAAGTAAAATCTAAAACAGAAATATAACGGTGGCATTCAAAGGCTAAGCGATAAAGGGGTATCCTGCTGCTAACCCGTAGCGTCCAAAGGTCGTCCAAATAACGTTGGATTTGCAAAATGCCCACCTACACCATTACTGCGCCGAACGGGAGAACATACAGCATTGAGGGGCCTGATGGAGCTACTCAACAAGATGTCATCAGAGAGGTTGTAAACCAACACCCTGAAGCTGCAATTCCAGCAGGAAAGATGCGCATCTACTCTCTCAAAGCTCCGGATGGTCATATTTATGACTTGGAAGCGCCAGAGGGGGTATCTGAAGAACAACTAAGTGCTACGCTTTATCATTTAAAGCCAGAAGCTGCGCTAGCGCCTGTAAAACCCATCCCTCAATTAGCCGCTAATAGCGCACTCAATACGCATACGTCTGCGCCCTCCCAACAAGGTAATACTCTAGGTGGCGGGCAAAAAGCATTAAGCCCCGAAATTGGCGGATTTATAACCGCAACCGTGGCGCTAATAATATCGATAGTATTAATAGCAATTTTTTATAAGCGGATTTCACGCAATCTCAATAGTACCCTTCAAAAAACTTTCTTTTATATTATATTAATAATTCTTGGCAATGGACTTGTAAGGATATTTAATGAGTTATTAGGACTTCCAATTTTGGGTCTTCCAATCCGGATAAATGAAATATTTAAACCCGCATTAACCTTACTCATAATACCCATCTATTTATTTATGGTATGGGTATATAACTTAAGAACTTCAGTTGACCGTGATGGATCAAGATATATACCATTTGGTGACTCATCAAAACCAATACCCTCGCGAAATGAAGTAGACTCAACACACGCTATCAAGTTTGATCTATTTTTAAAAATATGTGTTGGCGCGTTGGTAGTTATTTGGTTTATTAACTCCAAGAATATGCCCAAATTTAATTTTACAGAAGTTACATCAGTAACACAAGACCTATTTAAGGAGAAAAATAAGTTCAAAAATCCAGAGTCTTGTTTTGAATATGTACTCAAGACTGCAATCACAGAGGAGAAAAGACGGGTGGGTGTCAATGCTTGTCAATTATCATTCGGGGACATAAATCCACCCACGTCCAATACATATTACGGTTACTGCATTATGAATAATTTCCATAGAATACTGGATGACGTATCAGGAACCGCAGTAGCATCAGAATGCGCAAAGGAAACAAATAATGTAGAGCTTGGCTCTTTTTTTGCTCAGGAGTTTAACTCCGCATTGCGGCTTGAAAAGATATTGGAGAAAAATAGGGAAGATCAACAGACGCGTGATTTGGAGCAAGCCGCTCTAATTAGAGACCTAGAGCGCAAAGACCGCCAAAGAAGGTTGGAAGCAGAGGAGCAAGCCGCAAAACTTGAACGACTGGAACGGATAGAGGGCGTAAGAGATTTTGACCAATTATTTAATGCACCTAACAAGATAAAAGTTTGCAGGGATTATTCGGGCATCAAAGTGTGCAATTAATGCTATCACTGCTATCTAAGCTTAAATATTAAAAGAGTAAACCACGCATTAAAGATTTAGCTTCATCAAAATACCGTAATACTACCCCGCTTAGATCGGCATTTTCTGTTTTAGTCTTTGTGCAGTCATATATTGAACGCTCAAATCTGCGAGCTTCTTTTTGACAACCTTGGTAGTTGGCAGTAAAAATATTAATGTATTTGCTACGCGGCATATTTAGCTCCCTACCAATTGCGGTGAACAGCCTTTCCTCGTAAGCCCGATCGGCTCCATACACCTGCCACTCCTGCTTCTCGACTTCATTGATGATGCGCACCCTCCAAGATTCAGTATTTAGAATTGCCTCTCTCAAGGCGTAGGTCAGACCCATTGCGGCGCTGTATTCTTTTACTAGGCTTATGTCTATCCGGACAAAGGTCTCGGTTAGGCTGTCATCTACTTCCGCATCCGCCGGGTAAGTAGTGCGGTGAACGCCAATTTCACCAAATGGGTAGCGAACAACACCACCCATCAAGACATAAACGCAAGCACTGATACACACCGCCTTAGGCGCTACGTAGGTATAGAGCTTCTTATCCCTGATGATTGTGCCGATCTTGCGCCCAATTGAGCCGTTACCGCCGTTTGAATTAAGTTGTATTGCATTCATGTGCAGCAACTTCTTATCTTTTTGAATGGTGTCCAGAGCGGCTTTGAAATCGTTCAAATCTTGCTCCACGATCTCGTCATGAACCCTGATCGTGAACTCGCTTGTATTCTTGTACTGTTCAAGCGTTACTGTGGCTGAACTCCAAAAAGAGGCAAGTATTAGACTAGATCCGAATGCAAGCCGTAGTATTGATGCTGGGTTCATTTTGTATAAGTTCACATTAGTTTTAATGATCCCAATCACTTTTAATGGTCTGTTGCAAGCTCATTTAGCCAAAACCATGCGATTTAGCATAGGCCGGGCATTGGCTTGGGACGCACAGCTACTTAACTAAGCGCCAGCGTCCTCACCGGGCCATGATGCGCATGGAGCCTAGCGTCGACTTAACTTTTCTTCGTTAGCTCGTCCACCATCTTCATTAGGTACTGTGACCTCTCATGAGGCGACATTCCTACCGTTAGGCTGTCCAGAGAAGACCAAAGGGGGTCTCTGGCATCAATTACCCGGTTAGTCCTGCCAGATGGCTGTTTCATCAAATCTGCCTTCCTCGGCTTGCGTGCAACTCTACGGGGAATAGCGTTGGCAACTGCCTTGTTCGCTGCGAGCTTATCGTTCCGTACAAGGACATTCATCTCTCTATTGAACTTAGCCGTTCGCTCAGCCATTTGCCGGACGAACTCTTCGTTTTCCAGCTTTTGCTTTTCCGTAGCCATATGCGCTCCTTTTGGAAACTGTTATCCCAGAAGTCTAGTAGGCAGCATCCAAGCCCAAAATTACGGGGTCACTGTCTACACTCAATATCTGATGCCGCCTATGTTGGCAAATTTACGAAAATGCCTTTCTATTATTGGACGAGCAATCAGCAGTTCATGCTCAAAAACCCCTTTGGTTCCTTGGGTAAACAGCTTAACTCTACCTTCTATCAATGCTCGGCCTGAATCATCAACCAAGGCATCAGTAGCTAAGCTGATATAGCGCCTCGATTTCTCATCAGGGGCGGCAATACTAAAACTCTTCATTACTTCGTTAATCGATTTGTCAATGCTGTCTTGCGCCTGCTTGGCAGACCCGATTGGATATTGTTGTTCAACAATTACAAATACGGTAGCTGCGGTGATTGCAATAGAGATCATCTCCTCTTCAGTCATTATTGGCTCCTCTAGTAAGTACGTTCTTGCTTGGATACAAGTGAATATTGGAACGGCGGAAAATAAGCCTATATGTGTACTTGCTGACGCTTATTTCCGCGCGGAGATATTAAATTGGGTATCCTATCCCGTGGTTCTTTGTCCGTCAAGTCAGCACCATTGTGTGCATGGCAAAACCATCCCCTCAGTTCGCTGGAGACCCCTTGCTTGTTGCACTGGGGGCGGCAATTCGTAAGGAGCGATCTGACCGAGACTTATCCCAAGAGGCGCTAGCGATTGACGCGGATCTCGACCGCTCTTACATGGGTGGAATCGAGCGAGGTGAACACAACCTTACGGTAATGAACCTCGTGAAGATTGCTGGAGCCTTGAAACTCAGTCCGTCAAAATTGCTCGACTCTGCCAGCCTTTAGGCTGTACGTGCGCTTTGCGCCGATTACTTCCAATATTGCCAAAAAATGAAGTACTGGGTGCTACTGCGCTGATCGGTTGAGGCAACGCCTGCAGACCAAAAAATATACCCCCCCCGGGGGTCTGCATTTCAAAAACAAGGGGGGGATTGAGCAGTATGAGCCGCAATTTTTAGACTGGGCGTTTTTTTTATATCCATTGACTGGAAGTGGTTCTAAAAACAGACCCACTCGAGCAAGCAGGCGTCTATTTTGAGTATTCTTACTCCTGCGTTTTTGTAAACGCAACAGATGTCCTCATAGCCTCCTCTGCCGGGTCAAACGGCAGATTATTTAGGTCTAGCGGAATATTTTTATAGGGGCTTCCGGACGTTGATTGCGTCCGCGCATATGTTGTCAGGGTTGCTACGCCCGATCCTCCGAACATCTGACCCCTCGGTACTACTATCCGTTCCACTTGTGCCATATCTAGTTCCTCCTAAGTGAGTTGTACGACAGACCTACTTGGGCCAGACCAGCCCGCAACGTAAAAATTAGCTACGGCAATGGTATCCATTTGGCATAGGAATGCTTGTTTTTAAAAAATTAATATATACCCCCGCCAGCCTGCATTTCAAAATGAAGGGGGTGGGTTGAGCAGATTAGAGTGCATAGCTGAGGCTGCGCAACGGGCCGGAAACGGGGGGTGGGGGTACGGTGGGGTCTATCGGACGCGAATTACAAGACGGCGACTACCCCAACATATCAGAAACGTAGGTTAGACAGCATCGCTGTTAAGTTTGCAGCGCAAATGTTTGCGGGAAAATTGTCACAAACCATGCACTTTTGGCTACATAGTGGCTACATGACCAAAAAATTCAAAACCGTTTCACCAGAAAATAGAAGCTAAGTTATTGATTTAATTGGCGGAGAGAGTGGGATTCGAACCCACGGTACCTTGCGGTACGCCTGATTTCGAGTCAGGTACATTCGACCACTCTGCCATCTCTCCGGGTCGCTGTCGTAGCGGATCGCGATTCTATCAGGGGCGAAGTGTCTCTAGGCCACCCATGTAGGGGCGCAGCGCCTCAGGCACGGTGACCGAGCCGTCGGCGTTTTGGTAGTTCTCCAGCACCGCGACCAGCGTGCGGCCTACTGCTAAGCCGGAGCCATTGAGGGTGTGGACCAATTCGTTCTTGCCTTGCGCATTTTTAAAGCGCGCTTGCAGGCGGCGTGACTGAAAGCCTTCGCAATTAGAGCAACTGCTGATTTCGCGGTAGGTGTTTTGCGCGGGCAGCCACACTTCTAGGTCATAGGTCTTGGCCGCACCAAAGCCCATGTCGCCGGTACATAAGCTCATCACGCGGTACGGTAGGCCCAGCTTTTGCAAAATAGCTTCGGCGTGGCCAGTCATTTCTTCCAGCGCGGCGTAGCTGTGGTCCGGATGCACGATTTGCACCATTTCCACTTTGTCAAACTGGTGCTGGCGGATCAGGCCACGCGTGTCGCGTCCATAAGATCCGGCCTCGGACCTGAAGCAGGCGGTGTGCGCCGTCAGCTTCATGGGCAGCTGGTTTTCGGCTAGCACGGTGTCGCGCACAAAATTGGTCAGCGTCACTTCGCTGGTGGGTATTAGGTAGAGCGCAGCGTTGTCGGCGGTTTGCGCTTCTTGTCCGCCTTTTTTGGCGGCAAACAAATCTTCTTCAAACTTGGGCAGTTGGCCGGTACCGCGCAGGGTTTCGGCGTTGACGATATAGGGCGTGTAGCACTCGGTGTAGCCGTGTTCTTGGGTTTGCACGTCCAGCATGAACTGCGCGATGGCGCGGTGCAAACGGGCCACTGGGCCTTTCATCACGGTAAAGCGCGCGCCGCTGA
>Ga0214919_10009883_pt1 | contig 12202 bp, 10 predicted proteins | sample LL1503_MetaG_FD_177994 | JGI IMG/M metagenome (GOLD analysis project Ga0214919, IMG submission 177994) | Freshwater microbial communities from Lake Lanier, Atlanta, Georgia, United States - LL-1503 | ecosystem: Environmental > Aquatic > Freshwater > Lake | place: USA: Georgia | collected...
CAGGCTTCTAATATTGGGCGATTAGTATAAATATATTCGCCTAAACCAACACATAACTGTAATAAATGTGATGTAAAAATGGTTTTTTCTAATCCAATTTCAATACCTTGATTTTGTTGATTTATAGTTTTCATAATCAAATTCACATTGTTATTATAAGTATCGTCAAAATAAGAACGAACCCAAGTTTGATTATTTATTTGAGTAAAATAATAGGTTAACCGCAATTTAAAACCAGGAAATTTTGCAGAGTAATTAATATCTGTTGATGTGACTAGTTCGTTTGTAACCCCAGTTATTAAATCATTTCTTACACGAGGAGATGTAAACAAATTATTTACTTCGGGAGTTCTTGAAAGCATGCTACCATTAGCTGTAAAAAAATGCCTGCCAGATATTTTATATGTAAATCCGCCTTTTAATCCATAATTAATAAAATTGAGCTTTTCACTCAAACCTTTGCTTGTAGAAGGGAATTTTCCATTTTTAATAAAACCTTCTCTCCAAATTACATTATTAGAAAGACTTAATCCAGCATATATATCTATATTTTTTAAAGTATATTCTAATTGAGACCATGCTTCAGCTCTATTCACATGGATAATATAATCATATCCAAACCGATCCCCTTTAACTATTTTTTTATCAGGTGTTTCGATGTCGTTTTGCTGATAAATAGGGTCAATGCCTAAATTTTGAGCAAATTGATCATAATCTAACCAATAGCTAGCTCCAAGCAAATCGGCCATCTCTTTATACTTTCTGTTGCTATAAAGATTTGCATTAAATCCTACACTTAAAAATAAAGCTTCTATTCGTTTGTTATAAACTGTATTAAATCCTATGTTTTTTAAATCTTCAATTCGTTCTTCTAAAATATAACGCGCACGCGTTTCGCTTGTATTAATTGAATTACCTAATTGCGAGGGAAGAGTATATAAATTCGACTGATTAACTGCAATCAATCTATCCCAATTAATTTGCCTTGTATTTGAATCATTCTGCCAACTATATTTAAATCGATCTCCAAAAGCGGTGTCTCCGTTTTGATAGCTATAACTTGGCAAATAGCGATAATAATCTGGACGAGGATTACTCACATTGTTCCAATTTAAAGAACTTAAACTAGATTTACCAAAAGTGTAAAACAAAGTGCTTACTAATTGTGATTCTGAAGATGGCTTAAAAATATGCGACATTAAAAACATAGGACGTTGTGTTTTACTTACAGAAGAATTTCTAACCTTGCCATTTTGATAACCCCACAAACTGTTGTAATAATTATCTCCTGTTAACTGATATAATTCTAACTGTTCAGCACTAGACCTCCCCTGCTCTATTGGTGCAACAAAGCCAGTAAAACTTAATAAATGTTTATCTGTTATCTTTTTGTCGACTGATAAATAAAAAGCATTGGCATTAAAATAAGTTCCAGGCACATATACCTGATCACCATAGCGACTTGAAGCCGACAATGTTAAAGCCCATCCATTTTGTTGCATACCTGTAGAATGAGTTACCATAAATCTATTAGCAAATGCTCTGTTTGCACTAACATAGGAAACACGAGTACCTTTTTTAAAAGAAGATGCTTTTGAATCGATATTCGTGTATCCTCCTGCGCCAGAAAAACCATACCGGTTGCTCACATTTCCAAAACGATTTTCGGTATAACGAGTTACATCATTTAATCCACCCCAACTACTCCAAGAGCTAAATCCGGTTTCTAAATTATTTACATTTACTCCGTTAATCATAATTTGTTGATTTTCGGCAGAATATCCTCTCATTCTAAATCGAGCAGCTCCAAATTGAAAACTAGAAAATTGTATAAAAACATCCTTGCTTGATTGTAATAAAGACGAAACATCCTGCTGGTCTATTTCAGATTCAGCGTCTGAGCCGGACGTACTAAAAATAGGAATATTAAAATTAGAAATTGAAGTATCACTTTGCTCAACTTGAACTTGAATAGAATCTGTTTGAGAAAAAACAGTTAAATAAAATAAAAACAAAATTGAGAAATAAATTTTTTTGATCATTTATAAATATTAAATCTAATTCGTTTTTAAAATATTAAGTATAAAGTGGTTTCGGAAGTATAATTAAGAAATAAAATTATAAAACGTCAAGGTTAATCACTTATTTAAAAATATTAAGCAAATATATTAAAAATGGTTTCCTTTTTCAATCAATTATTATAAACAGTATGTTAATAAAATTATTAAATAAAATAAATATAAAAACTGTGTTCGGATAATTATTAAAAAAAATGTTGTTTATTTATATTTTTAAATTTCAAAGCTATGAAATCTAAATTTTTATTCTTTTTTTACTTTCTTTTTCTTACTTTTTTAAATTGGTCGCAGCAATTAGAAAAAAATAAAAACTATTATATTTCTTCTATTGGGTTTTGGAATGTAGAAAACTTATACGACACCTTAAATGATCAATGGAAAAACGACGAAGAATTTACTCCGGCTGGCACTAATGCTTGGAATGGGAAACGATATTGGACAAAGATAGATCATCTTGCCGAAGTGATTAGTCAAATGGCTACTGATATTAATCCAGATGGCCTATCCATATTAGGACTTTGCGAAATAGAAAACAAAAGCGTAGTTCAAGATTTAATTAACTCGCCCAAACTAAAAAAAAGAAATTATCAATTGATTCATATCGAAGGCCCTGATGCCAGAGGTGTTGACCCCTCATTTATTTATAATCCAAACTATTTTAAAGTAAAAAAAGCTTTAAGTTATCATGTAACTTTAGTTACAGACTCTTCTCACAAAACAAGAGATATTTTAGTAATAAGTGGCTCATTTGTTGGAGAACCTTTATCAGTTTTGGTTAATCATTGGCCATCAAGAAGAGGCGGCGAAATGCTAAGCCGAGTAAATAGAAATGCTGCAGCAAAAATGGCTCGACATATTGCAGATAGTATTACATTAAGTGATCCCAAAACAAAAATTATAATTATGGGTGATTTAAATGATGACCCAATAAATGAATGCGTAAAAAAGTTTATTAAAACCTATGGAGATATTTATTCGGCCAAAGACGATGAATATTTTAACCCCATGGAAAAGCCATACCAGGATGGGATTGGATCATTAGCCTGGCAAGACAGTTGGAATTTATTTGATCAAATTATCTTAAATGGTTCTTGGATACCAAAAAAATATGAAACTTGGCAATATTATGCAGTTCGCATATTTAACAAACCCTTTTTAAAAAGTGATTTTGGTAATTTTAAAGGCTATCCCTTTAGAACCTATAGCGGAGGTTCTTATACTGCAGGATATAGCGATCATTTTGCAGTATATATTACTATTGCTAAAGAGAAAAAATAAATATAATTTAAAGCCGCTTCAAAACTGAAGCGGCTTTAAACACCAAATTATAAGTCAAAATGTTAGATTAAATCCAAACATAATTCTTAACCCAAGTTAATAAATATGAGTTCTTTTTCGTTAATTCTTCTTGGTTAAAAATTCCGGACTCAACTGCTCCATAGTTATTTTTTTGGTATTAATACTCTGTTAAATTCTGTCGCTTTTGGTTTCAGGGCGGCACCTGTGCTTATGTCAACTATAAAACCAACAACGCCAGGAACAACGAAAGCTAAACAAAAAGGAACATTAAGCCAATAAGCCCCGGCAATTTCTTGATCGATACCGAAATTCATATCTTCGTAACCTTCTAAACGCAAGTTCACTTCTCGTGTATTTTTAGATCTTCTCTTCAGAATGATGTCTTGGCCACTTTTTCCAACCAATTTTCCATCGACGTAAACGTCAGCACTTGGAGGCGTTGTATTAATAACAATTCTGTCTTTGGTGCCACTGAAGATTGCAGCACAACTTTGTAATAGGAAGGATGAAGTAATCATTACTAACAATAGTAAGGTCTTTCCCGCTATCTTTTTTATTTTTTTCATTATAAATCTATTTAATTTAATTTTTAATTCTATGTTTTTAATTGAGAGCCTCTTTTTTTATATGAACAATTGTATGCCTACTTATATAAAATGATGGCAAAAAAAGGTTGTAAAACAGAAATGAATTATCTTTAAAAACTATGAAAAGAATTAAAATCTATTTTACAAGCTCTTTAATTCATTCTACTTTAAAGTGCATATTGTTTTAATATCACTTTAATTACTATTTTAAATATTTTAAATGTTTAATTTATAATTTAAATGAGTCATTTGTGCTACTGCTTTATTTTCATTCGTTTTCTCGATTAATACACTCACATTTATATAGTTAAGAATATTTTGTTACCAAGGGATTTCCAAAGCTAAACATCCATTACCTTTAATTGTTATACTTTCAGGTTTTCCTAAATCTTTCCCGTCTTGATCTTTCAATAGAATATTTACTGATGCAGTTTTATTGCTGCCTAAATCTTTCGTATATGTTATAGAACCATTTGAGCCACAACTTGGCGCACCAGACCAATAAGTAGACGTTGCATAAGTGTTTATAAACACACCATCTGCATATACTTTAATAGCTGTAACATTATACTTCTGGGCAGAATCCGAAAGGGTCTTGTTCCACCAAATTACAACTTTTCCTGAATAAGCGCAAGTTCCATTATCTGTTTTTGCATCAGCATTATAATTAATACTGTCAGGGTCTGTACAACCTTCTTTTTTACAAGATGTAATTGTTGAAATACTTACTAAAACTAGCAAGCTTAATAATACTTTTTTCATGTCTTTTATTTTATTGTTTTATGTTTACTCTATTGGCTTTTCAACTACCGCCCCATCATTTTTAATTGTGTTGGATCAATGTTTTTCTTAACTTGATTTTATTTTTGAATTGTTTATAAATTCACTAATTCCACAAATCTAATAAATAAATTAATATAAGACAAATTTGTCGTATCAATATGCTCAAGTCTTTAGCAAATTTGAAGCGTGGAAAAGAAATATTCATCTGAAATAAAGCAACTTGGAAAGAAAATAAAAAAACTGAGAGAGTCAAAAAAAATGACTCAGCAGTCGTTATCCGACCTTTGTAATATTGATATCAGAACTGTTCAGCGAATTGAAAAAGGAGAATATGGGATGGGGCTTCATTTATTGTTTGCAATCGCAGACGCTTTCGAAATTAAAAAAGCTGATTTACTGAGCTGATACTAATTTTATTGTAATTAATTGCCAATAAATCTAAAATACAGGTTCATTAATAAAGATTTAAATTAATTCCTATGATGCACATTGAACCTTCTATTTTTGGGAATATTTACAGAGTCCTGTTTCAAGTGACTCTTTTCATTAAATTCAAAAAATAATTGCGATATTTGTAATTATCAAAAATTTAAAAAAATATGTTTTTGCATTATTAATTGGCTCTTATCTTATTACGATAATAGGAGTGCCAGTATTCCTTCATTATTGTGGAGGGCAATTAGAAAACATAAACTATGTAATTAAGGGCGTTGGTTGTTGCGATGAAGATGAGGATTCCTCTTCTAATGATGATTGTTGCAAAGACGAAAATTACATCATAAAAAACAACCCTAACTTTACTTTAAATCAATTCAATTATGATGCGTTTTTTAAAATAAGTAGCCATTTTCTTCTTATAAAATATAATTACTACTGCATAAAAAAAATCGATTTTATTTATACTATAATAACACAAAATAAATTTCCTCCTCCTAAACTACAATCTAGTTTAATTATTTCTACTTCTATACTTTTAATTTAGTTTTAAATTTTGAGTTAATTTCAATTAAGGTCCTGTTTTTTTATTTTTAATTATTTTAAACTATTTATTATGAAAATTATCATTATTATTATTTCATTATTATACACTTCAATCAATTTTGCTCAAAACACAGCCATAAAAACTATTACCATTAGCGTAAAAGGAAATTGTGAAGAATGCAAAGATCGCATAGAAAATGCGGCAGATATAAAAGGAGTAAAACATGCGATTTGGAATGAGGTTAATCAAATTTTAACCATCACTTATTTATCAAACAAAATAACTACTAACGAAATTGAAAAAGTTATTGCAGCAAGTGGACATGATACGCCTAACTATAAAAGTCTTGATTATACATACAACAAATTACCTTCTTGTTGCAAGTATAGAGACAAAAAATGTGAGAACAAATAAATATGCGCGCTATTAAATTCATAATCACTTGTTTGATTATCTTACTTTCAACACAAGCAAATTCTCAAATTAATGGAAAGGTTATTGAAGTTTCAAAAACAAAAGATACAACTGTTGTTGTTGGAGCAACAATTAGTTGGAGTAATACTAGTAATTCCGCAATTACAAATGAATTAGGTGATTTTAAATTAATTAATTCAACTAGTTCAAAGGTTCTTATCATACAAGCGATTGGTTTCGAAACTCGAAAAATAAGTGTAAGCGATACCAATAAGTTTTTGTTATTAATTATGAAACCAGGATTAGTTCTTGACGAAATTGAATTAATTTATTATTCAACTGGAACCGAAATTTCGTATCTCAATCCAATAAAAACAGAAATATTAAATGAGCGATCATTAATGAAAGCCGCATGCTGTAATTTGTCCGAAAGCTTTGAAACAAATCCAAGTATTGATGTAAATTTTGCAGATGCAATTACCGGAACAAAACAAATTCAAATGTTAGGTTTATCTGGTCAATATGCACAAATTACTAAAGAAAATATGCCCTATTTAAGAGGCTTAGCGAGTAACTATGGTCTAACCTTTATACCAGGCTCCTGGATACAATCTATTCAACTAAGTAAAGGTGTTGGTTCAGTTATAAATGGGTATGAAAGCTTTACAGGACAGATAAATACTGAATTACAAAACCCACTAAAATCAGATAAATTAAATTTTAATACCTACATCAATGAGAATGCAAGAAATGAATATAACTTAAATTTGTCTCGGCAATTAAATAAAAATTTATCAATAGGATTATTATCGCATACTAGTTTTAATCCATTAGCACAAGATAAAAATAATGATGGCTTTGCCGATATACCAATTGGTAAACAATATAATTTTATGAATAAATACGGCTACTCTTCTCCAAATGGGTTTGAAGCACAATTTGGTGGTGGATATTTAAAAGATACGCGTTCTGGTGGTCAATTTTTAGAATTTAATTCAAATAAATTAACTAGTGCTGAATTATATAAATTAGGCGTTGATAACGAAAAATGGGAAGTTTATAGTAAAACTGGGTATGTAATTAAAAGTAAACCTGGCACTAGTATGGGGCTTCAAACTTCTTATTCAAACCATCAGCAATCAAACTTTTATGGGAATACAAATTACCAAGGAAATCAAAAAACATTTTATTTAAATTATATATTTCAAGGAATAATTAATACAACTGATAATGTCTTTAAAATTGGTACTAGTTATTTAAATGATAATGTTTCAGAAATATTTAATACCTCAACGTATGAAAGAAAAGAAAAAGTTATAGGAACTTTTATAGAGTTTACTCACAACTATAAAGAAAAATTTAATTTTATTGCTGGAATAAGAGCCGATTACCATAATTATTATGGATTATTTTATACACCTCGAATTCATTTAAGATATGCTTTTAAACCAACAAGTATTTTAAGATTAAGTGCAGGTAAAGCCTTAAGAACTTCGTCAATTTTTAGTGATAACTCCTATTTAATGGCCTCATCAAGAAAATGGACAATTGAATCAAGCGACTCAAAATTACCATATGGGTTAAAACCCGAATCAGGCTGGAATTATGGATTAAATTATACTCAAAAATTTAAAATTAATTATAGAGAAGCCTATGTAACTCTTGATATATATCGAACAGATTTCACAAATCAAGTAGTAACTGATTTAGACTATGATCCACAGCAAGTAATTATTTTTAATTTAAAAGGATCTTCTTATTCTAATACTCTTCAATTTGAATTTAATTTAGAACCCAGAAAACGATTGTTTATAAAAACAGCTTATCGCTATGTTGATACAAAAGTTGATTTTAAATCTGGATTATTACAAAAATCAATGGTGTCGAAGCACAGAGCGTTTATTAACTTAAGTTACGAAACTAAAAATAATCATTGGCTATTTGATTTTACGAATCAATTTAATGGAGAAAAACGACTTCCTTCTACAGATTCTAATCCTTTAGAATATAAAGTAGCAAATAATTCACCATTATTTTTTAATGTGTTAGGTCAAATTACTTTTAATACAAAAATATATTCGAATACTTTTAATATTTATTTAGGTGTAGAAAATTTATTAAACTACAAACAATCAAATCCAATTATATCGAGTGATTTACCATTTAATAAATATTTTGATGCGAGTATGGTTTGGGGCCCAATTTATGGAAGAATGCTTTATCTTGGTTTGAGATATAAAATCAAATAACAAATGAATTTGACGTTAATACCAAAATAACAATTGGCGCAATCAAAATAAAAATATAAAAAAATAACATTAGCAAACGTTTAAATAAATTCAAATCAAACTGCAGATTAACCTGCAAAACTAAATTCACTTGTTTTAAAATTATTGGCTCTACAAAACTGTACTGATAAACCCCTGGCTCGGTACCATTAAACTTTTTAGGGAAAGAAAATAATAAGCAGTCTCTAATTAACCAATAATCTTTATCTTTTAAATTTTCGTAATCAGAAAAATAATTAATTTTTTCTTTTTTTAAATACTCTCTAATTTTTTGATGCTTATTCTCATTATATAATTCAATACCAATTAAAATAGGAATAAATATTAATAAAAAACTCTTAAGGGCAATAAACAAAATTAATAAAGCAATAATAGAAATTACACCGAATACAATTCTAATTAAATGATTTTCTTTAAAAAATAAAGTCTCAATTAATCTTCCACCGTCTAAAGGATGAAAAGGTAAGCAGTTTAAAAGATTAATAATCAAAAAAGAATTACTTAACATTTTTATAGACTCATTTTGAATGTCTCGATTAAACAAATATAAAACAGTGCCAATAATTATTCCCGGTAAAGGTCCTGCTAAAATAATAACAGATAACTGCCATTGAGAGGTGTTTTGTTTTTTTCCACTTGTTAAGGCTCCTAATAAAGGAATAATAAATATTTTGACATTACTGTAACTAAATATTTTCATGAATAAAAAATGTCCCATTTCATGAACAATAATTACCAATAATATAGTAGCGATATAAGCTAGATTTTTATCAAATAAAAAATAAAAAAATAAGCCATAAATAAACAAACTAATTAAAGATCGCAATATCACATTTTGATTATTTTCAACTAAAACTGGTTTTGATGGGAAATGAATTTCAGACGAATCTGAATTGTTATCAAACGAATTGCTCACTATACAGCAGATTTTTTATTAAATAAATGAAATAATAAATATATACAGCTTAAAAATAGAAAAAAAGCAGCACTTTGATGAAGCGCTCCCAAAATAATTGGCACATGATATAACAAGGTAAAAACTCCTAAAATAAATTGAATTGTGACACCATAAATTAATAAAGTTATTCCAAAGTGCTGTTGTTTACTCAATTTTAATTTATTTGATTTATACCAAATTAAACAAATAAATATCACAATTAATACGGCCAATGTTCTGTGCATAAATTGAATACCGCTTGGATTTTCAAGAATATTTTCAAAAAAAGTATTTTTCATCGTTATTTGTTCTGGAAACCAATCTTCCCCCATTTTTGGCCAAGTATTAAAAATATGTCCAGGTCTTATTTTTGAAGCATTTCCATTAACATAACCAGCAGTAAAAGCACCATAAATAATCTGAATAATTAATATTATAAAAAATAAAACTGATGTTTTTTTTATTTTTTTTCCATCATTTTCCGTCACCTCCTCTTTTGGAAATATTAAACCTAAAGCAAACCAGAATGTAAAAGCGAATAAAGTAAAAGCACTCATTAAATGGGTAGCTAATCGATAATGGCTTACCGAAGGTTTTTGTTGTAATCCACTGTATACCATCCACCATCCAATAACAGCCTGCATGGCTCCCATTAAAAATAATAAACCAAATCGAGGCCACATATTTTTAGAAATTTTCTTTTTTATAATAAAATAAATAAAACCAATTGCAAAAACATACATAATTAATCTACCTATCATTCGGTGAATGTATTCCCATAAAAAAATGGGTTTAAATTCTTGCAAACTCATGGTTGAATTCACTTTTCGAAACTCGGGGCTTAATTGATACTTTTCAAAACGAACTTTCCACATCTCATCATTTAAAGGTGGAACTGAACCCATAAACGACCAATCGGTGATAGACAAGCCTGAGTGGGTAAGCCTAGTTAACCCCCCAACCAATACCATAACATAAACTAAAAAACAACCCGTTAATAGCCAGTAAATAATTTGTTTGTGCTGCGATTGAGAAATTAATTTCATTTGAAATTTTGTGCAAAGTTAAACTGAAATAAACCAAATTACAATAAAATAATTTATTTTAACATCAGTTTGATTCGTATGCGCCTATGGTAATACTATTGTTAGAAATTGATAAATTTCTAGACACTTTGTTAATGTCATATAAAAACTTTTGAGCATCAATAATTGCAGCATTACCAATAAAACCTCGTACTTTTATTTCGTCTTTTTTAGGCTCAAAATTATAAGCTACCTTATCAATATAATTTAGCGACGTATTATCTTTTTTGCAATTAAAATATTTATTTACATCGCTTAAATCTGCATTTGTTTTTAACCAACAATTACTAAATTTATACGAGGGATTAATACTAACAGTTCCGTTTAACCCAGATTTTAAATCAATATTTATTTCATTTGATAAACTTCCATCAACAATACAATTTCCAAAATAAGCTGAATCTAAAGGCAAAATAGTATTCTCAGAATAATTTGAGATACTTATAGTGGATTTATCTCTTATCTTATCTTTTATCCAAAAATTTGAAAAAGTACAATGTATAAAAGTATAATTACCCCCTAAAAGAAGATTCAAACTACTTTCTTGACAATTAGTAATTACATTATTTCCACCATAAATATTAAAGCCTAAACCATAAATACCCCATTTACTCATATTTTGAATTTTGGTATTTGTAACTTTTAAATGCTTTGGAACATAATACTGATTACCTAATAATTCAGCTTGAATTCCTATATAAGCATTTTTAATTATCGCATAATTAATTTCATTATTTAAACTCCCTTCATTTATCCAAATCCTATCCCATTGTCCAGGTTCATCTGCATAATCTTTTTCTCTTCGTGCACCCTGAAAAACAACTTCATTTCCTTTGTCTCCCAATACTTTTAATTGGCCTCCTTTATAAACCCATAAACCAGCTTTATAATTCATATATATTTGAACGCCTGCTTCTATTTTTAGTTTTTGATGTTCGTCTACAACTAAATAGCCATAAATTACATGAGGTTTATCTTTTTTCCAAATAGTATCAACCAAAGTATCTTTACTTATTAATGAATACGGGAAATAAGTTCCATCCTTAAATTTTATAGCATTTGTGGGGTAATGATACCAAGCATCTTGACCCCATGCCTCCAAAGGTAACTCTTGTAAATTACTATTAACATAAAATAAAATTACATCGCTAATTATCAATGGTGAGTTGATATTATTGGGATTAACATTTACTTGTATAAAAATATACAAACTATCATTAGCTGCGATTTCAACATCTTTAAAACTTACACCAGAAACTCCATCCACATTTATTTTAAAGCTAGAAGCATACCCTCCTTTAAGTTCAATAGAAGTGATTTTAATTTTTTGGTTGTTTTTATTCCTTACTCTAATATTTTTTGTTGCCGATCCAATACCTGTAAAAACTGTATCAAATAAGATGGAGTCCTGAGAAAATTCAACTTTAGCACTTGCATCTGTAAGTAAACTATCTTTTTTACAAGAAAAAAATGTAGAAATAAAAAAAACAATTACAATAAAAAATATATTAATTATAACTTTCAAGTTCACAAATATACAACGGATTACTCATCAAATTATTATTGAAATAACACCACATTAAAAAAGGGGCTATTACGCCCCCTTTTAATTTAATAAAATTAAAACCTACTTATTAACGATTATTTTTTGATTTATATTCGTTGTTTTGTTTTTACCCACAATAAAATAAATACCGTTAGCTAAATCACTAACTTTTAATTGTAAATTATTAGCGCTTGATAATTGTA
>Ga0214919_10009884_pt1 | contig 12201 bp, 11 predicted proteins | sample LL1503_MetaG_FD_177994 | JGI IMG/M metagenome (GOLD analysis project Ga0214919, IMG submission 177994) | Freshwater microbial communities from Lake Lanier, Atlanta, Georgia, United States - LL-1503 | ecosystem: Environmental > Aquatic > Freshwater > Lake | place: USA: Georgia | collected...
TTATCCTGATATGAGTTTAATGAAAAATGAATATTACGCCAAAGGCTATAAGACAGCAGCAAAAAATATAAAAAGAAAAAAAATACTTACTAACTTCTTAACAGGGTTAGCCATTAGTATAGGGTCTTCAGTAGCAATAATTGCTGCTTTATCACCTCATTAATAGCATGATAAAGTTCAATTTATTTATCAGCAGAGATAAACGGATGTTACCTTAAGTGTTTTATTAATACTAAATGAATTGTAAATCGTCAGCATAAAGTGGACTAAAAAAATTTATAAATTATTAGAGGGTTCCCATCATTATCAATTAAGAAATGACAAAAACCTCACGCAAAACCTCACACAAACCTCACGCTGAAACAACAAAGGACCCACGATTTAACATAAGTCCTTGATTTTCATGTAGCGAGACCGGGATTTGAACCCGGGACCTCAGGGTTATGAAGATTTTTTAAGAAAATGAAAGCGTTGATTTGTAGTGAGTTATGCTTTCACAAAAACGAAATCAACCGATTTGGACCGATTTCAGAGGCTGTTTTCCTCACGCAGAGGGTATTTCAAAAAATAACTGGTTTTTAGCGTATTAGTGATTTCATTGCTTAAGTAATAAATTTGTATCCTATTAAAAAAGAGAAATAATCATGAATACAATTATATTAAGTTTAAAAAATATCAAATGTGATGGCTGTGTGAAATCAATTAAAACAGCGATGGAGAAGCATACTAATATAAACGAGGTGACTGTGGTAAAAGAAACTGGAAAAGTTACTATTGTTGGGCAAGATTTGAAGAATTCTAATATTCTAGAAGAACTTACCGCATTAGGTTTTCCAGAAAATAAAAAAGGTTTTTTTACTAAGCTGTTCTCTTAAAAGAAATTTGACAAAAAATCACGCAGAAATAAAAAAGGACTTACGATTTAACGTAAGTCCTTGATTTGAAATAAACTGCATTTTAATAAAACGGAATTCAAGCTATTTTAGGAAGTGTTTTCCTCACGCAGGTCATAACTCAAAATCACTTCTTGATTAACTCAAAATACGTGACTTCAAATCTATCCTTAACTATGGCTCCTTGCACCTTTGCTTTCTTTATTGCATTACAAAAACCCTCCGCATCGTGTGCATCTCCATGGTCGTCAATATTAGTTCCATCTACAAAGTAGTTTTTCCCATTTAATTTAATGGCTAAATGACAACCCATTCCTTCCATTTTGTACATACAAGTGCCACATGTAGCTTCCACTTCATAAGTAGGATTCTTTGGATTAAATACTAATTTTTTCTTTGTTGAATCTTGTGCATAAGTGAATGAAAAAGTAACCAACAAAACCAGTAACAATAAACATTTTTTCATAAAATTTATTTTTAATAATTTAAATATAAACCTATACCATATCCCATATCACTATCATAGTGTGTCCTTAATCCCATATTTTTATTGAAGATATATCGTGCGCCTAACATAAATTCTTTGTCAGTATTAACCATGAATTCACCTCTTAACCGCTTTGATAATGGAATATCTTCTCGCATAAGCTGAAGTCTTAAGTTTCCATCTTGGTAAACTTCTGTTTGAAAGGTAACCAACATTGGTAACACATATGCAACACCAAAACTTATTTGCCTTCTTTCATCTTTGGTATTGACCTGACCAAACAGGTTTTTCTCGAATTCACCGTTATGAAGTTTTCTATATCTCCAATCAAATCCTATGAACGGCATTAACCATTGCATTTTACCTATATACCTTCCAATATGAGTTTCGGATTCATATCCATGCATATTGTTATATCCTAATCTCCATTCAGAACCAATACTCCATCTTGTATTTTGAATCATTACCATTCCATCATTACCATTAGTTGCGAAGTCGTTTTCAGCCATAGAATGGAATTTCCTATCTTCTCCAAACAACTTTCTTTGGGCTAATTTAGGATTTGGAATTAAAGGATTAGGTGTTTGATTTTGATATGTAAATACTCTACCCATTCCGCTCATCATGTGATATAATATATGGCAATGGAAAAACCAGTCACCTTCCATATTAGCATTAAACTCAAGCGTATCCGTCTCCATTGGCATGATGTCAATGATATTCTTTAATGGTGCATTTTCTCCTTGTCCATTTAGTACTCTAAAGTCATGGCCATGCAAGTGCATCGGATGTCGCATCATAGAACCATTATAAATAATCATTCGAACGTTCTCGCCCTTTTTAATTAAAATCTTGTCAGATTCAGACACGACTTTATTGTCCATACTCCATACATACCTATTCATATTGCCTGACAATTCAAACTTTATTTCTTTTGTTGGCGCGTCTTTAGGAAGAGTAGTATTGTGTGGAGACTTCAACATTGCATAATTTAATTTCACGATATCCGATAATGCATTGCTATTGTACTGGTCTTTCTCACTGGATTTTAGCTGAGCACTTGATGGACCTGTGATTTCTGGATACATCACTACGTTCATGTCCATTTGATTCAAACTCATATTCATTCCCATATCATCTAAATCTCCATTCATTTTCATCATTGAGTTCATCATCTTCATTCCTTCAAAATATTTTAACCTTGGAAGTGGCGCTATATTTTGTTTTTCTCCTTCGCCAATGTATAGCAAGCTCCTGTTTATTCTATCCTCTGATGTAGCTTGAAATGCAAAAGATTTATTCTTTTCAGGTATGGTCAAAACAATATCATACGTTTCAGAAACAGCAATGATTAATCTGTCGACTTCAGTAGGTTCAACATCATTACCATCATTTGCTACCACTTGGATTTTACCTCCACCATAGTTTAACCAAAAATAGGTTGATGCACCAGCGTTAGATATTCTCAATCTTACCTTATCCCCAGCTTTGAATTGAGACAATTGACTTTCTACGTTACCATTTAAGAAGAATCTGTCATAGTAAACATCGCTTACATCCATTGCCAACATGCGCTTAAATTCATTTTTAACTTTAGTAGTAAAATGACCTTCTTTTATAGCTTCAGCATAACTTTGAGTTGACCCTTTTTTAATTGCGAACCAATCGGTAGCATTATGTAACATCCTGTGCACATTGTTTGGATTGTAATCTGTCCACTCGCTAATGATAACAGGGATAGTTGGCAAATCATCTATCCCCTTTCTAAAAGAAGTATCATCACTTTTTTTATTCAATATCATTGAGCCATACATCCCAATTTGTTCTTGCAAACCAGAATGACTATGATACCAATGGGTGCCATTTTGAACAATGGGGAACCTATATATATGAGTTGTATTTGGCTCAATTGGCATTTGAGTTAAATAAGGCACTCCATCTTCTTTATTAGGAAGAATAAGTCCATGCCAATGTAAAGAAGTAGATTCTTTCAACTCATTATATACATGAATTTCTGCAGTATCACCTTGTGTAAAAGTCAATGTTGGCATTGGTATTTGCCCATTAACAGCAATTGCTCTTTTGATTTTACCTGTAAAATTTACTAAAGTATCTCTTACATGTAAATCATACCTCACCACCTTTTGAGCATAAAGAGTAACAGATGAACAAAACATACCAGTTACAACAAGGTAAATGGATAATTTATTTAATTTCATTTTTACTTTGTTATTGTATAGTTTCAACTACTTTACCACAGGTTAGCATTTGATTGCCATAATATGGATTCTTAATCTTGTTTTCTAAACTTAACCAATTAGCACCTTTACCTTTATTCGCCATAGGGCAAAATTGATAATAAACAGGTGTTTCAGATTTAGACACCTTTAGTACAGCGTAAAGGTTTTTAGACAAACTCATAAAGTGGTCTCTTTGGTGTGTGATTTCTTTTGTTTCACTGATATGTTCAGCGTCTTCCTTTAAATCATTAACTACTTTCATCCATTGAGCATGAGTATCGGTGTTAAGCTCACTCATGTTTACTTCTTGTATTGCAGTTAAAAGTGTTTTTGAGGCATTGGATGAACTTGTACCATCACTTTTCACAAGCGCATCTTTTAATTGGATATATGCACTCAAAACCTTGTTTATACCTGTGTTTGTTTGCGCGTTTGCAATAGTTGCAAATAATATAATGGCAGTAGCCATCAATAGTTTTATTGATTTCATTTTATTTTTTTTTATAAATGTAAATTTTTCAAGTTATTCAACTTGACTAAAGAGAAATATAGCTTATGCAATTTTAGGAGGATACCAAATTGAAATGTGCACATCATTGTAAAAGGAAGGCTTAAACATGTTATATTGCCTTTGTGTAGTAAAATAAAGTACAGTTTCTATAACAATATCTTTTTTGCAGATATAATTATTTAAACAAATAGACGTACAAGCACAGTTGTGATGATCACATTTTTTGTTACAATCGTGACCAGAATTCTTATTATGAGATTTGCAACAATCGGATTTGGCTTTAGTTTTGGTCAGCTTTACAAAAGACGTCGTATTTGTAGATTTGTGTGGCTTGTTGCATGCATATAGATTGTTGGAGTATAGATTTACCCCAATTACTAATAGAAACAATATAATTATCTTCTTTTGCATGATTTTACAACACAAAGTTATTAAAATATTTAGAGCAACAGGTATTAACCACTGTTAAAATATCAGCATTAAAGGATCTTGTGTTCGGTAAGAAATAACAAAAACCTCACGCAATAAAACCTAATGATAGCAAGGGTTTCAATATAAAAAGCATGTATTCCTCACACAACAAAGGACCCACGATTTAACGTAAGTCCTTGATTTTCATGTAGCGAGACCGGGATTTGAACCCGGGACCTCAGGGTTATGAATATTTTTTGAAAAAATTAGAGCGTTGATTTGTAATGCGTTATGTTTTGGGAAAACGGAAAACGACCGATTTCAGTCGAATTCCGGGGCTGTTTTCCTCACTCAGGGATATGTAATAATTGATTAACTTTTAATAACTAAATACTGCAGAAGAGATGACATACAACATATCCTTTCTCGAACGAGCCAAGTTAAGTACTACTATCTTATCCAAACAACTTGCAGTTACCTTAAAGGAAGCCAAGGAATAAGATCAATGGTTAAAGACCAACAGTAGCACAAAGTAGAAGAAACAAAGAGAATAGTCAAATTTATTGAAGAGAATGATCTTTGGGTAGATAATATTAATATTGACTTTTACTTATCTCAAGGAGCTGAACAAATTAAAATTCCTTTTCAGCTATATCGCTCGCTGGAAGTATTATTTTTCTATTTCGTTTTGACATGTTAAAGCTTAATGAAAATTGAATCTGGTCGGTTTCATATATATAATTTGTCGTGGTATAAAAATTAGACCCACTGGTCGTAATTCTTTGTCTGTTAGAAATTTTTGATCCCATGTCTATATTAAGCCATTGCATTTGAAAGGACCATCGTTGGTCTTGCGTTGTTTTTTTAAGCGATAAATGAGGTGTTACAAAAGCACCATCTTCCCCCTGTGCAGTAATTCTGTTTGATAAATAGTTGATAGATAGTTGTAGCGCAAGTCCTTTTTGAATCTTGATACTTTGCGTACTATTTATGCTATAAATAATACTAGCGTTGCTAACATTGACAGCCCCATTAAATATAGTTCCATCAATTTTATAACGATACACATTTCCACTCATCACGGATTGCCAATTAGGCGTAATGGAATTGGTTACATTCAATTCCATTCCAATTTGTAATGCCTTAGAGGCATTGGTAAATACCCTATTTAATATGGTGTCATTAAATACTTTATTTACCCGTTGAATTGGATTTTTGATGTCTTGACGATATATCGTAAAATTCAAATTGCCTTTCTGCCAACTTTTTTCAAGACCTATCTCTAATGCCCCTGTAAGTTCGGGAAGTAAGTTTGGATCCCCTTGTTCGAGCGTTTCTGCATGCTCTCTTTCAGGTAAAGGGTTGAGTTCAAAGTTATTCGTTCTTTTAACGCGTCGCGTGTAACTGGTTTTAAGAACCAATTTATCTTTTGCATCATAACGAAAAATAAAACTAGGGAATAAGCTAGGAAGTATTAAGTCATTTTGTTTATTATTATTGGAAAATGTAAGTGTTCTAACTAAGTGCTCGGCCCTTAATCCAAATTGTTTGTATAATTTATTTTGCTTTTCGCTGTATTGTATATAACCTGCATGTATATTGTTATTCACTTTTAAATTACTTGAAAATAATGGGTCAATCACAAATTGGTTCATTCCCAAATTTTTATAGGCGTATTCAAAGTTGCCATTTTGTTGGTCATTTCTAAATTGATACCCCATATTAAAAGTACCCCTGTTGTTTTTTAATGTGTAATCAGTTTTAAATCTGATTGCATTCAACGGATTTGAACTTGGGTTACTAGTTTCTTGGAAAAGAAGTGACTTGCTTATATTGTTAAAATTTTTATTAATAGTAAGCCCTGTTAAATTAGCCCCTTCGTATTGCAATGAAAAATTGATTTTAGCTTTCCCCGAAAGTTTGTGATCGTAGCCAATATTTGCTAACGAAAAAATGGCTTCCTTGTCCTGTGTATTTTCATTAAAATAATCAAAACTAGTAACCACGCCAGTGGCAATAACACGATGCTTAATATTATATAACAAATCTGCTACCCTACTTTGAAATCTATTTCCAATGTAAACACCCGCTTCCCATCTGTTTCCTAATTTTGTATCATGTCCAATTGCAATACGACCGCCACTATTATATTTTTTAAAACTCCTTTCCCCACTTGAAGGGAAGCTAGTAAACACACCATTGACCGTGGTGTTCACATCCCCTTCTCGATAACCCGAAATATCATTTCTTAAATAATTAAAACCCAAGTTTACATCCCATTTATTTTTTCTGTAGCCTGCAGTTACATCTACCGAACCCCTTTGTGGCTGTGCATACCTTTTATTATCAAAATTATTGAAAGGCTTAGCACCATACATCACACTTGATTGGACCATCCAACCTTGCTCCAAAGCTGTTTTGGTTACAACATTTATAATGCCACTTTTACCATCCGCATCGTAAGTGGCTCCTGGACTAGTAATCACTTCAATATTTTCAATAGAAGCAGCGGAAAGCTGCGCTAAAATATAACTTGGATCGCCCGAAGATGGCTTGCCATTAATCATCACTTGAAAACTACCGGAACCACGCAAGCTAATTTCTCCCAATCCATTGACTGAAACAGACGGCAGGTTTTTAATTAGATCAATACCATTCCCATTGGCTGCATTTGCAAATTGACCTGCGCTAAAAACTTGCTTGTCCACCTTTAAATTAATAGGTAATTTTTTTCCTAAAACTACCACTTCTGTTAATGAGTATTGGTTATTCTGTAAATTGATATCACCTAATTCAATAATATTTTTACTCGACGATAAAAAAATAGTCCTAGATCCAAACTGTATAAAGGAAATAATTAAGTATGCATTAGGGTTTACATTTTTTTCAAACATAAATTTTCCTTCGATATCTGATAAGGCTTGGAATACTTTAATACCAGCACTGTCATATAAACTTATGCTTGCCGCCTCCATGGGCGTTCCTTTATTATCAAGTATCCGCCCACTTATTTTTGTTGTTTGTCCAGACACATGCGTATTTAAGCACAAAAAAAGTAAGCAACTTATAACAGCAAATCGAATGGGAGTTAATTTCATATAAATTTTTAGGTTCCTATCATTGTCCATCGTCAAAAAATATAGACTTTAGGGCAAAGAGAGATTTGATTTTAAAAAAATTTGTTTTTTTTCTTGCGAAAGTAATCAATTAATACAATGTTCACTAATACCTAAAAGTGGACTTTATGGTTGATCATACTTTGTTTCGGTAAAAAATGACAAAAATCTCACGCAAAATCAACAAAGGACCCACGATTTAACGTAAGTCCTTGATTTTCATGTAGCGAGACCGGGATTTGAACCCGGGACCTCAGGGTTATGAAGATTTTTTAAGAAAATGAAGACGTTGATTTGTAACGTGTTGTATTTTGGGAAAACCTGAATCAACCGATTTTAACCAATTTTAGGGGGTATTTTCCTCACACAGAGGTAATTTAATGGACATTATTATTATTTTAAAAGACAATTATCTAGTGGAAAAGGCTTGTGAATTTTAATTTTTATTGTACATTTGTTCACAAATATGAAATGTTCACGTATTCGTGAACAAATATATAACGTGAACATGAAAACAGAAGAAACAATATACTTAGCCTTAGAGAATCTAAGGGCCAATACCCAAATACAGGGTAAGTGGGAGCATAATGCAAAAGGAAATGGTTGCCACGGAAAACTCAAACTGAATATAGCTGATGAAGTTGTCCTATATAATGTTGAGCTAAAAGATGAACTAAGAAACCAACAATTACAAAAGGTCATTGAGGATAATATTGCCAATCCCCCTATTATGGTAGTGGCAAATAGAATATTTCCCAAGATCAAAGAACAATTAAGGATGAACAATATTGCTTACTTAGAAGCTAACGGCAATATCTATCTTAAAAATAAGGGCATCACATTATGGATTGATACAAATGCAATAATAAATCCAACTAAGAAAACAGAAACAAGAGCTTTTACAAAAACAGGCCTTAAAGTGGTTTTTCAATTTTTAATGGACGAAACTTGGTTAAATAAGCCGTACCGACAAATTGCCGAACATACCGGCACTGGTATTGGAAATATTACCAACATAACCAATGGCCTTAAGCACGATGGTTTTTTACTTAATCTAAATAAATATGAGAATATACTTCAAAATAAAAAGGGGCTATTTGATAAATGGGTTGAAGTATATGAAGAGAAGTTAAAGCCAACCATTAAAATAGGTACATTCCGATTTTTAAATCAGGGCGATTTTGTAAATTGGAGACAAATAAACTTACAACAGGAAAAAACATATTGGGGAGCAGAGCCAGCGGCTGACATACTCACTAACTATCTTAAACCTCAGGAGCTAACAATTTATACTACTGAAACAAGAAACGAGTTAATAAAAAATTACAAGTTAATACCAGATGAAACCGGCAATATAAAAGCATATTATAAATTTTGGAATGATAATGATAATCACAAACAAATAGTGCCTCCATTACTTATATATGCCGACCTAATTAATATCAATGACAGAAGATGTCTAGAAACTGCAAAAAAAATATACGATGCCTACTTACAAAATAAATTATAACCAATTAAGCCAACAGCCCGGGATAACAGAAATGCTATATGCATTACAACGTGGCCTGGAGAAATTTGGAATTGACTTTTATTTAGTAGGTGCCGTTGCAAGAAACGTTTGGATGACTGGTATTAATAATATTGCTCCAAGACGTACAACAGGAGATATAGATTTTGCAGTACTAATAAATGACAATGGTGTTTACGAAGCGTTAAAAACATATCTAATAATCAGGGAAGGTTTTCAGCCATATAAGGGAAACGAATACGTGCTAATTTGGAAAGAAAATCTAGAAGTGGACTTATTGCCATTTGTTGCAATAGATGACGGAGATACAAAGTTCACTTCCAATGGACTTGGTTTAACAAGTATCAGTTTACAAGGGTTCACTGAAATTTACAATGACGGATTACCAACATTAGACTTAGAAGGGAAACACCAATTTAAATTTTGTACCCTACCGGGAATTGTATTATTAAAATTAATTGCTTGGGATGACAGACCAGAGTCAAGGCGTGATGACATTAAAGACATAAGTGATATTCTCAATCACTTCTTTGATATGAATGACAACGAGATATTCGAAAACCATCATGACTTATTTGAAAAGGAAGAAGTCTCATTGAAACATATTGCTGCAAGGGTGATGGGCCGTGAAATGAGTAAAATAGCAAAAAAGAATGAATTACTTTTTAGTCGTATAGTTGGCATACTAGATTCAAACACATTGGTTAGCCAAAATAGCGAAATGGCTAAAATAATGGTTGAATACTATGATAATACAATAGATGACAATGTTCAATTACTAAAACATTTAAGGCAAGGCTTCTCTGAATAAGAAATTTATTAGTGGTGACTAATTAACCATCCCATCCCATCCCTCCGTTAATCAGAATTAATGTAAAAAAATCTTAATTAAGCCTAAAATTACAATTACAAAGTGATCAAATATGATTGTAATTAATTACTATTATTCCTAATAAATCAGGACCTGATTTCTCTATTAATTGTAATTAATTTATTGATTCAATACTATAAGATTAAACACTCTACCCTATTTTTTAAGACAATTCCGTAATTAATCACGATTATTCCCGATACTGCTACGAAAAAGACCCTCCCAAATTGGAAGGGTCTTTTTCGTAGTAAACTTGTTATTATTTATTTTCGGCTGAATTAGGATTTGGGTTGAAATTTCGTATTTTCCCATTAGTAAGTTTAGCAATACCAGAATTGTATTTTTTAGTGCCCATAATGAGCTTACTTTCTTTGATTGCATTTATGTTACCCTCATTTTTAGTTACAAATTTGAAGGTTAATGGCTTTGAGTTAGTCCCTTCTGGGATAATGAATGTCAATTCACTTAGCTGGTGTTCTTTTATGAACTTAAATACTTCCCTTTCACTATTTTCTAATGCCAATATATTGAATGCGTTTGCAGAAAGGTTGCAGTCGTAAAAAGTGTCACGTACAATAAAACTAGCTGGAATTAAAACATGTGGCCTCTCGGTGTAAGGGAATTTAACCAAGTCTTTTTCTACATTTTTTTTATCTTTTGATATTTTGATAATGTCAAATTCTGGTAACTCTTTTTCTTCTCCATCTGCTGGATCAATTGCCATATTATAATAGTACACAAAATATACATCTTCATCATTAACCACATAATCTAATATTCCCATATTAAAATAATTGATATCTCTATCAAGTGAATACATCAAAAGATTGTCATTAATTATAGATTGGTAGGCAGCTAAAATTTCTTGCTCTTCTTGTGTTGGATTACTAATTTTTTTAAAGTCCTTTTCTCTTTGAAGAAGATTATTATACCCTAGTCTTTGTTCATAGGCAGGTTTAATAAAAAAGTCATGCGCCTTTTCCATAATTAAAGTAGATGGACTTACTTTTCTCAATTCTGATAAGAATCTTAACCACATTAATTGAGCAAGACTTATTCTGGCGTGTTTCTTCTCCTCAAAAAAAGGCAAAAGCTTTTTTATACGCCAGAACCTAATTGTTTCTGTTTCAAATTTATTAGGGGATGCCTCATCCGTTAAAAGCATTTCCTTGTCTGTTAATCTAACCGCCTTCTTATCAGTTAAGTCTGAAAGTTTAAGTTGGTTTATATGTATGGCCGAAGAAAACCTACTAACAAATTTATCTAAAACACTGATATTCATATACTTAGAATATTATTTTATAAAAAAGTGTATTTTTTGCAAAATATGTAAAATAATTGCATTTGTAATCAAATTATTTAATAACTTTGGGTTCAACCAAACGTTTAACGATTATATCGTTTGTAATGTAAATGTACAAAACGCGGACCATTAAAAAAATAAAAATTATAATATGAGAGAATGTCTTTACTGTGAAGAAACAATACCAAATAATCGTCACAAAAACGCCTTGACTTGTTCAAATGAGCATGCTTTGTTATATAAGAAAGAACGCGAAGCAAATAATTACATAAAAGTCCGAAATACAGCTGACCCTATTATTAAGCTGAGGGAGCACTTTATTGATCTTGCAGATGAATTTGGATTTGAAGTCCCAATCGATCTTAATTATGTATCACCCTTTAAAATTAATTGGTCTCTTAAAACTGGAACTTTTATAAAAGAAGGATGCACTGGTGTTGCACTTGGAAACATTGGCTATATATTTTTCAAACCTCTAATACTTAAAATTTATAAATTATGCTAGAAGAATTATTAAAAGATCCGGCTTTTGCAGAACTATATAAAAATGCACCAACATATAGTGTTGACGGGAAGCACACATACATGGGATCAGGTATTCCACCAGTGCCGTCACCGCCAACAACCCCAGTAATTAACAATCTGCCAAACATTACACCCCCTAAACCAAATAATAATGGTAATTCTAAAACTACAAATAGAGTAGTTCTTATAATTGCTTTATCAATAATTGGGGGATTTGTATTAATCAAAGCAATGAATTGGTGGGATGATTACCAAAACAAAAAAAACAATAAAGTATAACATCTTAAATTATTTACTTTGTCCGAATACTATAGCA
>Ga0214919_10009885_pt1 | contig 12201 bp, 17 predicted proteins | sample LL1503_MetaG_FD_177994 | JGI IMG/M metagenome (GOLD analysis project Ga0214919, IMG submission 177994) | Freshwater microbial communities from Lake Lanier, Atlanta, Georgia, United States - LL-1503 | ecosystem: Environmental > Aquatic > Freshwater > Lake | place: USA: Georgia | collected...
GCGCGGCTTTTTTCTAAAAAGCTGCTTTGCGTGCGGGATTTCCTAAATCCTGCTTTTCTAATTCTGTTTTGGCACGGCTTTTCCTAAAAGCTGTTTTAGTTAAGTTTTAGTAAAACTTAAAAACTTAGAAGTTGCTTTAAAAAATGTCTTTTTGGAGCAGTTGGATGTGTCCTTTTACTTTTTACAAATTCAATTGCTGTTTTTAAATCATATTTATATTTTTTTATTAATATTGCCAATACTATTGTTACACTACGACTTACACCTTCATTACAATGAATTAATATATTATCATATTTATTTGTTTCAATAAAATCAATACATTTTGTAAAATATTGTGCTATATTTTCATTTGCATCTCTAGAATCAGATATATTTATACGTAATAAATTATATTTATTGTTAATTTTATAATCATAATCAGATAAATTTATTATAGACCCCTCAAAATTGCTATGACTTTGATAATTTCCAAGATAAATATTATCAATAATATTATCAATTACACTTTTGCATTCTTGATTTGGTATTAATGCTAATTCCATTTTTAAGTTTTTATATATAATATTTAATATTATTTTTAAGTTTTATTCAATTTTATACTATTGTATCTATATACATTTTTTATATAAATATATAAAAATAAAAATAAATTAAAATAATAACTATATATAATAAAATGGAAAATAATTGCGAAAATATATTAAAAATTATGAAAGAGTCATTTAATCAAATAGAGGCATATAAAAACAAAAGATACAATATAATACTCCAAACAATTGAAGAAAAAATAGAAATTGATAAAATAAAAACTATGAATATAGCAAATTACTTGAAATGTTTTGAAGTTTATTCTAAATTTTGTATTAAAGATAAATAACTAAGTGCAAAAAAAGAAAAAGTAATAGTAATACTAGTAATACTAGTCTTAATATTAATGAAATTACAATTCCTGATAAAAATATAAATGATGTATTGAATGATAAAATAAAAATATATAATTAGTAATATAATTACTAATATAGTTATGTATAAATATATATGTTTATTTATATTCTTAATATTCTCTATATCATATTTATATAATTTAGAAAATCAATATTTTAGAGATTATATAATCGAAACTACTAACTATTTTTTATTATTTTTACCATTAACTCATACATATATATACGAAAATAATATAATTGTTGGATTTTATAGTAAATTATTTGGTATCGCAATAATAGCAATATATATATAAAGCCTCAGTATAGATTACAAAATATTAGTAAAAACTTTTTTGAAAATCTAAATTCAGAATATATTTTTACAAATAATAGTATAATAAAAAAAATTATAAAAGATAAATCAATAAATATTATAGATATACCATTATTTCATTTATTTTATATAAAATAATAAATTAAATAAAGAGATTAAAATTAATAGAGATTTATTGCAAATAGTAAGTCAATTTAAAATCGTTAATGGTAATTATGAAGAAAAGAAAAGATCAATGGAACAATTACCTGAAGATGTAGAACAATTTATAATTTATACTAAACTTACTGAAATTATGAGAAATCATAGACATTTAAATATTAAATTTACTAATACAAATAATTATAAAATTATTACATTACAAATAATTATATTTAATAAAGAAAAACAAAATGAATTAAAGAAAATTATTCATGATGAAATTAGTATAGAATTTATAGAAAAAAAAATAGAATTTTTACTTAATGAAAAAATTAATTTACTTTAATTGAAATAGTTATAAATTGAGTTTTTACTTTTTGATTATTTAATTATATGTATCTAGAACCATTTATACTATATAATAAAAATTTTGAAAAAATATAAAAAATATTTCACTAAAGTTTTTGGCGCGGCTTTTTTCTAAAAAGCTGCTTTGCGTGCGGGATTTCCTAAATCCTGCTTTTCTAATTCTGGTGGGCTAAAGCCCACCTAGCGTTTAGTTAAGTTTTGGTAAAACTTAAAATATACACTCATATTCTTTCTTATTTTCATCATTTGCCCAAAATATTTTTTTTATTTTATTATTATTTACAGTATTATTATTATATACAAAACATATGGAATTAGTATTACTAATTATTTCTGTTATATTGTGTATATCATCTATATTATTAAATTTAATATCTTTTAATTTTTTTATTTCTTGAAATAAATCATAATTTAGATTTTTGAAATTTATAAATATATACCAATATTCACTTATATTACTATAATCAACTATTTCAATACTCTTTTCTTCTTCAATTAAAATATCTCTTTTAGAATTTATAAAACTTTTTTCATATGGAATTACATTAAGTGATGGATAATAAGTTATTAACATTTTATCCATTTTAATTTTTCTATAAAACTTATTTTATATTTATATATAATTTATAATTTATGTATGTTTATATAATAATATATATTTTACTTAATTTTTTTCCTAAAAACTTATTATATGATAAAGACAATAAAACAAAGAATGCATAAAAAGAAGACAAAAAAAACATTTTTATATAATCCTAAAAACCCTAAGAAAACACTTGATTTATTTAGTAATGAAAATTCAAATGATACAATACATATTAAATATACTACTCTAGAAGATGTAAAAAATACAATTGTTAAATTAGAAAAATTATATAAAGCTAAAAAATATCCACATAAACGTATATTCCAAATAGGAATGATTATGAAAATTCGTTTAGAACTATTAAAAGATAAAAAACAAGAACAATATGTTCTAGCTAATAAATATTATAATTTTTTGAAAAATAGAACAAAATTAAATGAAAATGATAGATATACATTTAAGTTTTACCAAAACTTAACCAAAAGCTAGGTAGGCTAAAGCCTACCAGAATTAATAATTGTTAATAATTTTTAATTAATTTTTTTCTAAAAACTTAAATTAATATATTTTTATATATCAAGTATTAAATAAATATTTAGTTATTTTAAAATATATTTTGTAAATATCAATATTTTTTAATCATTTAATCACCTAATATAATGGATACATTTACCCTATTATTTTGGCTTTGTACATTATTATTTATTAGTTTATCAATATATTTACTATGTTGTAACAAGAAGACTGATTTATTATACGCTCAAATTGCATCTGGGTGCGGTATGTTTATAACTAGTAAGATTGGTCGATCTTTTTTAGGATTTAGTTAGTGTATTATTTGTAGTATAAAAAATATTCACTTATTATCTAAAAAATAATTATAGAATATTTTTTATTTTAAGTATTCAAAGATATGAATATGTAAATAAAATTCTAATATAATATATAATATATAATATATAATATAATATATATTATTAATAAAAAATTAAAATAATGGAAAACAAATTAAAAAAAGAATTACCAGAACATATATTTAATAAAATAATATTTAATAAACATACTTATGGTTTACCATCTTCATCATTTTCATCAAACATAAAAAATAATGATGAAATGTTAAAATTAGATGAAATTTTTAATAATGGATGTGTAAAACAAATAAGTTTATATGAATTAAGTATACCTAAGATTGTAGATGGGTGGAAAGTACGTGTTATTAAAAAAGGTACAAATATATATAAATCATTTCAAAGTTTTTTAACTGAAAATGATATTATTAAATATAATGAAAAAAATTTAGATAATCCTTCATGGTTTGGAAATAAATATTTAGTATATGCAATTACAAAAACAGATTGGAATTCTATTATTTCATTTAAACTTATTAAAGATTTAGTTTTAATAGATTATTTTGATGAATATAATTTAAATAAATTAATTAAACTTATTAATAATAAAAATATAATTAAAATATTAAAGATTGCTTCTGGTTTTAAAACATCATTATCAAATCAAATTAAATATTTACATGAAATATATAAATGGCAGAATTTATGGGTATATACAAAACCTGTATATCCTAATAATACATATTTATATTGTGATTCTAGACGAAAGCAAGGTTTTAACCCTATAGCTGCTATTAAACAAATACATTCAAATGATATTCAATTATTTTACTTAGTTTTATCTAAATTTCCAAAAATAGATGGTATTATTAGAGAACAAATACAATCGAGTATTGATGAAAGCGGTATTTTCTATCATGAAGAATTATTAATTAAAGGGATGAGTCAGATTGAAAAAATTAAATTTGATTATAATGATCCTTTATGTTGGGTAAATTGGGATATAAAAGGATTGAAAATACCTGAAACAGGTTTTAATATAAGTTATATGGTTAATAAATTTGCAAATAATTCAATGCCATCACCAAATTATAATTTTAAACTTATTAAATTTGTATTAAATAATAATTATGATAATTCATCTCAAATAAAATTTAATAAAACTGATAAAATAATTTTTAGTTATAATCTACATAATTTTATTAATTTAGATATTAATATAAAATACAAAAAAAATATGGATAAAATATTAGAAATGATTGAAGATTTTAATAATAATATAGAATTACTTTGTTTTCAAGAATTAATATTTAATAATAATTTAGATAAATTATATTTTGAAAATAAATTAGAAAATTTAGGATATATAGATAGTATGTATGTAAAAAATGGCGATAATACTCAAAAAAATACATTTATTAATTTGCCATTAATTGGATGTTTTACTAAATATAAAACAATATCAACTAAATTTAAATATATAATAGATGAATCTGAATTTAAAAATTATATACTAAATAATAATAATGTAATTAATTCACCTTTTTTAGATTCATATAATAAATATATTTCTATTATAAATCAAAGACAAATAAATGAAAATAGAGAACAAATATTAATAAAAACCAAATCTTTTGGATTATTATGTATAGTACATTTACCTATTTGTATTCGTGAAATAGAAAATATAGAAATTAAAAAAATAATTAAGAATGTTAATAGTAATTATCGTATTTTAGTATTAACTAAAATATTATCTAATAATCCAGATGTGGTAATAGGTGATTTTAATTTCACATTGGATGATATTGAAACTGAATTTATGTTATCTAAAGGATATATGTTAACAAATGGCATAAATAATAAACAATTATCAACGCCACATAATAGAGTTGATTTATGTTTTACAAAAAAAAAATTAGGTAAAAATTATTTAATTAAAACTAATTATAGTGATCATTTACCAATGATACAACTTAATTAGACCTACAAAAAAGCAAAATTAGTCAAAATTAATTTTTTGATAATATTAGTCAATATTCAATAATTTTTTTATTCAATGATTTTTTCTAAAATACTATTAATTTTTATTATTTTAATTATATGTTTTATTATTATTGTATACATATCTAGATATGGATCTAGATTTATGTTTAGTTTATCTAGAATATTTATTATATTATGAATTTGTATTTTATTATTAAATATAATTCTATCATTTATAATTCTTACATTTGTATTTATATTGGGATTTTTGTATCTAGATACACTAAGTTTTTCACTAGGTATTGTAACATAATCCATATAATGGTGTTCTAATGTTTCATATAATAACCTATCAAAATCTTCTATACTAATTCTATATTCATAATGCGATGTCATTTTTTGGAGTGGTGGTGGGTGTGGTGGGTGTGGTGGGTGTGGTGGGTGTGGTGGGTGTGGTGGATTATATTTTGTGTTTTGTTTATTATGTATCTAGATACTTATATATTTATAAATTATAATTAAATTAATAAATCTATATATATAAACAAATAAAAATTATAGAAATTATAGAAATTATATATAATAAATATTATATATAATAAATAAAAAATGTGTTACAACAAAGACATATCAATTTATACTTATATAATAGGCTTAGTATCAAGTTATTTATTGATAAAAAATGATAAAAAATCTTTAAAAATATTGGGAGTTTTTTTTATGGCTGCTATACAAATGTAATTAATTGAATATTTATTATGGAGTAATGATAAATGTAATGATAAAAATCTACAATTAAGTACAATTGGTGCATTAGTAAATTTTATACAACCAGTTATATTATATTTAGCAATACTATATTATAATAAAAATATTAAAAATGAAAATAAAAATATAATAAATATTGTTATGCTTATATATATCACAATAATATTTATACATCTTATTAAATTATTTCCATTAGGTTGTACTAATGTAACTGAAATATCCTATCCATATTTACAATGGAGTTGGTTTTATAAATTAAATGTAAGTAATATAACTCTAACCCTAGTAAGTATTATGTTTCCTATTTCACTAATGTTATTATTTTATTTTGGATTAGATAAACCATATAATTTATACTTATCTGTACCTTGTATGATATCTTTTATGATATCTTATATTATTTATAGAAAACAGCGTGTATTTGGTACACTTTGGTGTTGGTTTGCTGTATTTGTCCCTTTACTAATTGTATTAAGTAATAAAATATTATAAAATTGATAAATGAAAATTGTATTTGGGTTTTGAGATAAATAAATATTAAATATTAGTAAATTGGTTTTTGAATTGGTTTTTGAATTGGTTTTTGAATTAAAGTAAAAATTTCTTCTTTTTTGTTCTTTTATTACGAGAAATAATTTTAATAGATTTATTATTTTTAGATTTGTTAGATTTGTTAGATTTTTTAGATTTTTTATTTTGATAACCACCTCCTTTTTTAGGTGTTTTAGGTAGTTCGCGACTATTATGGCTTTTACCGCTTAATGAGGATGGTGTTTCAGGTAGTATTCGAGGCTGTACATATTCATTTGGATATAATTCAATATTATCAAAAAATTTATTAATACCACTATTATCATTAATATAATTATTAAAAAAATCTGTAGTTTTATCTGAGAATAATCCTTTATTATTATTTTGAATTTCTTCTAGAATACATTTTTTATTTGTTTTATCTAAATGTTTTTCAATATTATATATAAATTCTGTTATATTATTATCATCAAAATTTTCTATTTTTTCAAGTTTATGATTAATGTTACATTTAGTTAATAATAATTGTATAAGTTTATTAATCATATCTTGTCTTGCTTTATTAATTGGTCTAATACGATTTAAATAAAATCTTAAATAAATGTTATTTCTAATTATTTTTTTAACTGGTAACTTCTTATTTTTTCTTCTAACACTACTATTACCTTGTAACCTTAATATTTCATTGTCTAAATATGTTAACATTAATGGATGGAGAAGTGAATAACTTATTTTATTGGATGGTTCATTTGATTCATTTGTTATATATTTATCAGATAAAACTGTTTCATATATATCTCGTATTTCTATTAAAGCATTAATATCATCTGATATTATAGTTAAAATAGTTAAAATAAAACTCATCATAACTAACCTGAATTTGTTTGTAGCCTTACAAGGATTACGTTTTAGTTCTATAGGATTATCAGCAATAAATGTTTCTTCAACTACTGTTTTTATTATATCTAAATTTTTTGAAAAACCTTTTTTTGCATAAAGAAATAAAAAATATAGGGAATACATTCTACAATATCCAGCATCAATTATATATTGAGAACAGTGTATTCCTTTTAATGGATCATTAACGCAAAATTTACTTAAATTTAGTATTGTTAAATTAATATTTTGTTGTTTTATAGATAATAATTTAAGAATTACATATATTAAATTTACTACTGATGTATAATTACCTGATTCTCTTTCATAATACATTGGATCATATATTCCACAAGAATATTTATTTTCTTCATCCTTCCAAAATATTATTGCAACTGCATGATTTACGAATTTAGTTTTACCATAACATATTGAACATACAGTTTTATTTTGATCACAATTACTTAATATCTTTTTAAAAATAACAGTATATTTGTCTAAATTAGTGATTTGATTTTTATCTGGGTTACTATTTATTTTAACATAATAATCATTTAATTCCTGATCTAAACCTTTAGAAAATATTTTATTAGTAAAATCTAATGGAATAGAGTTTTCATGTATTTCCATATTATGAATATAAAAATCATAAATATTATCTATAATAAAAATAATAGATTCTTCTAAAAAATAACCATTATCATTATTATTAAATATAGAACAAAAAGACTTATTTTTTAATAAAATAGAATCTGAATTTGAATCTGTATTTACACCATAAACATTAATATAATCTCGTAATCTCTCAAATAATGATTCCTGATATACTATTTTAACATCTTTATATCTACATTCTAAACCTACAATATTATTATTATTTAATTTTTCTGGTTTATCTACTTGTTCTTTAATATAATCATCATATTGGATAAATTCTTCTATATTTTTTTTTATAAGTTTAGGTTCCATTATTCCTTACCAGAATATATATTTAATATATATTTAATATTTAATATTTATTATATATATTATATATATTATATATTTAATTTTGTATTAAGTAAATATATATGTTTATCTAGATACATAAATAATAAAATATACATTTTGCGTTACAGTGATATTAGTTTTATATAAAGCTAATATAAATTATAAACTATAAATAAAAAATGAAAGAACATTTTACATTACGATATTCCTCTACCGAAAGCGATAGTGGTGATTCCATTATGGATCTAGAAATGAACTTTGACAATCCTTCTGAAACTATATTATTATCTAGATTAAATGCTTGGTTAGTAGCTATTGGTCGTGAAAATTTGCAAGTTTATGTTGATGCTAAATCTGCTACTGTAAAAAATAAAACAGTTATACAAATAGATTAATTTAATTCTAGATACATTATTTACTTTTTATCTTTTTTTCTATCTTCATTGATAATTATCTTAATATTCTTTTCTTTAATAGAAGGTGAAATTTTGCCTTCAATCCAATATTTTAATATAGCAGGTTCATTATTTATTGTAGTATTATTAAATTTTATATCTAGACCATGTAACATTTTTGATGTTTGATTGTTATATTATTTTGTTTACTATTTGATTATATATTTATATTGATATTTATATTCAATTTTTATATTAAATTATTTAATCTAAAAATGCAAAATAAACATAAAATTGATTTTTATTATAACATAAAAATAAATAAAATAAATAAAATAAGTAAAATAAGTATATTTATCTTAATAATATGGATAATATCATGGATGGCAATACTACTTCCGAGTATTTTCAAAGCCAAAGTGAAGAAATTCATATAAAAAGACCACAAAATTCTTTTATGGTTTGGGCTAGTGAAATGCGACTACAAATTGCTAAATGCAACCCAACTAAAACAAATTCTGAAATTTCAATTATTCTTGGAAAAATTTGGAATGATATGTCCGATGAATACAAGCTGAATTATAAATTACAAGCTGATTTAATTAAAGTAGAACATTCTAAAAAATATCCAGATTATGTATTTAAACCTAAAACTAGAAAAAATAGAGAAATTAAAGAAAAGATAATTAGAAAAAAGGTTGAAAAATTACCTAAAATAAGTTCGGTGGGTATGGTGAGTATGGTGAGTACGGTGCGTATAGTAAAAAGAAAAAGAGTTTATAAAAAAATAGAGAAGCCGAATACATCATCATACAAAAACATATTATATTGTAATGATATTTGTATTGACGAAAATGGCAATTTCAATAATTGCGGTTATATTGATGAACCCAATTATTTTGATGAAATCCAGGCTTTTTATGAAAATTTAGATTATTATTTATAGTATAATTATTTATAGTGTAGTATTTTTTTTGAATATATATCTGGAATATGTTGAATATATATCTGGAATATGTTGTATCTATAATAGGTAATTTTTATTAGTAGAACAAAAGCAATTTATATAACTATTAAAGATTGAACCTAGAAAACAAGTTATAAATAATGGAAATTTTACAGGACAGCAAAATGTTGTACATAGACAATCATCAGGTGAATTTGGCGAATCTGTTGTTTTGAAATAACAAGAATCTACATAATCATCTAAACCTTTAGGGCAAATATTACAAATATTATAGTATTTGTTATTTTGTTCGTGTTCTTCTGGTGTCATAGGACATAAATAATAACATAAACCACAACATCTACTGTCATTTGATTCTTTTTTATAGCATCCGCATAATTTGGAAAAATTACTATCTAATCGTCGTTGTTGATTTCTCCTAGTGTTTCTTCTATTGATTCTTGTAGAATTAAATCCATTTCTAGATGATAATACAATAGGTTCTCTAACATTTATAGTTACTGTATTTGTTGGTTGTTGCATTATATAAGGATGTACTATATTATCTTGGATTATATATGTATGTGTTTGTGAAGGTGAATATTTAGGTGGTTTATCATCCTTGGATTTTATTTTTTTCTTTATTTTTATTTCATTTATTTGATTTATTTGACTTTCACTATAAGACGGTAAATATATATTAGCATTTATAATATCCATCTTTTGATATCTAGATAATGATTTATTAGATTGATTTGTCTAGATATATAATTTCAATTTTATTATTATATCTATAAATTTTTAAGTAAGAAAAATAGAAAAAATAAAAATGAGTAATACTGGAATACTGAAATACTGGAATACTGGAATAGCCTATAATGCCTTTGCCTTTTTCTTTTCGTCTCTAGACAATCTAATTGCCTCTCCATTTGCTTTTTGTACTGCAATTTTATTTAGATTATATTCTTTTGCTTTTTCAATTTTAAGATTTTTATTTGCTAGAGCCCTAGCCTTTTCTTCTACCATACGTGCAGTATGGGTAGCTAATCTAACATCAGCCTCACTCTCGCGAATCTTCTTATAAGCTTCGCGTTTTTCATACATTTGGTATGCCTGATCTGATAAATCTGCAATTTTTGCATTGTGCATTTCTTTATGCGAAGGATTAGATGTGTTATTCATAGCTTGAGTTTGGCGTTTCATTTCGTGATCTGGATGCAACCGAATAAAATTCATTAGTTTCTCACGTAATTCACTATCTGATTTATTTTTTGTACATGCATCGGATAACTTATTTCTCATAATAATATATTTATTATAAGACATACATAAATAGCGAGTTGCTTTTGTAGTTACTTCTTGTTGTTGTTCCATTTTTGTGTTTGGTGTGTTTGGTGTGTTTGGTGTGTTGGGTGTGTTTGGTGTGTATGGTTTGTTTGGTGTGTTTGGTGTGTTTGGTGTGTTTGGTGTGTTTGGTGTGTTGGGTGTGTTTGGTGTGTTTGGGTGTGTTTGGATGGATAATAATATCTAGAGTCTAGAATTATATTTTTATATTAAAATGTGTTTATATTCAAAAAATAAATAATAAAAATAGTAAAAATAGGAAAAATAGGAAAATAGGAAAATAGAAAAAAATAGGAAAAATGAAGAAAATTGAAATTTAAATTTTTTTTATTTTTATTATAAAAACACGGAGGAAATTGTATAGTATTGTCTCTCACTCCAGCAATTTAAAAACATTTTGATATCTTTCAAAAAGATGTGTGTTGAAATATTTTTTAACGTGATGATGATGATATGTGATTTGCAATCCTCCATATAAAAAGGATACAAAGGTTTGCAATGCGTAAACGTCAAAAATTGCAGAAAAAATCACGAAGGGTATTCGGAATGTGTTTGTACTGAGTTGCAAATACTGTCAAAATACCTTTTTCAATACTTAAGTTCTTTTAAACCTCTAAAGTCTAGTGACTTCGATAAAATAAGTGTTGAAGGGGAAACTTTTTACGTGTTTACCTTTGATTTCGGCAATGGTGTTTTTTACAAATTCACCACCGATTTCTCTGCGATTACGGGTACAAATGTTTATTTGTTAGATCCGAAGGTTGTAGAAAAAGTTATGGCAGAAGAAAATGCTGTAATTAGTAATTGGGGCGCAAATTCGTGTTTTGATCCTGATCCTTATGATCAGGAATATCGTGAAGAAGAAGATGGTGATGATTATGATTGTAAAGATCCATGCGAAATTTGCAAAGGGTATTGTTCTCTGGGTTCTTGTAAAGATGAAGCAGCTATCAATAAATGGTATGGTGAAAATTTTTATGGGAAGGTGTAAAACTAGTTTTTAGTTCCATATTTTTTTATAATTGATTAAGATAAGGGGAAAAATATTGGAAAAGGGAAAAAATGGAATTTATTGAAAAACATATAAAAATTGAAATTTAAAATTTTTTTTAATTTTATTACAAAAACACGGAGACAAAACGCGCAAATTTGTCT
>Ga0214919_10009886_pt1 | contig 12201 bp, 19 predicted proteins | sample LL1503_MetaG_FD_177994 | JGI IMG/M metagenome (GOLD analysis project Ga0214919, IMG submission 177994) | Freshwater microbial communities from Lake Lanier, Atlanta, Georgia, United States - LL-1503 | ecosystem: Environmental > Aquatic > Freshwater > Lake | place: USA: Georgia | collected...
GCACAAGCTCTTAAGGCTTGCCCATTTGACCAACTCTGGTACTGTGATTGTGATATCCAGCTGATATACATATAACTATATTATTTCTTTATATTGATTTACGGCGTTTCTTTTTCCCAGTTTTACGGAATCTTTTTTTATGTTTACGTGTAGGCAAAGGCAATTGGTTGTATTCCTCTGTAATATTAGGCATGCGATTATCGACGGGATTATAAAGGGTCATTCTCTTTTGTGACGGGTCACGCGGCACGCAAACATAGCCGCAAAAATCACTGTAATTTAGCTCCCCATAATTTCGACTGGCTAGCTCGGGGTTTTTAATGAGATTGTTTTTTGCATCATAGGCTGTACTAGGTTTCCACCCGGGTTTATGTGTCCAATACCCCTCATCATTTAGACGATAATAATGATAGTCTCTTCCAGGTGCAACCACAATCGCACCCTTATACGTATCCTTTGGACAAGCTCGAGTAAAGGTTGATTTTTTGATTTTTGGATTATCTGCCAAGGTACGTTTCACAATCTCGGGACATTTAAAGTCCTTTGTTTTTAAAGAAGGAAAACCCGCAGCATAACCTGGCTGAGACCGTCTACAAAGCTCATTGTCTTTCAATTCCTTTTCACATAATTTTTTAGCCGCTTTGCTTTTTAAATTAAGCAAATAGGAATAGCAATTATGACTTTCTCTCGTATGTGTATCTATATCATAGGATTTATCCAGTGCCGATACTCTTACTCTCATATATTACATGAATAAATAATGTTGAATCTGTAAATTTTTAACATTATTTATTTATAATGGAAGAATTAAACATAGATAAGTATTCGACACAAGAACTCAAAAGGTTATTTACAAAACATAGCGGAATCAATTGTTTGAATGAATTTACGGTACAAGACATTGAAGATAGTAAAAAGAGAATGTTCATGAAATTACACAAGGAGACCAATAAAGAGGAACTCAAGGAATTTCTTGACCGGGCATCAGAGAAGATAATTTCCGACAAATTCATGAATGGAGGAAAAGAAGTCCAGGGCGTGGTTGTAAAAAATACGGTTCGAGACAATCTAAATGCAGACTATAAAAATACCATTACCAGACTCATTTTACTGGACTCGCAATTTAGACCGGATTTATTAAAGGAACCCGCCGAGTTTATTTGCACCCTGAATGATAAAATTGTGAACACGGTATCCTTAGAAATTTCAAACATACAAATACCGTTTACTTTTTATAATATAGAAAATAGAAGAAAAAACAATCGCTACACCATCCATGTAGCGGGGTCTTCTTTTGAGAAAGTTTTACCCGACGGTAATTATACGATACAACAGATATTGGATTTTATGGTAGCCAATTCAAATTCAAAAATAACGAGTGCCGTACAATCTCCTAGTACAGGGCTCGTTACGTTGGTATCAAACGCTCCTATCACCATAGATTTTATGCCTGAAGGTGTAAAACTCAATACGTCACTGGGGTGGTGTCTTGGTTTCAGAAAATTTACAGGGTCTTCACTTGCCGCAGATGATGATGAACTCGCCTTCTCAGTCGATATTTCTGGAAGTATTACCGCCACAGCAATCGCATCCGCTCCTAGACTCAAATACTTTGTGGTAGTCGTCGATGACTTTAATAAAACACAAACAACGGATACCTTAGTACAAGTACAAATGGACCCCTTAATTGCTCAGCCTACCTCTTATTTTACACAGGACCCTTATTTGGATTGCTTAACTCCTTCAAACATGAGTACCTATTTGGATAAGAGTATTTTTCCAAATAGAACATTGACAAAGGCCCAGGTTTACACAAGAGCTCAACAAAACCAGTCAAGAAATACCCTATATTTACAAAACCAGCGTTTGGACGTGTACTCTCCCAATCAAATACTTGCCGTGTTTCCTTTTGACGGAGTCAAATTAACGTGGGGAGACACCTATTTCACTGACAAATGCAAATATAAACGCGAGTATCACAGCCCGACGAATCTAGAGAGACTGCATGTAAAAATATACGATGACACGGGGTTTCTATTGAATTTAAATGGTAATAACTGGTACATGACGCTTATGACGACAAATCTTTACAAGTATTAGTATTAAGTATTAGTATTCACTAATGATTATTTTAGAGCATTGATGAATCCCTCCTCTGTTCTAGGTCCGTTATAGGGTGTGGCCTTGCCATTTTTGAATAAGATAATGGTAGGGTAGCCATCTATCTGATATTTTTCAGTGAGTTCCTTATCCTTATCCGTTCCTTCTCCTACATTAATCTGAACCATGTTAAGCCCGTCCTTTTTCGCCTTTTCAGAACATTGCGACCAAGTTGGCTTTAGTTTTTTGCAATGTCCGCACCAATCAGCATAAAATAAAACAAGCGTTGTTTGGTCGGGAGTAATATATTCGTCAAGTTTTTCATGGCATACTTCAAATCCTTCCTTTAACTGAGTCGAATAAAAGTAATAAAGAACGACTAATATTGCCAACAAAAAGGCGACTTTTGGAAAGTGTTTAGGTTTTAAATACGATTTAAGATTTTTCACTATCTTATTTACTCTATCCATTAAAATAGTACTATATTATTTAATTTTGCATTTCTCGCCAGGGTCATACCGCGTAGTCGCCCTTAACGGGCTTAAAATCATCTCAATCACTGGTGTTAAAACCATCATGGCAATACTCCAAAGTGTCGGCATTCCTTCACTAAGCGAATCTTCATCGATTTCCCCAAAAGGAAGACGTGCACCAACCATTTTCAGCAACTTTTTAAAGAGACGTATGATTGGATTTAATATTTTACTTACAAAAAATAATATTCCCGGAAGTATGCCTTGGTTGACTCCCGACCTTACCATACCCCAAATGATAGAAATAACCCAGATACACATAAAAATAATAATAATGATGGCTAAAGACTGCCAATTAAATAAAAAAGAATAAATGAAATATCGTATGAGTGTAAAGATAAATACCACGACAGCAGCAAAAACGGCTAGTCCTAGACTAATTAAATAAATTGGAATAAATAATAAAAAGCTAAATCGTGCGGTACGCGTAACCTCCATCAAGCCATAAGCAATCGGAAGCAATGCCCCACTAACTCCATTATATACACTTTTTCCAGCGTTAAACCCGGATTGAACTGCACCCATTATATAAGTATTTTAAAAGTTAATAAGGTAATAAAACTATTACTTTATTAAAACGCTTCATGTAGGAATCGAACCTACGACCTAACGATTAACAGTCGTTCGCTCTAACCAACTGAGCTAATGAAGCAAATCTATGACGGGACTCGAACCCGCAACCTTCAGATTAGAAGTCTGACGCGCTATCCATTACGCTACATAGACATAGTAATAGATAATATACCATATAGGTCTTGTTTAATTAGTTTTTTTCATAATTAATATTTTCGTCTTAGAATATAATGCATTATAAAAGGGACGATGATTATAAAAAGGACGATGATTATAAAAAGGACGATGTTTATGAAAGGAGCGAAGGAAATGTTTATGAAATGGAAGATGGAAAGGTAAAACATCGTAAAATGACGGACGAAGAACTAAAGGATATGTTAGGACACATTCGATTAAATACGGGTTTCTCTTTGCCTGACCAACTGATTCAAGATTTTATGAATGATGGGTCCATTGTACCCTCCTTTAAAAAGTGTGTTCATTTTAATCGAACCGATTTTAATTCCATGGTACAACATCTAAAAGTGCGAAAGAAGAAACTTCCTCCCAAAAGGTCTAAAAAAATAAAGTCCAAAGACAAGTCTAAGGATAAGTCCAAAGAAAAAGAAAAGGTAAAGAAACGCCGACCTAAACGAGGAACTAAGAAAGCTACTGAAAAAAAGAATTAAATAAATAAATACTTATTATGAAATGTTATACGTTTATTATTTTGGTATTTATTGCGTGGGTCTAAGCCTGGGCTTTTTACTTCTTCCTTTTGTCATTCGGCGAAAAGAAAATGAAAAAGAAGGCATTGAATTAGACGAGTTTTACGATAAACTTTTTATATCAACTAAATTTTTAGAAGAAGTGGTTGAAGCACCGGATTCAAATTTATCTCAAGAAGAATTGGCACAGCTAAAAGAAAAGGTACTCACCCATGAAATACCGTACCTCAAATACAAGGTAATTATGTATTACGACTTGGAATCCGATGCCTTTTGTTACTACTCCAATACGGATATTATTTATAAGTATTTGGATATTTTTTGCAGGAAATATGTACTGGATTTTAATTGCAAACAATTGTACAAGTTTTCTGAGGAAACAAAGGTGGTAGAAAAAAAGAAGGTTGAACAACGCGGACCCTTTGTCTCGAAAGTGGAACGGCTTACTCTTGAGAAAGAAACCAATCGTTTTATTTACAAGGGAAAATTAGAGGACTATGATAAAAAGACATCGGTCGTCCCGCGTGAAATCACGTTTCAGGAGTTTTTGGTCTTGCAGCGAGAAACTCAAGAAACCCTATTGAAAGCGACAGATTAAACGACGACCCCAGTTTTTTTACCGCGATATCATACGCAATTTTTTGAAAAGGAGTAAGTTGTTCTACGTACTCCTTTTCTATCGCTTTGTCTTTGTCTGACATTTTTACTATTTTATAAAAGTTAAACATTAAATCAATTTTTCAATATCCACGTTTTCAATATCCCCAAGTCTGTACGTCATAAACATGTACTTTAAACGTCACTCCCTCAACCGTCGCCTCGTCTTTATCCGACATTTCATTACATCCAGGAGATTGGGTACAAACCCGGCGATTGTATTCAATCGGAAGTTTAATACCTTCTTGCATGGTGTAATAGGTCCACTTGTCTCGACCTATCTTTCGACCAAAGAGGGGCAGTCGAACGCCATCGGACGTTAAATAGCCCAACTGTCTAAATTCAGCGTCGTTATAACGGAGAGGCGGAGCATACAAATTTCGCAGAGTGTCGGTTGTATCTACGGGTTCGGCTCTGACTTGTAGAACGGGGCCTAAGACATTTTCCGAGACAGAGACAGAGCCATTGACATTGCTACTGTTACTTTTATACAAAAAGGAAATAAAAAATAATACAATCACAAAAAAAAGAAGATTTGAGTTTCGCATATAATATGTTGACATTATATGTTTCTTGTCTTTGTTTTATTTTTAGTTCTTATCTTTTATCCGTACAACGAAGGTTTTGTAGATTTGGTTAGCATTGATGAATTACATAAAAAATTTAATGATACTTTTAAAAGCAGTCATAATAGCATTATGGTTGAAAGAGGGAATTATATGACTCTGTATACTAATTTAACATGACATGTACATTTTAAAATACCTTTCTTATTCAAATGGATATCAAACATTTATATAAAATAACAACTCAAAAGAATATATTAGAAACGTATGATTTACCACACACCTTTTTTACAGACCCGCATGCTGTATTGGACGAAGAAACATGTTTACACGAGATTTTGTATATTTTAATAAATTATAAACTACATTTTCCAGAGGATTCATCAGACTTTGGTGAAATGATTGATTCCAAGTCGGGTGAATCGATAAAATATCCAAAATTCGAGATTGCTACAAAAAGAGTGCCGCCACCCTTTGTAAAGGATGCTTCCAATCCTTTAATCAATCTGTTATGCTTTATGCGTGCCTATGCAAGCCATACCTATAGCTATAAAGGCAATTTTAGAATTTATTTTATGGATGTCTTTAATGTATTTTATCAGATTTAAGGGTTTAAAGGTTAAAAGTTAGGCGGGTTATAAGTATTTGTAATAAAGTCTTCCTCCGTAATAACGCCGTCGCGAATTAAATCAAGGACAATTTGTGCCATTAAATCGTTTTGAAAAACACCGTCACCAGGCGGTCCATAGAGAGTCAAGTATTTTTCATACCATGGTTTCAAAATGTGTTGGACATCGAATACTTGTGTCGTACTAAAGGCATACTGAGATATCTCTTTATGTTCGTTGATGTACTTGATGATGTTTTTTTCAGTACTTAAAATGTTTTCATAATACTTGACATCTGTTTCTAACTGATGTAGCTGGTCAAACTGTTTTATCGCCATTTCTAAACCAGATATTAAACCTTTAGAATTGGAACGGTAATTATTAAATGTCGCTGCATCATAATTAAACCCTTCTAAATTATCAACGTTTGTATTATAGAAAAAGGTGTCATTACCTACAATCAAAGACAGATTTTTACGTTTAGCATCTGTATACGCTGTTTTTAAATTCGTGTAATCGGCTCTTGTGAATAAATTGATATAAGCATTCAAATTATTTACAACAAATGAATTTAATAGCTGATAACGATAAATATCTCTTATTAATTCTAGATTTGTATTACCTGTTATGTTATTTAAATTACCCTGCAATGATTTAGAACCAGCGGATGCAGAAGTACTCGAAAAAGATGTCATGCAAATATACTATATAGACTATATATTTTTAGGAGCCGGTTACCCACGGTCTAGGATTGGGGGTTACTTTGTATGGAGTTGGCGTATCATCCATCACAATGTATACTTTATAACTTCTGCTGTAGACTGGGTTGTAACCGGGTGCACTTTTGAATTGGTCCGTGTTATTATCGAGACCATTTGTAGAACCATAGGGTGCGTAGGTGAGCTTTACGGCAAGAACGTCCTTGTTACGGAACATTACATAGAAATCATTATCAGAAATATCTGGTATCGTCTGGTCCGACAAATCGGATAAGAATTTCTGACCTCTTAACCACGAGGCCTCATCACCATTTTGGGTAGTACCGTTTACAGAGCTTACGTTCAATGCTAATAAATTCGCCACTAAATTTTGGCATGATAGATGAACTGGATTGGTTGCATTTAGCGAGGTACCACTAAGGAGACCAGAAACGTTTAGAACCTGGCTGCCTGCCAATTGAGAATCTCTTAAAATCTTATTCATGGAAGCATTAAAATATTGGTCCATATTTATTACACCGTTCACAAGCTGTTCTTCATTTGTAAATATCTCAGAAAGAGCATATCCTCCTGTAATAGATTTGGCTAAATGTCTTACAAAGTCCTCCTTTATGGTAGTCTTATTTACAAAGGATGAAGCCTTGTTTGCAAGACCCACGGTAACACTTGCATTTGAATATTGTACGTTATCGTTTTTAAATACCGTTGCATCTCCGCAACCAAAATACATATTGTTAAAAGAGACGTTTCCTGCGGCCCAGTCATCGGCAACAATGATATCATCCGACTTAAACTTAAACAGTCTGCTAAAATTAATAGCAGGGGCATGTATAATAGCAATCGCAGAAACATCCGTAAATTGCCCCGAGTCTAACACAGGAATGAAACTTGGGGCTACACCAAAGGTTTGGCTAATATCCATCGCATAAAACTCAAAAACGTTGTAATCACCCGCCGTTTTGTAAAAATTTTTGCCTGATGTTAGTTGGACACTTGTCGAAAAGGTGTTATCAGTAAGCGTGAGCGGTTCTATCGTGAGTCCGGGAGTTTCAAAGACGGGCATTATAAAATTCAAGTATATTTTATTTATTTTACTAAATAATTAATATATAGTAAAACAAATGACAGAACCTGAAAAGCCTGACAACACGGCAACCCAAAATGAGCTTATAGAACTACTTAAAGACCTGCAAGCTAAATTAAAGGCTTCAGAGGCAAAAAGTTTATGTGAATTTTATGAGAGCATGAAAAGTACAATCGATACCCCAGAAAAAATAAAAACGGACAACCCTAAATTTAACGAATTTATTAAAAAATTTACGAACGATTCTCTTGCTAGCGAAGATTCGCAAAAAATATCAAAAAAATTAATGATGGCCTTTTTGTATATAAATACGGATTAGACCTAGTCCTATACTAGACTGGTTCGGAATAGATTCTTTCAGGATATACATTAAATTCCGTTCTAAAGTTTTTATCTCCCACAACCTGATATTTTATCAAAAATTCCTTGTATTTTTTTTCAAATTCTCTCTTAATCTTATTTAATTCGCTATCCCTTGCACCTACTTTTTCAATCGCTTCACCGAAATTGTATGTTTTAGGCATTAGAATTAAAGGAGATTTTTAAAGTTATTAAACCTTCATTTTACCCTTCTTTTTTTCGCTGGAAGCCAGCTTCAAAACTTCGCCAAAAGATTTGCCTGGATTAAGCTTCTTAATTTTCATGACAAACAAGTTCCAATCGGATAGCTTACGCTTTGTCTTGTTTTTCTTGGACTTGGGCTTGGTTCCTTTCGTTTTGCGTGCCATTATAGTATAAAGATATATTTAAAGTGAGTAAAAAAGAAAGAAAAATATTCTTCTTAAAGTATAATGTCTTGTAGTATTATTATACCCACGTTTAATCGTAAAAAATTTGAACGCTTAATAGAATTCAATATTACGAACCAGACCTATAAAAATATTATAGAAGTGATTATTGCAGACGATGGGGAAGATAACGAGGCACTAAAGCTTACGATTCCGTACGAAATAAAGTACATTAAATGTCCGCGAATGAGTATAGGAAACAAACGAAATATATTGGCAGAAAATGCGAAGGGCGAGTACATCGCCCACTTTGATACCGATGACATTTACTTCCCGACTTACATCGAGCATTCGATTGATTTAATGACTAAAAAAAAGAAGAATGCCGTTGGTACAAGCGACATGTACTTTTTATTTAAAGACGGGCATACTGGAGCCATGCGAAATCCGCTCTTAAGTATGGCAAACGAAGCCACGCTTGTTTATAAAAAGAGTTTTTGGGAGAAGGGTAGGTTTAGCTCTAATAATACAAGCGAGGGAATCCAATTTTTGACGGGCAGGCACTGGGAGGTCGCACATTCAGATATTACTAAAGTAATGTTGTGTCTGTGCCACGAAGAAAACACCGTAAACAAGGAGATTTGGAGAAAGCCCAATTCAATACCCATACCCTCTTTGCAGGCCTATCATAAAATACTTACAGATTTAGGCTATAATTATGAAATGCGATAAAACATGGGAAAAAAACTGTTAACCTAATACAATGTATGTTGTGTCTTTTAAATCGTGTTTTAATGAAAACGCTACTATATTAGCGTCGCGTCTTCAAATACCTTTTGTATCAGAGTTATCACCCAATAAGGATGACATTATGATTGTCTTTGGGGCAAATGAACAAGCAGACAAACTGGTTTTTATTCAAAACAACATTGGTTGTTCTTATATCCTTATTCAAAGCGAGAAATTTGATAGCAAGGCATTTGATAATAAATATTACGTCGAACTTTTAGAGAATAACCCTATCCTGGATTGGAGCCGTTCAAATACTGAAAAGTTAAAGGCCAGAATAAACACCCGGGTATTTTCCTTTTATTTTTATGATTTTTTAAGCAATAAAGACCTGCCCGATTTCGATACGAGACCGATTGACTTCTTTTTCACTGGCGATTCCCATAAGTTGCAAGACGCGATGCTGGAAGACTTTAAACGAGTAAATCCCTCTTCCACATTTGAATTTGACCTTAGTAACTCCTATACCAATCCGATGCATTTGTTTGAAAAGTTAAAAACCGTAAAGTACGTCCTTCTAATGCCGTACGATAATTCTACCCCAGATAGTTACACGATACATCGTGCTCTCTCTGTAGGATGCGAGGTCATTAGTCTTTCCATGGACGAGTCGCTTTCCCTTAAATATAGGGGGTATATACATACCGTAAACAGGCTCACGGACTTTACAACGTTATTAGAGATTGAAAAACGCGGCGATTACGAGAAATTCATGAAGGAGTGTGGTTTAGTTGAAATAGAAAACAATTTAAGAGCGATTGTCTTTGCCCATAAAACAATTACAGAGTCAAAAGTTCCAAAAGTTGATTTTGCCGACTTCCTCGAAAAAAAATTGAAAACGGAAAATAAGTTTTTAAATGAGCAAAATGATGATTCATCGGTTCAAGTGTTCGTCTGAATTAAACGATAAAATTATGGAATTTTCGGATATCCATAAATTCGATGATAAGGATACATTGATTCAAAAATTTAATGAATGGATTGAGACCAAAGACATGCGTGATATTCTCGAAAAGGAGGCTAACTTTTTGCGGAGGTTCGACTACGACACTCCTATCGATGTAAAAATATTTAAAAGTATTAAATATTATTACATCAAAAAGTTTCTCAAACCCGAGCCGAAAAAGGAGGTACATGAAAGGGTGGTGCAGAGGCTGCCCAAGGAACTGAAAGAAAGCATTCAAAAGGACCTTGAAGAGCACTTTCAGAAAGACCCTGGATTTAGACCTGCTGTAACATTTAAGGACTTTGACTACGATAAAAAGATACCCGAAGCTACTGTAAAGAAATGCTATAACAATCAATACTATCAAATAAAACATAAAAAATATGATGCTACTCTAAATGCCTAATCGATTTTTGGCATCAGGAGCTTATGGATGTGTTTATTATCCTGGATACGATTGTAAAGGAAAGGAGATAGATAAAAAGGTCTATATCACCAAACTGGTTTTAAATAACTTTTCTACCATAACCGAATATACGGTAAGCGAACACATTAAAAAAATCCCGGAGTACTCGAGACATTTTATTATCATTAATAAACATTGTAATATTTCAAACAATCGATTGAAACTTATGATGAAAGGTTGCAAAATTTTTGATAAAGAACGTGAACAGGATAAAAAATATGTGCTCTTATATTCAAAGTTTATTAAATCCATTCAGCTTTGTGATTACATTCTCGAACATAGATACATTAATAAATTTATGCGGGTGTATTTTTTATTGACAGAAAAGCTGAATCTTCTTACAGAGCATGGTATCGTTCACAATGATTTACATTTCGGTAACATTCTTTTTTCGACCGAGACATCCAATCTTTATATTATTGATTTTGGCTTAGCCATTATGGTGGACCGCTTTTTTGTCAAAGACAAACTTAACCTGGAATACTTATCGAAATGTATTTTTAAATTTGCACCTGATTGGGTATGGTGGTCGCTTGATTATCATTTTTTATGTTTCTTGTTACACAGCGGGACATTAACAGAGCAAATGATTACGGGTACGATTGACATTTATTTAGAGCATGATTTATTTTACAATTTCAACAATAGATACATAGACTATTACAAATCCGAATCGAGCAAGTTCTTTTTTAAGTTAGCATCGATGAATCGAGAAGAGGGAATTATCTTTCTTTTAGGGTTTTGGAGAACATGGGACCATTATAAAATCGGGCTGCATTTGCTTGAAATTATGAAAGACGATTTGCGTATTGAAATACCCGAGTTGGAACAGAAGCTTCTTTCCTTTATTCATCCAAATCCTGAAAAAAGACCCTCTTTGCTAGAGCATAGAATTATAAACAAAAAGTTGTTGTCTCATCCACAAACCTACGGTGCCAAGGTCTTTGAAACAAAAGTTGAAAAATCCCGTTTAATTGAAAGTATCAAAACCTATAAAAATTGAATTCAAAATATTTAAATACTTAACAGTATATTAACAAAAATGGTGAAGAACATTACCGGTGGAAAGAAAGCAAAACAGAGCGGACGCAAAAGCTTTGTCGGGTCTAACCGACTGAAGACAGCCCAAGATGAATGCGAGGTCTATGCCATTGTTTTGAAAATGATGGGCGGGCGAGTCTGCGAGGTAAAGTGTAACGACGGCGAGGTACGATTGTGTCATATACGCGGTCTCTTTAGTGGTAAAAACAAGGGAGCCAACTTTATTCGAAAGGGGGTCTGGGTTTTGGTAGGCCTACGTGAATGGGCCTCTGTCATTGAAGGAAAACGGCAAGATTGTGACCTTATTTGTGTGTACTCTGACAAGGACAAAGAGCAAATTCTTCAACTAAGTGTGAATCTTACCGTTTTACAAAAAGAGGAAAATATTATAAATGAAATCGATGACAAGTTCGACTCATCGATTATCATGGAAAATGGTCCTGACGAGGTGGACTTTGATGATATCTAACAACTTGTAACCTTAAGCGTTTTACGTGCCGAATTCGGGCCAATCTTTCGTGACTTTTTTGTTTGGTCACTTGATAAAAAAACAAACACTGAATTATGATGTTGAAATAACTCGAGACTTGGAGGGAAGGTAATGGCTTCTACTTGCGTGTACGTGGTAAAAGGTACATTCGCATTTTTTACAAAGTCTTCCAGCTGGTCCTCTTTTGTCTCGAC
>Ga0214919_10009887_pt1 | contig 12201 bp, 12 predicted proteins | sample LL1503_MetaG_FD_177994 | JGI IMG/M metagenome (GOLD analysis project Ga0214919, IMG submission 177994) | Freshwater microbial communities from Lake Lanier, Atlanta, Georgia, United States - LL-1503 | ecosystem: Environmental > Aquatic > Freshwater > Lake | place: USA: Georgia | collected...
TCCGCGCGATTGCGCAGGAAGTACCCAACAAAGGTCGCGTCGGTTTGGAATACGACCACCTGCCTTTAGAGCGCATGGACAAAATCCGCGCCGCTTTGCCGGGCGTGGAGTTCACCAATGTAGCAGCCGATGTGATGAAGCTGCGCATGGTCAAGTCGGCCGAGGAAATCGCGTTCATCAAAAACGGTGCGCAGGTGTGCGATGTCGGCGGTGCAGCCCTGGTGGCCGCAGTGCACGCCGGTGTGCCCGAGCATGAAGTGGCGCTGGCCTCCACGCAAGCCATGGTGCGCGAAATTGCCAAGCGCTACCCGCATACCGAATTGATGGACACCTGGACCTGGTTCCAGTCCGGCATCAACACCGACGGCGCGCACAACCCAGTGACTACGCGCAAAGTGCAGCATGGCGACATCCTTAGCCTGAACTGCTTTTCCATGATTTCGGGCTACTACACCGCGCTGGAGCGCACCTTGTTTTTCGGCGATGTAGATGCCGCATCGCTGCGCTTGTGGGAAGTGAATGTGCGCGTGCACGAGGAAGGCCAAAAGCTGGTCAAGCCCGGCGTGCGCTGCTGCGACGTGGCCCATGCGCTGAATAAGATTTATGAAGAGTACGATTTATTGAAATACCGCACCTTTGGCTACGGGCACTCTTTTGGTGTGCTCTCGCACTATTACGGACGCGAAGCCGGTCTGGAATTCCGTGAAGACATTGACACGGTGCTCGAACCCGGAATGGTGGTTTCCATCGAGCCGATGATCATGCTGCCCGAAGGCATGCCCGGGGCTGGCGGCTACCGGGAACACGATATTTTGGTCGTCACGGCCGACGGACACCAGAACATTACGGGTTTCCCCTATGGACCTAAGCACAATGTGATTCCCGCCTAGGCCCAATCTTTGCTAATCTCAAGGGCTTGACCTGAACCTCTGGAATACGCACCTTTATGCAGCATCCCTTTGTCCGATTCGACCATGTAGAAAAAAGCTATGACGGCAAACAACTGGTGGTGCGCGATCTGACGCTGGACATTGCACAAGGCGAATTCCTCACGCTGCTCGGACCCTCGGGCTCTGGCAAAACCACCACGCTGATGATGCTGGCCGGCTTTGAAACCGCCACCTCGGGCGAGATCTACCTGGACGGCAAGCCGATCAACCGGATTGCGCCCGAGCACCGCAACATCGGCATGGTGTTCCAAAGCTACGCACTGTTTCCACACATGACGGTGGCAGAAAACGTGGGCTTCCCCTTGAGCGTGCGCGGCATCACGGGCGAGGCGGCGCACAGCCGTGTGATGGCGGCGCTGGACAAGGTGGGCCTCAAAGGCCTGGAGTCGCGCCGGCCGGCGCAAATGTCGGGCGGGCAGCAGCAGCGCGTTGCGGTGGCGCGCGCTTTGGTCTTCGAGCCCAAATTGGTGCTGATGGACGAGCCGCTATCAGCGCTAGACAAGCAACTGCGCGAGCAACTGCAGTACGAGATCAAGCGCCTGCACAGCGACTTGGGCATCACCATAGTCTATGTCACCCACGACCAGACCGAGGCGCTGGCGATGTCGGACCGCATTGCGGTGTTCCACAACGGTCGAATCCAGCAAATTGATGTGCCCACCCAGCTCTACGAACGCCCCGCCAACGCTTTTGTGGCGCAGTTCATTGGCGAAAACAACACGCTCAGCGGCACGGTACACAGTGTCTCGGGCAGCGGATGCCAGATCGCCCTGGCCGATGGCACCTTGATTAGCGGGCAAGCGGTGGGCACGCCCAGCGTGGGCGCGCACAAGCTGGTGTCCATACGCCCCGAGCGGGTGCGCATCAACCCCCAGAGCCCCGGCGATGGCAATGTGGCGTCAGCCACCGTCGTCGACATCACCTATTTAGGCAGATATGCCCGTTTGCGCCTAAAGGCATGCGGGCTGGAAGATTTCATCGTTACGCTTCCCAACGATGGACGCGATCTCGCACTGGCAGGCGGCAACACCATCGACATCGGGTGGGATGCGGCCGATTGCCGAGTGCTCGATAGTGAGTAAGGGCGGCATTTTTGTAAAACACAGGAGAACAGCATGTTCAAACGGATAAATTCAAGTGCATTGGCAGTTGTTGGCGCTGCAGCGATTGCTGTTCTGCCAGGCATCAGCGCCGCACAGCAATCGCTTACAGTCGCGTCCTGGGGTGGTGCGTATACCAACAGCCAGGTTGAGGCTTATCACAAGCCCTACACCGCCAAGACGGGTACCAAGATCACTTCTGTGGACTGGGGCGGCACCCTAGGCGAGATCAGTGCCCAGGTGAAATCGGGCAACGTGAAGTGGGACGTAGTCGACCTAGAGGCCGCTGAAGCCCTCAAAGGCTGCGAAGAAGGTTTGCTCGAAAAAATCGACCCCGCCAAATTGCCGCCCGGTGCTGACGGCGTACCCGCTGCCAAAGACTTCATCCCCGGCATGATCCTGCCTTGCGCCATCGGCGTGATCGTTTATTCCAACGTTGTGGCTTACGACAAAGCCAAGTACGGTGCCAATGGCCCCAAGGTGTTGGATGATTTTTTCAACGTAGCCAAATTCCCCGGTAAGCGTGGTCTGAAAAAAGACCCCAGCGTGACGCTGGAGTGGGCGTTGATGGCTGATGGTGTCGCTGTTGGTGATGTCTACAAAGTGTTGGCGACACCGGCTGGCGTGGAGCGTGCATTCAAGAAATTGGACACCATCAAGAGCAGCATCGTTTGGTGGACTGCCGGTGCGCAGCCGCCACAACTTTTGGCTTCGGGTGAAGTGGTGATGACCCACACATGGCATGGCCGTATTGTCGACGCCAACGTGAAAGAGAAAAAAGATTTCGCCTTGGTGTGGGATGGTCAAATCCAGATTCCCGATCTATACGCCATTATCAAAGGCACCAAGAACCTAGATGCGGCGCAAGACTTTGTCCGCTTTGCCAGCAGCAGCCAGCCTTTAGCTGACCAAGCCAAGTACATTCCTTACGCACCTACACGTAATTCGTCTTTGGCCTTGATTCCAGCTTCCAACCCCAACCGGGCTTACTTGCCTAACGCGGGTCACCCCGGGCGCTCTATGTCCACGAACTCGCGCTTCTGGATGGAAAACCAAGACGACCTGAACAAGAAGTTCGCCGCCTGGTTGGCCAAGTAATCTGTGACAACATCGATGGACAGCGCCGCCAGCCTGACGCAACGCCTGCGTAAAGCGGAGCGGCGCGGCCATTGGCGCGCCTACGCGCTGATTGCCCCGCTGTTCATTTTTGTTGCCCTGAGCTTTTTGCTTCCCCTGGGGTCCGTGCTGCTCAACAGCGTGTACGACCCCTTGGTTCCCGACGGCCTGCCGCGCACCATGCGCGCGCTGGCCGCCTGGGACGGTCCGCGTGACCAAGTCCCCCCCGAGCCCGTCTATGCGGCGCTGGCCCAAGACCTCAAAGAAGCAGTTGCCGCCGAAAAGCAAGGCGCTATTGCCAACCGACTCAATATCGAAGAGTTCGGCCTGCGCACCATTTTTATGCGCGCAGCACGTCGCGTGAACGAACAAGAAGAAGGCCCCTGGGCCGGATTTTTTGAGGCTGCGGACCCCGCCTGGGCGCAGCCCGGCATTTGGGGCACGATTCGCAATCTGCAGTCGCCCAGCCACACCCTGTATTTCCTCTCCGCCCTGGACGCCAAGCGCAACCAGGACGGCCATGTCGGCCCCCAACCCGAAGACCAACGCATCCACGTGACGATTTATTTGCGCACCCTGGGCGTGGCCTTTACCGTCACTTGCATGTGCATCCTGCTGGGTTTTCCGCTGTCGTATCTGTTGGCCCACTTGCGTGATAAGACGGCCAATTTGCTGCTGATTTTGGTCCTGCTGCCTTTTTGGACCTCGCTCTTGGTGCGCACCACCGCCTGGATGGTCGTGCTGCAAAAAGAAGGCGTGCTCAACTCGCTGCTGCAAGCCCTGCACCTGATTTCCGAGCCTCTGCCCCTGGTGTTCAACCGCTTTGGCGTGGTGGTGGCGATGACGCACATCCTGCTGCCCTTTATGGTGCTGCCGATGTACTCGGTGATGCGCCAAATTCCGGTGTCTTATGTGCGCGCAGCGCGCTCGCTCGGGGCCGGCCCCTTCACCGCCTTTGTACGCGTGTATCTGCCGCAATGCATTCCGGGCGTGGGCGCGGGCGCGCTCTTAGTCTTTATTTTGGCGCTGGGTTACTACATCACGCCGGCGCTGCTGGGCGGCTCGACCGACCAGATGATCAGCTACTTTGTCGCCGACAACATGGGCCGCTCGCTCAACTGGGGCCTGGCCTCGGCGCTCGCAGCTATTTTGCTGGGCGCAGTGCTGCTTTTGTACGCGGTCTATGACCGATTGGTCGGCTCTAACAAGCTCAAACTCGGATGAGCGCCTCCAGCCTCCCCCTGTACACCACGCCTGCGCAACGCCTGGGCCACTGGATGCTGGTGCTGTTTTGCACAGCGGTGTTTATTTTCTTGATCGCTCCGGTACTGGTGGTGGTGCCGCTGGCCTTTAACAATGAACCGTATTTTCATTTCCCAGTGCAGGTCTATAGCCTGCGCTGGTTTCGCGAGCTGTTTACCAACGAGGTCTGGCTGCATGCCATCTTCAACAGCGTGCTCACCGCCACCTTGGCCACGCTGCTGGCCACCACGCTGGGCACCCTGGCGGCAGTGGGCCTAAATCACCACAACCTGCCGGGCAAGCGCCTCTTGATGGCGGTGCTGGTCTCGCCCATGATCGTGCCGGTGGTGGTGCTGGCCGTGGGCGCTTATTTCTTCTTTTCCAAGCTGGGTATTGCCAATAATTTGCTGGGCATCGTGCTGGTACACGCGGTGCTGGGCATGCCCTTTGTGGTGATTACCGTGACCGCGACGCTCGGCGGTTTTGACATGAACTTGATGCGCGCCGCACGCGGCTTGGGCGCTTCGCAAATTGAGGCTTTTCGGCGCATCATGCTGCCGCTGGTCTGGCCCGGCGTGCTCTCGGGCGCTTTGTTTGCCTTTGCCACCTCGTTTGACGAAGTGGTGGTCGTGCTCTTTTTGGGCGGCCCTGAACAAACTACGCTGCCGCGTCAAATGTGGACCGGCCTGCGCGAGCAACTCTCACCGACTATTTTGTCGGCCGCCTTCATGCTGATCCTCTTTGCCGTGGTGATGCTTCTGACCTTGGAAATGCTCCGCCGGCGCAGCGTGGCCATGCGCGGGGTGGTGGAGTAAGTACGCGCGCTGAAGCGCCCTTAAACAACCGTCAACGCCGCATCCACCACCTCCACCCAATGCCTAACCGGCACCTGCGTGCCGCTTTGCAAATGGGTGATGCAGCCAATGTTGGCGCTCAGAATGGCTTGGGGTTGCAGGTCCTGCAGGTTGCTCAGTTTGCGGTCGCGCAGCTGGGTGGCAAGGACTGGCTGCAACACGCTGTAAGTGCCTGCCGAACCGCAGCACAAATGCGCCTCGTTGTTGGCCACCTGCAATTGAAAACCCAGCGCATTCAAATGCGTTTCCACGCCGCCTTTGAGTTTTTGGCCGTGCTGCAAAGTGCAAGGTGGGTGGAACGCCATCATGCCCTGGGCCTGCGCTTGTTTGGGCGCGATGCGCTCTTTGAGGGCGGGCAGTAGCTCGGGCAATAGCTCGCTCAGGTCTTTGGTCAGTTCGCTGATGCGCTGCGCCCGCTCGGCGTAGGCCGAGTCGTGGCGCAGGATGTGGCCGTAGTCTTTGACGGTGACACCGCAGCCAGACGCGTTCATCACTATCGCCTCCACCCCGCTGGCGACATGCGGCCACCAGGCGTCGATATTGTTCTTGATCTGGACGATGGCCCCGTCCTGGTCGTTCATATGGAATTTGACGCCACCGCAGCAGCCCGCCAGCGGCTCGACCACGGTTTGGATGCCGCAGGCGTCCAGCACGCGGGCGGTGGCGCTATTGATATTGGGGCTCATGGACGGCTGCACGCAGCCGGCCAGCATCAGCACCTTGCGCGCGTGGCTGCGTGTGGGCCAAGCCCCAGCGCTGCGCGCCTGTGGCACTTTGGCTTTCAGCACCTCGGGCAAGAAGCCGCGTACCGCCTGGCCCAGCTTCATGGCCGGGGCAAACAGCGGCGAGGTCAATCCTTCTTTTAACGCCCAGCGCAGGGCTTCTTCGCCCGCAGGGCGCTGCACTTTGGCATCGACCAGCTTGCGGCCAATGTCGATTAGGTGGCCATACTCCACGCCGCTGGGGCAGGTCGATTCGCAGTTGCGGCAGGTCAGGCAGCGGTCCAGGTGTTGCTGGGTTTTGCGCGTGGGCTCAGCGCCTTCGAGCACTTGCTTGATGAGGTAAATGCGGCCGCGCGGCCCGTCTAGCTCGTCGCCCAATAACTGGTAGGTGGGGCAGGTAGCCGTGCAAAAACCGCAGTGCACGCAGTTGCGCACGATGGCCTCGGCAGCCTGGCCGTCGGTGCTGTGGGCGTATTCCGGGGAAAGAGTGGTTTGCATACGATGCGCCGCTTAAGCCGGGCCATGCAGACGGCCGGTGTTGAACACGCCGTCGGGGTCAAATTCAGATTGCAGCGCGGTTTGGATGCGCTGTGCAGCTGCCTCCAGGGGGCTCCAAACGGGTACGCCTACGTCCACATCGGCCAGTGCACCGGCGGGGCGGCGAAACAAGGTGGCGTGGCCCCCGGCGGCGCGCGCAGCCGCGTGCAGCGTGGCCGCCGCGGAGGCAGGGGCCCACAACCAGCGCTGTCCGCCCTGCCATTCAAGGCATTGGGCATAGGGCACGTCCAGCACCGGCGCGGTTTGCGCGACTGACAGGCGCCACAAGCACGCATCTGACGGCGCTGAGGTAAAAAATGCGTGCCGCTGGTCGCGCAAGCCATCCCACAAGGTTTGCGCTTGGGCGGGGTCCAGACTTTGGCCTTCGGTGCCTGCGTTGTGCAGATCGGCCTGCATGCGCACCAGCGCCGCCTGAACCGCCGCTTGGGCACCGCGCAGGCGCACATACAGATACGCGCCATCGGCCTCGCTAAGCCAGCAACTGGCGTTGAGCGGCAGCGGCTGTCCGCCCCAACGGTGCAACAGCGCCAAGGCCGGTGCTTGGTCCAGGCGGGCCCGTACGGTGGCCTCGCAAGGCGAAAAACCCAGCACTTTGAGCGAGACCTCGGTGATCACGCCCAGCGTGCCCCAACTACCGGCCAGCACGCGGCTGACGTCATAGCCGGCCACGTTTTTCATGACCTGGCCGCCAAAGCGCAGCAGCTCCCCCCGGCCGTTGAGCACGCTGGCGCCGAGCACAAAATCTTTGCAAGCACCGGCGCTGGCGCGCGCAGGGCCGCTCAAAGCGCTGGCCACCATGCCGCCCACCGTGGCGCTGGCGCTGCCGAAATGCGGCGGCTCAAAAGGAAGGCACTGGCTTTTTTCGGCCAGCACGTCTTGCAGTTCACGCAGCGGGGTACCGGCGCGTACCGTTACCACCAGCTCGGTAGGCTCGTAGCTGAGGATGCCTTGCAGCCCTTGCGTGGACAGCACATCGCCGGTCAGGCCGGTGCCGATAAAGTCTTTGCTGGCGCCGCCTTGCACGCGCAACGGGGTGCGCGCCTGAGGCGGCTGGGCGCGGGCGTGGGCGATGCGTTCGCACAGGGCATTGATTACTGAAACTGAATCCGTCATCAGGCTCATGTTAGCGGGCTGGGCCGCGCCGAATCGTGAATTTTTTGAACACCGCCTGTTTGAATTCTTGACCCACGCCGCGCGGGCAAAGAGTCCCGGGGCCACAATAGGCCTCTTTATTTGGCTAGGAATCCTGCCTTGAGCGCACCCCTTCCCACCGTGATCGTTTTGGCCGCCGGGCGCAGCGAGCGCTTTGCTGCGGCCAGCGGCGGGCAGCACAAGCTGCAGGCGCTGCTGGGCACACGCTCGGTGCGCGAGCACACGCTGGAGGCGGTGCGCGCCAGCGGCCTGCCCTGGCACGTGGTGGAGGCTGCGCACACCGCGCACCTGCACCTGCCGGGCATGGGGGACAGCATTGCCACCGGCGTGCGCGCCTGCGCTGAGGCCGCAGGCTGGCTCATCCTGCCGGCCGATTTACCGCTGGTGCAGCCGCAGACTTTGCGCACGGTGGCCCAGGCGCTGCAATCGCACACGGTAGTGGTGCCGGTTTTTGCGGGCCAACGCGGGCACCCAGTGGGTTTTGCAGCGGCCTGCGGCCCTGCCTTGATGGCCTTGACCGGCGACCAAGGCGCACGCGCTGTGTTGCAAGCGCATGCACCGTATGCCCTTGCGGTGGATGATGCCGGCTGCATCCATGACGTCGATACGCCCGAGGCGCTGGAGGCAGCGCTGCGCGTGATCAACGGCGCGCAAGACAGGCAGTGATTGCGTACGACTAACGCTAGGCCTTAGCGCCGCCACCCAAGGGGCCAGCACACTTCGGGTGCGCAACTTTTGGAAACCATTACAAATTACGTTAGTTTGATGGATATGATGACGATATCCGCACACTGGGCGCTTGACCCTGCGGGCTTACAGGGACGGCATTGCATCCATGGCGACAATGATTGCGGCGATAGGTACATCGGCAGACGCGCTGCACGCCGAACTGCGCACGCTGATCGCCAACAGCCGCCAGCGCCTGGCTGGTGCGGTGAATGCGGAGCTAACGCGGCTTTATTGGAATGTGGGCCAAAGGCTGCGCACTGAAGTGCTGCGTGAAGGCCGCGCAAGCTATGGAGCCCAACTGCTGGACCAACTGGGCCAACAACTATCGCAAGAATTTGGCCGGGGATTTGAAGCCAAAAATCTGCGGCGCATAGTGCAGTTTGCTCAGACCATCAGGGTGTTGCACTTCAATGCCGTAGGGCGCCAACACAGCCACCGGAAAGTCCTTGGTATTGAACGTCACGATCGCGTCCGCGTGGCCAACAATGGCAGCGGCAACAACGTGGCGGTCGTCAGGATCTGGCAATTCGATGCTGTCGGCCAATCTTTCGTAATTCGTTATCAGACAGTCGGGCACGCTGGCGTTCATGCGTTCGACGACCAGTGGCAGTTTGGCAGCAAGTTCTGGCCGGTCTTTGGCCAGATTGCGCGTCCACTCCGCATGAATAGTGGCGCTCCAGCGCGCGTGGTACAGGCGCTCAACGGCCAGACTCAGCAGGGTGTCGCGGACCAATTGGGGATAGAGGACATTGGCATCCAACATGGCCGTGTAGCGCGCCGACCCCGCCAATTAAAACTCCAGTCTAAGATCTTCAGAAAGTTGCGTCAGGTCTTGCAAGGCCTGTTCAGATTGTTGTTGCTGCGTGGCTTGGTAGCGGCGTAGTTCTTCAAATTCAATGCGGCGGTGGCGGTTGACCTTGCGGCATTTGAGGCGCTTGGCTTCGATTTCCTTGATGACAAAGGGGCGTGACACGTTCAAAAAATTGGCTGCTTCTTGGGTGGTGAGTTCATGCTTTTGCGGCACCAGCAGCATGGGTTCTTGTTTGGCCATTTGCCGCAACACGTCGGCAAAAAAACGCAAGGCGCGGGGAGGCAGCTTCAGCACGGGTGTTTCGTGTTTTTCGTCGCCGTGTGTGCCCACATCCAGAATGAGGTTGATGTGGTCTGCTTTGGAGTGGTCCAGCGCGGTTACCAGGCATTGATGGGCCACGGCTGCCATTTCGGCTTCGGCAGCGTTGGCTGGGTCGAGTACTTCTTGGTCTTTCATGGGGTTCTCCTTCGCGCAGCGGTTTTGGGGTCTGGTCAGTCGGGATAGCCACAGTAGCCAGAATCCTAGCATTATTCGCAATAAACGAAATTATCGAAGCAAACAAATTTGCTTGTTGGGTATTGGATGAATTGAGAAAATGGCCCTGCCACGCCGACAAAAGTCCATGCAAATCAAGCACTTGCAAATGCATGGGTACTTGCTGGATATGTGCTGCGGCGGTGTGCTTGAAGGGGAACCTGGTGCCTGCACAAAACAATCCCCGCCATGCAGCTAAGGCCTGCAACACGGCCTCTGCCTGTGGATTGCCACGAAGAACCAAGGACGGTTTTGCCGATTTGTCTGGCCTTTAGTCCACAAAAAAATGTACCGGCAGGCCTGGCGCATCCACTCGCAGAGAAAACACGCAGCCTGAATCCGGGTAAGGCTGTAAAGCTTCGGCTTTACCAAATTTCAATGCTTAGGAGCTGCTCGGGGATGTGGGTAAATGCCTTGTCCCGGCTGACCAAAATCGTTTTTCTGGAAACTGCGTGGGCGGCAATCATCATGTCAAAGTCGCTCAAGCTAATGCCTTGCGCCTCCAGCGAACTGCACAGTTCTCCATAGCATGTGGCGGCTTGCGCGTCCCACGCCAATACATCCATGTGCAGCAATACTTGCTGCAGTGCCTGCCGGAGCTTGGCTGATTGCGCCCGGCGATGTATGCCGTATTCGATCTCCGCCAAGGTAACGCTGGATAGGGCCACCTGCCCCACAGGCAGTTTTTCCAAGCGGACCAGCAATTCTTTATCCCGTCCTTGCATGATGTGGCTGACCACATTGGTATCTAGCAAATAGGTGGGATTCATGGCTTGGTTTGGGCAAATGGATCGCGCCTAGCTTGCCTCTGGTGCCGTTCAAAACCTAGATCTTCACCCGCATTCAAGGCGACCGCATCCATCAAGCCCTGCCAGTTACTGGGTTTTCGCGAGAGCACGACATCCCCTGTGGCAGGGTCATGGCGGATAAACACTTGCGCAACATCGAACCGGAATTCCAGAGGCAAACGCACAGCCTGACTGCGACCCGTGGTAAAAATTTTGGCGGTTGCTTGCATCGAATGATCCCCAGCTTTGTTGATATGTCTCATGATACATACCGTGATTCTGCATGTCAACTTAGGCCGCGGACACTGAGGCTACCGCGCCGCCCCTTAGTCCCCGGGACGCTGGAGGCGGCATAGGGCTTATGCCTTGCGTTAATCCGCAAAAAAATGCACCGGCAGGCCGGGCACATCCACCCGCATAGAAAACACGCAGCCTGAATCCGGGTAGCGCGCCAGTTCATCGTCTTTGCGCCCATGGCGGGCGCTGGTGATAAACAGGGTTTTCAAATCCTCGCCGCCAAAGCAAGGCATGGTCGGGCATTGGGCCGGGGTGGCGTAGCTGGCCAGCATATGGCCCGCTGGAGAGAAGCAGCAAATACGCGCTCCTTCAAACATGGCCAGCCAGTAGTTGCCCTGGCTGTCCACGGCAGCGCCATCGGGCCGGCCTTGGTAGCGGGCGTCACCGCTCACCCAGTCGGCGGGCTTGGGGTTGAACTGCAGGTGCGTGCGGTGTGCGCTGAGCGTATTGCTTGCAGGTTCATAGTCCCAGCCGTGCACCAGGTGGCGCGGTGTGTCAGCCCAGTAGGCGCTGCGCCCGTCCAGGCTCCAGCCCATGCCGTTGCCGGTTAGTGCACCCTCGGCCATGGTGTGGACTACCGGCGCACCGTTGCGCGCATCAATGCAGTACAGCGCTGCCGCGTCGTGGGCTTTGGTCTCGTCGATGGTGCCCACCCAAAAACGGCCCAGGGCGTCGCATTTGCCGTCATTGGCGCGCACAGTGCGGGTGTCATAGGGCAAGGTAAGCAGGTGCTCCAACGCCGCGCCCCACGCGGTGGCGCGAAACACCCCGTGGCGCAGCGCGATGACCAAACCGCCACCTTGTGCGGGGGCGATGCAGCCAGGCTCGCTGGGCATGTCCCAGGCCTGCACCGGTCCGTGGTCGGCTCGCGCGCGCAGAATTTTTTTGCCGGGGATGTCAATCCAGTACAACATCTGTTCCTGCGGATGCCAAAAAGGGGATTCGCCCAATTCATAAGGCTGCGCATCCAGGCGGCTCCAGGCGGCCGCTTGCGGGGGCGAGCTAATGGCGGGGTTCAATGGCTGGTTCATCGTGGCACTCCGTGGGTCTGCAGGTCAGCGCGCATTGTGCCGTTCAAAAAAAGAACCCAGCACAACTTGCGTCATGCGGGGCGCTTGCGATGGCAGCGCAGGCTGCCAAAGGTTTAGCGGTTGTAAGCCGTCTCGCCGTGCGAGCTGATGTCCAGACCTTCGCGCTCTTCCTCTTCGGTCACGCGCAGGCCGATGGTCATGTCCACGATCTTGTAAGAGATCAGCGACACCACGCCCGACCAGACCACCGTCAGCAGCACCGCTTTGGCCTGCACCAGCACCTGGGCCGAGATGGAATAGTCAGCGGCCGTGATGCC
>Ga0214919_10009888_pt1 | contig 12200 bp, 5 predicted proteins | sample LL1503_MetaG_FD_177994 | JGI IMG/M metagenome (GOLD analysis project Ga0214919, IMG submission 177994) | Freshwater microbial communities from Lake Lanier, Atlanta, Georgia, United States - LL-1503 | ecosystem: Environmental > Aquatic > Freshwater > Lake | place: USA: Georgia | collected 2015-03-15
AGAATTAATCCTAATTATTTTATATTTTATTTCCTCACAATAGAGGAAATAAAAAATTAATATAAAAAAACATAAAAACACAAAATACTTAAAAATCTAATTCAATATCTTTATTAGGTTTAAATGCTTTAGCAAATATACTAGCATTTCTAGAACTAGTATTATCTACATTATTTACATCATCTTCTTTTTCATCATCAAGTTTAGCTTTCTTTTTTCTTTTATTTTCATTATAAAATGGTGACTCTTTATTTGCTTCCATTTCTTCAATATAAATAGCAACATCTCCACCTTCAATTTTTAAGGTATTGCATTTACCGATTACATCCCAAATAGCACATAATTTAGGTACATATTCACCTTCATATTTGTTTTGGTCATATATAACCGTTTTTTCACTATACACATCAAGACGCCAGTATTTAGTACAAACATATTTAAATCCATCTTTAAATTGTTCTGAATTTGTATCAACAATCCATTTTTCAATAGTTAATGTATCATATACAGATGTTAAAGGATACATAATATATTTATTACGTGTATCACTATCAGTTATTCTTTTTTTATACCATACAACTACTCCTTTTTCATTACCAAATTTATTTAGATTATCAGAAGGAATATTATTATTCTTAATACGACTTTCCCAATTTGAATTTTCTTTATCTAGAGTATCAGATAACATTTCAGATAAATTCATATAAGGTTTATAATTAGAATTATTTGTATTACAATATGCATCTACAATAGTTAATTCAACAAAATCACATACTGGTATTTGTGTTGTATATTGCTGTTGTAATATTTGAACCATATATTCGGGTTTAATTGTATTATCAATTTCACGGCTATAAGGACACTTTATTTCAAGAAGGCGACCAAATTTTGATTGGCATTCAAATGAATTTTTATGACAAGCTGTAACAATTCCATCTGGACTAGCACCAATACAAGGTGTAGGGGAACTCAAAATACCATATTCAGTAACTGATACAGAATTACGTGATTCATAAATAGCACGAGCAACATCTTCATATGTATTACCGTGCATTAGAGGCGGAGCATTGCTACTTACATACGATGATAATTTTACTTTAATTTTAAGAGAAGAAACTGCTTTAGAAGCCCCAGATGTTTTTAAAAAATAACCAGCATCACTTGCAGATATCATTGTTTCACGCTGTTTAAACCATTCAGGAGTTTTTTGTTCTATAAGAGGTAATGCAGCTATTTCATCTATTTTTCTTTTAATATTAGGATAATATTCATTATTTATTCTATTAATAAGATATGAATCAACTGTATCTTTTTCTATATTAAATTCTTTAGTTTTTTCTATCATTAAGTTTCTATATCCATTTAGTGTATATAAATAAGTATTATTATACATATTATTTAATTTTTTATAAGTAATATTTATTCCATTATTTATTTTATCTAGAGTCGATGTTGTTAATAGAGATAATTGAGATAATTGGTAAGACATTTTTATAGGTTTAATAATATTTTAGTTTTAATAATATTTTAGTTTTAATAATATTTTAAAATAATATATATTATTTAATTAAATCAATTTTTAAATTAGTTTTAATTAAATTAAATTAAAATTGTTAATTAGGATTCATTAGGTAAATCATAATTATTATTATTAAAAATTATTATTAGGATTAGGATTAGGATTAGGATTAGGATTAGGATTAGGATTAGGATTATCATCATCATAAATTATTTCTCCAAACTCATTTTCATAAACATGAATTATTTCTCCATTTTCATTTATATAACCAAAACGTTTTTTCTTATTTTCATTTTTATCATATAATTCATTTGTGTTTAATTGAACCTCATTATTGTTTATTTGCACCTTTTTAAATTTTAAATTTCCATTTGTGTTATTAAAAATAATATTATCAGTATTAAATGTTTTACCCGAATTACCCGAATTACCCGAATTACCCGAATTACCTAATTTTTTTGTTAAATTATTACGAGGTTGTCCTCTACTCGTATTATTTGTAGTAGGTTGTAACCTACGAGTTAGGGTTCTACTAGCTTGTTTTCGTTTTTGTTCATTATTAGAATTATGTGTTATTAAAGAATCTTCATTAATATCGTCTGAATTTAATGTTTTAATTAATAATTTTGTTATAATTTCTGGAATGAAAAATTCAATAGAACTCCTAACCCGTTCATTATAAAAATTAACTGATTCTTTATATCTTTTAATCTCATTTGATACATTATTTCCATTACCTGTTCTTTTTTCTTCTTCTTGTGGTGTCTCTTTTAATTCACCATATAAATGTGCTAAAAAGTCATCATCTTTAGTTTTAACTTTATCCTCATAATTTTTATATTTAGAAGAAAAATATATAAATAATCTAATAACTTTTAAAGTCATTGGTTCAGCAGCACTTAATAAATCCATATAATGATTTTCATTTTCTTGTTTTTTAATTAAACTTTGATTAATAGTTAGATTTATTGGTGTATTATCTCTTTCAAAAATATCTAAAATAATTTTACTTTTTTCAAAAAACTCTTTTGGAATATCTTCTGGAATAACATTTTTTTTTGTTTTATTATTTTTAGTATTATTTAGACGTATTGGATGTATTTTATTTTTCCTATCTACTAATTTTACAAAAAATTTTGCCATCTCTGTTGGTATGTTTTTTACTAATTTTAATATTCCTGTTTTTTGTGCATCTTCATTAAATTCAGTTAAATATTCAACAAATTTTGTCCATATTACTTCAAAATCATCTATAAATTCACCAGTTTTTTCATCAAGAATTTTAGGCTCTCCAGAAAAATAATCTATTATATTTTTAATTAAATTTCTTAATTCTTCTTCTTTTTTTGTTTTATTATTTGTAGATTTTTTATTATATTCTGATTTAAAACTAATACTAGATTCATCTTCGCGTCTTTCTGGATGAGAAACATTTTTTTCGTGATGTAAAAAATATCTTTTTATTGCTCCTACCTGATGTTTTATATCTAAAGCTTTATAACCTTCAAGTTTTATATATAAATATTTTTTATTTCCTCCTCCAGGTGTATTAACTTGAAATGGATAAAATAGAATTATCCCTTTTGCTTCCTTATCATCTTCTGTACAATTATTATTAGAACAATCTATATCACATAATTGAAAAAATATTTGTTTATCTATTACATATTGATATTGTAAATCAAATCCTTTATTACCCATACCTAAAATTGTTTTTTTTCCCACCTTACAATATTTGTTTTTAAATTCCATATCTAATGGATAATGAGAATCAGGAGTACTAGTAATACGTTTATAAGAATTCATTCTTCCTGCAAAAAATGAAGAATGTGTTCCTGTAAATATACCAAATCTACCATATAATAAATTTTCTTTATCTTGTTCTTTGCATGCTTTACTTAAATTTACCAATGAATGAAATAATTTTAATTCATTATCTTCAAAAACAATTGCACCAGATATAAAACAAAATCCTTCTTTTTTCTTTTGTTCTTGTGATAAATTTAATGTTTTATCATAAGCTTTCATATAATCATATAATTTTAAAAGAAAATTTGGAAATTTACCACATTTTAAATAAGATTTAAAACTATTAGTATTAACATTAGTAGAAGTATTCATTTTATTTATAAAGATTTATAAAGATTTTTATTATTTATAAAGATTTTTATAAATATTATTATTATTTATAAAGATAAAAAAATTATTATTATTTATTAATTTATTGATTTACTTTTTTTTTTTGATATTTTTTTTTTGTATTTTTATTATTTTGTTTCTTACTCCTATTATATTGTTTTGCTGGTAATTTATTTTTTGGTTTAGGTACATTAGGAACATTAGGTACATTAGGTTTATAATTATCAATAACTTCAATATTACTAAATTTATTATTAACCGCAATATAATTTGTTGTTGAAAAAAATTCATCTAATTCTGTATATTTTCTTATTGGTAAAACACCAATTGGAGTAATTCGATAAAGTGAGTAATTCTTATTAGTAAAAAAATACCAAAAGTCTTGAAAGAATGTTCTAGTATCAATATTGGCACCACCAAACTCAAATTGGATGATACGAACATTATCTATAATAGAACCAAAACCTTCTAGAACATCAAGTTCATGTCCTTCAACATCAATTTTAACATAATCAATAATAATAGTATCATTACTTTTATCATCACTTTTACCAAATTCTGTAGTTTTCCAATAATCATCAAAACGTTTAGTTATAATTTCTTCACTTTTACTCATATCAATATTAAAATGTTGTAATCGCCTTTTTGTTAAACATGCTAATACTGTTCCAGGATTATTAAAATAAATTTTATGTCTACCATTTTTATTTGATAATGCACAATCATTTATATGTACGTTTTTTAAATGTGAAAATGCTGCTTGTAAAAAACTTTGAGTTGCACTTTGTGGTTCAAATAAAAAAGCATTTATATTAGGATATTTTTTTAATACTTCTTTTGTATAATTACCAATACAAGCACCAATATCAATGAATATTTTTGGTTTCGCAATATTTAATAAACTTATACATGCTTCTACTTCTTCTTTAATAGTTGAGGCACCATAACCTTTACCTTGTTTAAATGCATATTTACGTTCTTCTTTTACCATTAAATAATTATTATTTAATATTGATGTATAATCTTTTTTAATTTTTTTTGGTTCTTTGAATGCATTTTTATTTGCATTTTTATGTTTATTTGCATTTTTATCTTTATCTTCATCTTTATCTTCTTCTTCATTTTCAAAAATATATTTGTAAAAATTATCATCATTTATTCCTATTTCATCTATTTTTTTATTATCAAGAATATTTGTTATTGAATTATGTATTATTTCATTATTTTCATTATTTTCATTATTTCTAGATTTTGAATTTTTTTTATTATTTCTAGATTTTGAATTTTTTTTTGTTCTAGATTTGTATCTAGATGTATATTTTGTCATATTTTAAAAAATATCTAATATTTAATATATACATATATAAATAATTTAATAATTTATATTTATAGTTTATAATTTATAATTTATAATTTATATTTATAGTTTATAAGTATTATAAGTATTATAAATATATATATATACAAATAAATTAAGAATAGGAAAAATGGTTAGAACTAAGAAAAAGAAGATTACTAGAAAAAGAATTATGATGGGTGGGAGTGGGAGTGGGAGTGAAAGTGGGGTAAATAGAATAACTAAAAGTTTTAGTTTAAGACCTGAAATTTTTTTTAAGCCTACAGGAATACCAACATCAATCAAAGAAGAAAACTTTCCATTTTTTCCAGGACCAGGTTACAACAAATACAATGTGTTGCCAATAAATAAATTAATGAAAGAACAAAACAATATGAAAAATGAATTTAACCAAAATATTTGTAAAAGACATTATAATATTAATACAAAATCTTTAATACCATTTAATATTAGTGGAATAGAAGTATATGAATGCAATAATCAATCAATAGGAATAGTATATAATAGAGAAAAATATGAATTTTATACTATAACACCTCTTATGTTAAGTGTTTCAACAATGCAAATAGCAGCTAAAACAGGTAGTATATCTATAATAGAAGAAAATGGTAATTATTATATTGGTTTTATAAATGATTTCCCTTCTTTAAGAATTGAAGAAGATTTTAATTATGCTTATAAAACTAGACCTTTAGAAAATCTGGATAATAAAAAAACTAAAATAAGTAATAAACGTAATAGAAATAGTAGAAAAAGTAGTAGTCAACATATTAATCAACATATTAATCAAAGTAGTACTCAAAGTATTCATGATACTAAACAAGAAGCACAATGGTTTAATGTTTATGAAGATGAAGATACTTTGAATGATTTGAACTTTCAATTAATTGAAAATTATCATGCTTGTGAAAACAAAGTAGAAAAATATAATTCTGATATTCATCAATATCTTGATAATATAATTATACCAAAATATTATAAAAGAGATGAAAAAGGACATACTATTGAATCTATTGAACCTATTTATATAAGTAAATGTACAAATTTAGAAACATATGAATATTTAACACAAAAAGTTAGAGAATTAATTGACATAATTAAAAATAAAACAGCACCACAACCAGAAGAACAACCACAACTACAATCAGATCAAACTAGTAATTTAACATTAAAATTAAAAGATTTAGAAATAATATTACATAATTTTTTATCACAAAAATTATCAATAGCAGAATTAAACAAATTATCAATAGAACAATTATTATTGATACGTAAAATTGCAATAAGCAAAGTTATATATAGAGCAAATATTAAATTTGAAGATGGTACTAAAGAATATATAACAGAAAATATTAGATGGGTTTGTTCTAATGTTTTATGGGTAGAAAAATATTTAGAATTAAAATTAAAATATAATACTCAAAAAAATCAAAAAATAGATTTATTAACAGACGTAAACTTTAGTATTTTACAAGATCCTATTTATAAATGTGATTTAAGTGGTTTACAACACGATTTTTTTATTGTTGATGAATTTGTTAATTCTAGTGAAGGTGATGGTCAAACTTATTTTATTGTTGGATATCCTGATAAAAATATGAGAGAACATATATTAAATTTTTGGCAATTAAAAACAGATAATTCAAATAAAGAATTGTATGATAGTTTTAATGGATTAGATAAAGATTTATCTAAAAAAATTGCAGATTTATATGATTCATATAAAACAGATGAAAAAGATAAAATAAATTATACAGAAGGTAATGGTATTAATTTATATAAATTATATATGAGTTTAAGAAAAAGTATTTTTGAATATGTAAAAAACAGATATAATGATTTAAATAAAGAAAAAGAAGATAAAACAAAAGTATCTGATAAAGAATTACAAAATTTTAAAGATAAATTTGAAACAAATGCGGAAGCATATTTTCAACATATTGCTTTAAAATATTTACCTAAACCTATGGTATTTATAAAATATGTATTTTTAGTATTTAAAAAACAACAATCTGATGGTAAATTAATACCTATGGTTTTTAATGTTAAAGAAATTAATCCAAAACATAAACCTATATTAAAAAGAGTTGAAAAACTTATTAAACATGAATTACCTTATAGATTTGGTATATTAAGTGATGTTGAATATAATAATAGAGAAGAAAATAAAACAGACCCATTTGACGATGGAGAAGGAAATGAAAAAGACCCATTTGACGATGAATATAAATTATTTTACTCTCGTTATAGATATGGTAAGTTTTTTCATATAACTACTGAATACGTTCATACTATGAGTAATATATCAGATAAAGCACACGGCTATAAAAACAGTATTACTTTAGAAGAATTAATTTATTCTTCTGGATTACTTAGTGATTCTGGAAAACCTTTTTTTGAAGATGTTAAACTTGAATATGAAGTTAGAGAACATCAAATTAATAATTATAGTATATCTCAATATGAACAATTAAATACTAAAAAATATTCACAAAAATTATTAAATTCAGGTTTAAGAAGTGAAAAAGTATTTGATTTATATGAAAAAGACAAAGGTAATAATACAACTACAAAAAATGTAAATGTACCTTTTCAAAAAAATAAAATACAAGATATTAAATTTATTTTAATGTTTAAAATATTAGAAAATAAATATATATTTATATATTTATTAAATGATAAATTTTATAAATTAATAATTAAATATAATATAAAACAAATAGTAAAAGAAATAATAAAAAAATTAAAAGATAAATTTACAAAAAATACTATATCATTAAATGAACCTAATAAATTAATAGAAATTATTAGTAATAATTTATTAAGTAATGAAGATTATAAAATTATTTTTGAACAAAATCCTATGATATTTAAATATCATTATAAACCTAATAATGATATTAAAATAAATACATCATATTTTTATTTAACAGCTTTATTAGATATAAAACATATGAAAAATTATAATGAATTAGAAATGTATAATTTATATTTGGATAATCCTATAATAATTATAAATATATTAGATAAATTTAAAAAAATAAATGAAAAGAATACAAATACTAAAATACTAAATGAAAATAAATTATTATATGATAAAAATGATGAACACTATAGAAGTTGTATAAAACAAACTTGTAATTTTCCTATTAATTATATATATTATGATACTGATTATAATAAATGCGGTTATGATATTATTGAAATAATAGATAAAAATGATGATAAAATTACATTATGGGTTAACCCATCAATAATAACATCAAAAAAATTAGGTAATTTTATGGATTTAGATAAATCAAGTTTACTACTTCTTAATAAAATAAAAAAATTATATGTAAATAATAATTATATGTGTTTTGTTCATAATACATCAAATATAATATTTTATTGTTTACATTTTCATATTATAAAAAAAAAAAATTATGACCGTGATTATATGGCAAATAATAAAGGATCATTTTTAATACAAGATTTATATCTTGAAAATATAATTAATAATATTACAAATTATAATAATTATTATATTGAAAGTAATTTTAATATAATTAAAGGTTATTAATAAATATAATATAATTTTAATATAATTAAAGGTTATTAATAAATAATATAATATTATATAATAATAATAATAATATATTTTAATATAACTATTAATATGAATAAATTAATAATAACAAAAATATTAAATGATAAATATTATGTTAAATATAAATATTTATTTGATTATCCTTATAAAAAATTTGATTTAATAAATCAAAATATATTATATAATTTTATGGTACCAAACACAAACTTAATATGTAATAAATTATTTAAATTTTCTTTAATAGAACAAACATATCAAAATACTATATATAAATATATAGATGAATTTAATTATTTATATATTAAAAATAATTCTTTAATTATAACTAATTATAGTTCATTTGTAATACAAAATTATAAATATAATAAAAATATTGATACTATTTATATTTATTCAAAACAATATGATCAAAAAAAATACTATATAAAAATATTAAATAGTATTAAAGAATATAATATATCTTCTCAATTATTTAGCTTAATAGACTTAGATAATTATAAACAATTTCTTAAAAATTTAAAAAATAATAATGAAGAAAAAAATATATCTATACCTAAACATAAATATAATTTTATATCATGTAATATTGTAAATAAATATACTTTAAGTTTAACATCAAGTTATAAAATAAATTTATATATACCAGATATAATATCTTCTATTGCTATCGCACTTAAAAATATTTATAAAGATGGAACATTATTATTATTCTGGAGTATATTAAATATTAATGTACCCGTAATAAAAAAAATATTATCTATATTATCTTATGGATTTAAAACTATTGAAATAATAGATAATGATATTAATCAAAATTTTTTAATAGGTGTTCCAGAGTATTATATTAAATGCGAAGGGTACAAAGATAATATAAGTGATGAAATAATTAATAAATTATTAGATATTGCTATTGAAAGTATAGAATATACTTATCCTGTATGTGATGTATTAGATTATTATGAAGACTATACAAAAAAACATCCTAATCACTCCCTATTTTATAATAAAAAAGAAAAAGAAGATATATTTAATACTAACCTTACTAAAAAATCTAGCGGTTTATCAAAGCATTCACTTACTAGAAAATCATCAGATTCTTCTACAAGTACAAGTACAAATACTAAAAAAGAGATTACACCAATTTATTATATTGAAGATATTAATATTCCTGAACTAGATAAAATTATGGAAAATAGTAAACTACAATTTGAAGTTTCATTACTTATGAATAAATTAGAAAGTATTTTTGTAGATTATTTCAAGATGGTTAATAATCTAATTGTAAATGCAATTACAAAAGATAAGAATGGCGAACTAATAGTAAAAAAAGAAGCTATGTTACAAAAAGATATTACAAATTTATCAAAACTCATTAATATGTTTGAATATAACAAGTTGCCTTATAATAAACATGCTTTAAATGTTTTATTAAATAAACAAGATGAAATATTAGACCATTTTTATTCATTAGATAATCCAGTTAATCACAAATTAATAAAATATGAAGATAAAACTTCAAAAGTACTTATTAAACATGCTTTAGAATATTTTTATGCTTATAATACTTCTACTAAAATAAATACAAAATCTTATGATTTTTCTATGATAAATGACTATTATAATAGAATTAAACTTGCTCTCCAAGTTAAAAATAATTTAATTAGTGATGTAAGTAAATATGAACACAAAATACCTAACACAGTTGAATATATTCTTCATGACTTTTCAGGTGGGTTATGTCAATATCTAAATAACAAATATAAAACACTACCTATTCAAATAGGCGGGTCTTTTGTAAAATTATGGGAAATTTTAAGTATATTTAGCATTATACCGTCTAATACAGAATCTCTTAAAGTATTACATCTATGTGAAGCTCCAGGTCAAATGATTCTTTCATTAAAATATTGGATTGAAAGTAAATGTAATAACTTAGAAATGAAAAATTATGAGTGGTTAGCAAATACATTGAATCCTTATGAAGCACAAAATAGATATAAATTTGATAAAGACGTATCTAGAGATATGTATGGATTGATTAAGCATAATTATGATAAATGGTTATGGGGTAATGATAATACAGGTGATATTACTAAATCAGAAAATATTAAATCAATAATGATGGATATTAAAAATAAATGGATAAATAAAGGTAAGCTAGATCTAATAATTAGTGATGGTAGTATATCATTTACCAATAATGATAAACTATTAATACAAAAGCTAGATTTTGCACAAGTTGTAGCAGTTTTGGCTTGTAGTAGTATAGGTAGCTCTTGTTGTATAAAACATTTTATACCTTATGTAAATCTTAATGACCCAAGTATTAATATTAGTGGTAGTAATTATAGCGAGTATTTATCTAAAAGTGTTACAGAAGGCAGTGCATTATTTATTAGCTATCTTTATTTATATTATGTATCATTTGATTCAGTGAGTTTTTATAAACCAAATAGCAGTAATTCAGATGATAGTGAGTTTTATGTTGTTTGTAAAGGTTTTAAAGGTATTGAACAAACATATCTAGAAAGCCTATTTAATGTATTAGATAATTTTCAACTCAATGATACACTTATTGATAAAAGCAAGATTCCAGAAACATTTTTAGTGCAAATTAAGAACTTTCTAGAACAAATGAGTAATACTAATATATTAACTATTGAAAAAGCAAATTTATTGTTAACTTGCTATAAAAATATGGAAGAAAATGATAAAAAGGCTAATAATGTTTTAAAATGCAATAACTTTTTTGATAAGAACAAAATTGATGGTATTACTCTTCCAAAATACAAAGAATGGATTAAAATATATAATTTTCAATGAATAAGTTTTGTTTTTTTTGTTGTTTTATATTTTAAATTTTTTATTTTTATGTTTTATTTTAACTCTTATATTACGTAATAATTAATTATCTAGATTAATAATAATTATCTAGATTCATAATAATAATAGTGATAGTGATAGTGATAGTAATATCAATATGGCACTTACAAAAAAAACAAAACGTAAATATACTAAAAAAAGTCAAAGCAAATATACTAAAAAAACAAAAAGCAAATATACTAAAAAAAGTCAAACTAAAGAATGGATGAAATTACTAGATATTGAGTTTGTTCGTACAATAAATAAATTTTATGAAGAACATAGCACAATAAATACAACTGCAGCTTTTAGAAAAAGCCGCGCCAAAACTCTTGAGAGGCTAAAGCCTCTCAGTTCAATCAAGGAATCTCTCGTAAACAAGGGAGCTCTACAGCTTTTAGAAAAAGCCGTGCCAAAACGCAAGGGAGCTCGCGAAGGCTATGTCTCAGACATAGCTGAGCCTACGCGAGGGGATGAAGCCCTCGTAAATATATATCAAACTTGGGGTAACATAAAAATGACATTTGAAATGAAAAATGCAATAGCAATGATTAAAAAAACTAATCCAGAATTTAAGCATCATTTATATAACGATAATCAATGTTATTCATTTATTAAACAAAATTTTGATAAAGAAGTAGCTGATGCATTTTTAGCATTAGAACCTGGAGCATATAAAGCCGATTTATGGCGTTATTGTATATTATATATTAATGGAGGCATATATATTGATA
>Ga0214919_10009889_pt1 | contig 12198 bp, 13 predicted proteins | sample LL1503_MetaG_FD_177994 | JGI IMG/M metagenome (GOLD analysis project Ga0214919, IMG submission 177994) | Freshwater microbial communities from Lake Lanier, Atlanta, Georgia, United States - LL-1503 | ecosystem: Environmental > Aquatic > Freshwater > Lake | place: USA: Georgia | collected...
GACACTTGAACGGCTTGGGCGCGAGATTGCGACGAAGGAACAGCGCCACCAAGCGCTGCTCCTGCAGATTGCGGAGATCCCCGGCGGCTACGACCCGGCAGGGCATCGTGCGCTCGAGAAGCAGTGTGAGGAACTCGCGGCTGTGTCGGCCCAGGCAAATCGGTTGACGGTGCAGGTAGACCGCGAAGCCTCCTACCAGCAGGAGCAAGCAGGGTTCGCCCGTCAGCTCGCCGAACTGCGTGCACGCCGCGCGGACATCGCACGTCGCCGGGCCGATGTGCCTGGGACCGAGGAGCAGTTCGCCGAGATGAAGGACGCGTACCAGGCGGCGGAGGCCGCGCGTCAGGGCGCCGCGCTCGATACCGTAGGCGCGCAGGGCGAGGCGAAGGCGGCATCGGCCGCATTGGATCGCGCCACGTTCGCCCGCGCGGAACTGCTGCAGGCTGAGTCAAAACTCGCTGTGCTCGAGTCGGATAAACGGATGCATGATGAACTCCATCGCGCATATTCGGACCTCCGTACGGAACTCAACTTCCAGCTGCGGCCTGAGCTCTCGGAGCTGGCGAGCGCCTTCCTCACGGAGCTCACGGACGCGCGGTACACCGAGGTCGAGCTTGACGACAAGTATCGGATTGTCGTGCTCGAGGACGGCGTGCCCAAGCCCGTGATTTCTGGCGGCGAGGAGGATCTCGCGAATCTTGTGTTGCGTCTGGCGATCTCGCAGATGATCGCTGAGCGGGCCGGGCAGTCGTTCTCGTTGCTCGTACTCGACGAAATCTTCGGATCGCTCGACGATACCCGACGTCACAACGTGGTGGAACTCCTGCGTGGGCTTCAGGATCGGTTTGAGCAAGTCATCCTGATCACGCATATCGAGGGCGTGCGCGACGGTCTCGATCAGGTGATTGAGGTCAGCTTCGATGCCAACAGCGGCGCGGCGACCGTGCGCCGTGGTGCATCGGCTCCCGCCGGAGTGGAGGTGCTCTGATGGCTATGCAGCCCGACACGCACGCGAAGGCGCGACTGCGTGGACCGTATCCGATCACGGAGCAGGATATCAGCCCCTTGAACGTGATGTTCAGCGAGGCGTTCACGGATCGGTATCGTCGCGATGGACTTGTTGGCGTCCGTGTGCCACCGCTCAACCCCGTGATTTGGCGGTATGCCATTCAGAACGCGGCCGACGGGGCGATGCTCTGGCGCGACGAGCGCGGCGGGATTGCGGCGTTCAACTTGGCGCATCATTCTGGCTATGAAGGCTGGATGGGGCCGCTGGCCGTGCGCGAAGATTGCCAAGGGGCAGGGCACGGTAAGGTGATTGTACGCGCGGCGATTGATCACTTGAAGGACGTCGGCTGTCGGGTGATCGGCCTCGAAACGATGCCGCGGACGATGGACAACATCGGCTTCTACGCGTCCATGGGCTTCGTACCAGGTCGTCTGACGCTCACCATGACGCTTGACGGGGCGCCGTCGCTTCGGGCTCCCACGCTGCTGTCGGCGCTCGAGTCGGCTGAGCGGGAGCGCGCGATCGCAGCATGCGCGGCGCTCACGAATCGCGTCCAGCCCGGCTACGACTACACGCGCGAGCTTCGTCTCACCGCCGCGCTCGGACTTGGCGATACGATTCTGCTGCACGAGGGCGATCGATTGGTAGGGTTTGCGCTTTGTCACAGCACCTCGTTGGTCGAGGGGCGCGCACGCGAGGAGATTCGCGTGCTGAAGGTGGTGATGCAGGACGAGTCGTTGTTTTCGGACATGATGCCGTTGCTCGCAGACTACGCGCGACGCAGCGGTGCGATCAGAGCCGCGATCCGCGTGCAGAGTGAGCACACGCGAACCTTCCGCACGTTGGTCGAGGTGGGCGCGCGCGTGCGCTGGACCGACCTTCGGATGTCGCTGAGTGATTACGAGGAGCGCGCACCGTCGTCGGGGCTGCTCATCTCGAACTGGGAGATTTAGCGGCGTCCCTTTGCGATCGCGGCGTCTTGCTGCTTTACAATTCGCCAGACGAGCAGGAAGACGCCGGCGGTGAGCAGGATGTGGATGTACCCCGGCGCCTCGAACGCAAAAGTGCCGACGCCCCAGAGCACGAGCATGCCGATCGCTGCAATAATGCCGACGTCCATCGGGTCCGATTCCTGTTGGGGTGTTGTGCGTTGACTCGAAACATACCGCATCCTACATTCCCGCACAGTAGGGGCGAAGAGGAATAACTTTTGAGCCGATAAGTCCTCCGAGTGGGTTCGATATCTTGGTTGACGCCATGCCCGCACGGCGGGAAGGCGGAAAGCTGGGTGAGGACCTCATAAATTCGACAGGGCTTCAAAAACCCCTCTTCGTTCCACCTTCTGTGGCATTTCAATGCTGCGACTGAAGCCCCGCCGTCAGTGACGGCGGGGCTTTCGTTCACCCTACCACTCTGCCATAGTGTGAGCATGGCACTCCCAAGCCGCCGTCCCACGCAAGCACCGAGTGTGTGGCGCGCCACCACCAGCGCGGTTAAGCAGCACGTGCAGCTGCTCGGTGGTGCACTCGCGATAATGTGGATCGTGTTCGGCGTAGACCAACTCCTCGGCCATGCGCTCGATGTCTTTGGTGTGCAACCGTGGACAGAGCAGGGGCTGTGGCGGATCTTCGCGGCGCCGTTTCTGCACGCGAACCTGGCACACATCGTGGCCAACTCGGCGTCGTTTCTCGTGCTCGGGTGGCTTGTACTTCTCCGAAGCACACGACACTTCGTCTGGGTCAGCGTCGTGGCGACGATCGTCGGCGGGCTCGCCGCGTGGCTGCTCGGCGCACCAGGAAGCGTGCACATCGGCGCGAGCGGCGTGATCTTCGGCTACTTCGGTTTTTTGCTGCTCGGTGGGTGGTTTGCCCGCAGCTTTGGGACGATTCTGGTAAGTCTCGGGGTGACCGTCATGTGGGGCGGGCTCGTTTTCGGAGTGCTTCCTGGACAGCCTGGGATCAGCTGGCAGGAGCATCTTGGCGGATTTATCGGTGGCGCGTTGGTGGCGAAGTGGCTCTCAGGCCGACGTTGAAGTAAACTTCACCATGCCCTTAGTCACTGTTACGCGCCGCCTCACGTTCAATGCCGCGCATCGGGTGCATAACCCTGCGCTGAGCGACGAAGAGAACACCCGGCTGTTCGGAAAGTGCAATAATCCGAACTGGCACGGTCATAATTATGTCCTAGAAGTTTCGTTGACCGGCGAGCCAGATCCTATCACGGGTTACGTGATCGATCTCGGTGAGGTCAAGCGGATTGTCGAGTCCGAGTTCGTGTCGCAGGTCGACCACCGCAACCTGAATCTCGAGGTTCCCTTTCTGCAGGGAACTAATCCGACCTCAGAAAACATTATTCTGGCATGCTGGCGGTGCCTTGAGCCCGCTCTTCGGCCAGGCCGTCTGTCGCGGCTTCGTCTCTGGGAAACGGAGAACAACTATGTCGAGTACGATGGGCGGTGAATCGCCCCGCGCCGTGCGGCGCTTGGATTCGGTTGACGACCCTTTCGAGGTTGGCCGCGAGCTTGGCGGTGACCGCTATCTCGAGTTCGAGAATCTGATTCGACGCGAGCTGGAGCTGGTCGGCGAGGATCCGACTCGCGAAGGACTCGCGAAGACGCCGAGTCGTGTTGCCAAGTCCATGACGTGGCTCACGCGCGGCTATCAGATGGACGTTTTGGATGTTGTCGGCGACGCCGTTTTTGAGGAGGACCATCATTCGATGGTGATGGTCCGTGACATCGAACTCTATTCAATGTGCGAGCACCACATGCTCCCGTTCTTTGGGAAGGCGCATATTGCGTACATCCCGAATGGGCGTATTGTGGGGCTCTCGAAGCTTCCGCGCATCGTGGAGATTTTCTCGCGTCGGCTGCAGGTCCAGGAGCGGCTCACCGAGCAGATCGCGACGGCCATTGAGGATGTGCTCAAACCGCACGGCGTCGGTGTGGTGATCGAGGCGTACCATCTCTGCATGATGATGCGCGGGGTCGAGAAGCAAAATTCCAAAACGATCACCTCGGCGTTACACGGCAGCTTCCGCGACGACGCTATGACGCGCAACGAGTTTCTCCGATTAGCGTACGGTCCGTCGTCCTCGCTTCGGTGACGCACCAGGCGCCGTTTGCGGGCACTCGGGCGGTCGTCACCGGCGCGTCGCGCGGGGTGGGCGAGGCCATTGCTCGCGCACTTGCCGGGGCGGGCGCTCGCGTGGCGCTCGTGGCGCGTGGCAAGGAAGCGCTCGACCGCATTGCAGGGTCGCTTGGGCGCCATGGCATCTCGGTTCCCTGTGATCTCTCGGACGCGGCGGCAGTCGCCGCTGTGCTCGACACGATTCCGCAGCGACTCGACGGTGTTCCAACGCTTCTCGTGAACTGCGCGGGCATATTTCCCTTTGCGCCCATGCATGAGCTGACCGATGCGCAGCTTGCGGATGCGATCGCCGCCAATCTGGTCGCACCGTTCCGGTTTGTCCGCGGGATGCTCCCCGCGATGCGTGCGGCGGGAGAGGGGCATATTGTCACGATCGGCTCGGTAGCGGATCGCACCGTCTTCGCCGAGAACGGTGCCTACGCGGCGACGAAATTTGGCGCACGTGCGATGCACGAAGTGCTCCGCCTCGAGACACGGGGCAGTGGCGTCCGCGCCACGCTCGTGTCACCCGGACCGACGGATACCGCTATGTGGGATCTGCTGAATCCGGACTCCCGTAGCGATTTGCCGAACCGTGATCAGATGCTCCGGGCCGACGATGTCGCCCGCGCGGTGCTGTTCGCGGTCACGCAGCCTGCGTCGGTCAATATCGACGAGTTACGGCTCTCGCGGAGCTGAGCGCGCATGCATGTCGAGCTGATTGATCGGCTCCGCTGTCCTGCTGCGCACGCGGAGTCGTGGCTCGTGGCGCACGCCGACCGGTCCGAGGACCGTCGCATCATTGAGGGGACGCTCGGGTGTCCTGTCTGCCAGCAAGAGTTTCGCGTTACCGAGGGCGCGGCTTGGATGGGGGACGACGAACCGGTGATGGTCGCTGCCGGCGTCATACTCGATGCGGAGGGCGCGCTTCGGCTGGCGGCACTGCTCAATGTGGATGACCGTGGAGGGCTGTACGTGCTCGGCGGCACCCTGTCGACCGTCGCCGCAGCGCTCGTCGCGTTCGACACGGCCCGGTGGATCCTGCTTTCGCCGCCGGCCAACGTTGGCGCTGAGGCCACGATTCGCGGTGCGGGGGATCAGCTGCCGCTCGCGCGCGGGAGCGTCCGTGGCATCGCGATTGATCGACCGTCAGCCACGCTCGCGACGGCCGCAGCCGCGGCCCTGGCCCACGGCGGGCGTCTTGTGGCGCCCGTGGGCACGGAGCTACCGCACGGCATGGAAGAACTCGCGCGCGATGCGGATCAGTGGGTCGCGCAGAAGGTGGCCGCGTTCGATGCCACCGTGCTCGTTACGCCCCGGCGTGCGGCTCCGCGTACAACGCATCAATAAGCGCTGTGTAGTCGCGGTCAATCACGCGACGCTTCACCTTAAGGGTCGGTGTGAGTTCCCCTCGCTCGACTGAAAAGTCATGTTCGATGAGCGCGATCTTCTTTGGGGTCTCATGTCGCGCGAGCCCCTCGACTTCCTTCGCGACTTGCTGCTCGATCTTGGCTTTGATGGTCGGCATCGTCAGGAGGTGCGCGCGGTCCGTCCACGTGATGTTCTGGCGCCTCGCCCACGGTTCGAGCTGATCAAAGTTCGGTACCACGAGCAGCACTGGAAACTTGCGCTTGTCCCCGATCATCACGGCCTGACTGATGTACTTGTTGGTCTTGATTTTGTTCTCGATCGGCTGCGGCGCGATGTTCTTACCTCCCGCCGTCACGATAATGTCCTTTTTGCGATCGGTGATGCGGAGGAATCCGTCCTCGAGGACGCCGATGTCGCCCGTGTGGAACCAGCCGTCGGCGTCGATCGCTTCGGCGGTCGCGACCGCATTGTTGTAGTAGCCGCGCATGACGTGCGGGCCGCGCGTGAGAATCTCGCCGTCTGTCGCGATGGCGACCTCAATCCCGTCGATCGGCTTGCCGACTGTCCCGATTCGAAACGCATCGGGCCTATTCACGGAAATCACCGGCGATGTCTCGGTGAGGCCGTAGCCTTCGAGAATCACCAAGCCCGCGGCATAAAAAAACTTATTGATCTCCGGCGCCAACGGCGCGCCACCCGACACAAAGAACCGGAGACGTCCCCCCGTGCGCTCTTTGAGCTTGCTGAACACGAGCTTCTGCGCGAGCGCGTACTTCCAGGCCAGCAGCCCCGAAGGTTCGCGGCCCGCCAACGTTTCGTCGGCCCAGCGCTCGGCCACAGCACGAGCCCAGAAGAAAATACGCTTCTTGAGCCCGCCACTGGCCAGGGCGTTGTCGAGGATGCGTGCGTACATCTTCTCGTACAAACGTGGTACCGACATGCAGAAGGTCGGACGCACTTCCTGCAGGTTCAGCGGCACGGTATCGATGCTCTCGGCGTACGCAATCGACGTGCCCGTTGCCCAGAACAGGTAGTCAGCCATCCGCTCGAATACATGCGAGAGCGGAAGAAACGAGAGGGCGATATCGTGTCCGTTAAACGGAATCTTGGTGCTGCTCTCGACGACGTTCGAGTACAGATTGTTGTGCGTGAGCATCACGCCCTTTGGGAGTCCCGTCGTTCCCGAGGTGTAGATCAGCGTGGCCAGGTCATTCGGCTTCACCATTCGTGCTTCTGCTTTCCAGGCCGCCGCGCGCTCGGGTGAATCCACCGCTGCACCGCGTGCTTCGATCGAGGCGAGCGTCAGGTCGACCCCCGGTACGGCGTCAGGGAGAAAGGTGATGACATACCTTAGTCCCGGCAGCTCGCTTCGGATTCCGGCGATTTTCGCCGCCTGATGTTCGTTCGACACGAAGATCGCCACCGCACCAGAGTCGCGGAGGATATGCGTCACCTGATCTGCTGGCAGCGTCGGGTACACCGGGACATCGGCCATGCCCACTGAGAGGCAGGCCCAGTCTGCGAAGGCCCACTCTGGACGGTTCTCGGAAAGAATCGCGACGCGATCACCGCTGGCTAGCCCGAGCGCACGCAGGCCCAGCGCCATGCGACGTACCCGGAGCAGAACCTCTGCGTGGCTGATCGCGTGATACCGCCCGTCGCGCCGCACCTGATAGGCGTCCGGGCGGTCAAAGGTCTCAAGTCCCGCGAAGAACAGCGTGTTGAGAGTGCCAGTCCTTGGGAGTGGCGCGACGGAGGACTTCGGGAGTGCGTCGGTCATAGTATGCTGATTCTACAGCGAATCACCGCCGGCGCCAGCACCCCAAGCGCCGTCGGCCGCGGGCGGAGCGCCCGCGACGGTCAGCTCTTGGGCCGTGTGATGATGACGAATCGCACCGGCGATCCGCGCACCTGTGCGCCCTTGTAGCGCGCCGTGGCCTCGACAATCAGCGAATCTGGGTTGCCGATCAGGCCGACGGGGCGCACCCGAAGCCTCCGCGCCGTGAGCCCTGATGCATCGGAGGTGTCGACGACTGATGGCAGCGGCCCATCACCGAGCAGCGTCGCGACCGAGGAGTCGCCCTTGGCGAGTGCTGTCCCGTGGTACAGCACGCGATACGAGACGAGCCACCCTTTGGGAAACTTCACGCCGCCCGAACTGTCGCCACTGACCAGCGTAACCCCGACGCCGGTATACGTGTTCGAGGAGGGGACGTCGGGAAGCACATACAGGAGCGTATCGCGCTTCTTACCGGTCGCAAAGACGGTGTCGGGGCGCCGCGTGATCTCAAGGGTCCGCTGCACGCTCTGGAGCCCATTAAGGGTCGCCAAGAATCGGACAGTCCCATTCCGGGCCTGCGCGGTGACGACTCCCGCTGGCGTGATCGTCAGCCCGGTGTCAAACGTGACAAAGGTGAATCGCGCCCCGCTAATCACGGAGCCGACGCTGTTGTACGCCAGCGGATGCAGTGGGGCTGTGACGCCGAGCGAGTCGCGAAGAGTGTCGCCTGAGACGATGGCGGGGAATGCCGTCGTGTCGAACTCCAGCGATACCGCACGACCGGCATCCGTGGTCACCGCGGTACACGCCGCGCCAATCGCCGCGGCGAGCGCAAGCACGAGCGGCGCGAGCACGCGGCGATTCATGGGCGGAACCGTTCGGCCAGTTTTGTCGCGAGGTTCACGTAGGCCTGCGACGCCGGGTCGGAAGGACTCCGTACGACCGCCGGCACACCGGCCGAGAAGGCATCGCTCACGGCCTCGCTGCGCGGAATCGTAAAGTCGAAGAGCAGCTTGGCCGGGATATGCTGCCGCACATGCGCGGCCGTCCGTTCGCAGGCGGCATTCCCCGCCTCGTACATCGTCAGGAGGATGCCGTCGAAGACGAGGGTGGGGTGCGTGGCGACCACGCTCTGGATACCCCGGAGGATCTGCGGGGTTGTCTGCAACACGAGCGGTTCGCACTGCAGCGGCACGAGCACACGGTCGCTGCACTCGAGCACGCGTCGGGTAACGGCACCCAACCCGGGCGGGGTGTCCACGACCACGATGTCGCATCGTTCGCGCGCCACTGCGAGCATCTGCGGGAGCAGGTCACCGACGACCATCTCGCTCGCATAGTCCGAATGGTCAGCGTCGTCGGCCACGCTTCCCACCAGCATCACGCGGAGCCAGGGGAGCGACGTCGGCAGGATAACATCACGGAGTGCGACCTGGCCGCGTAGGTAGTCCGCGAACCCGAGCGTCGCATGACCACGCCGGAGCCCCGCCCCGTAGCGCACGGAGCCCTGCGGATCGACATCCACAATCAGCGTTTTGAGTCCGCGCCGAGCGAAGGCCGCCGCGAGGTTGACCGCGGTCGTAGTCTTGCCGACTCCACCCTTTTGACTGACGACTGCGAGGATCGAGCCCACCCTTATCCCTCGCTTGGGGATGTGGCGCCACCGCCGGTGCCGCCGGTGCCGCCGGTGCCGCTCGCGTCCTGCCGCAGTTGGTCGAGCGTCGACTGCGCGTGCCGGATCCAGCGTTCAGACTCCTCGCCAGCTGGAGGGCGGGAGAGGAAGGCGGTCAGATGCTTTTCGGCTCCAGCCGGATCGTTGCGTTTCATCAGCAGAAAGGCCAGCCCGTAGTGTGCGCCCGAAAGGGTCTGATCAATCTCCAGCGAGCGGCGATACGCCCGCACCGCTTCTTCCAGACGTCCAGTCCGAGAAAAGGCGATGGCCATATTCTGGAGCACCTTCAAGTCGTTCGGGTTATCGCGGAGCGCGAGCCGGTACGAGGTGAGGGCCGCGTCGTAGTCCCCCTGACGCTCCAAGACCAGCGCTTCGGACAAATAGTCCAAGCGCTGCGGTCTGGGGCTTGAGTTGGAGTTGCCACCGAAAAGGCGGCTCAACCAGGACATAGGCGCGGGGGCAGGGCAGGGAGACAGTCGGGCGTTGGGGGACACTTCCCCCACACAAAGACGCGCCGCTCCCCCTCAACGGCACAAGCTAGGGGCACACGTGAGGGCGAGCAACCTAGGTTGGCACCCCGAGCCCCTCAGGGACCCCCGAGTACCCAGCGGAACGCGGGCGCCATAGCTTCCAGTATGCCCACCAAACGGACCCTCCGCCCGCATAAGGAATCCTTCATCGTCGACTGGCCCGTCTTCGGTGAGCTCTCGCGTGCGCTTGCGCTCAAAGTCGCCCGAGAGTTCGACCCCGAGTTGGTCATTGGCGTGGCCAACGCCGGTGTAGTGCCAGGAGCGGTCGTCGCCGCGATCCTCGACCGCCCATTCCACTCGATGATGGTAAGTCGCCGGTATCAGTCCGAGACGGTCCGCGCGACGCCTTCGGTCTTCGGCGAGGCCCCGTCCGATGTGCGCGGCAAGCGCGTGCTGATCGTCGACGAAACCTGTGACTCGGGCGACACGTTGCGACTGGCGATTGCCGCGATTGTGGACGCTGGGGCCCTCGAGATCCGCACCGCCGTAAGCTTCAAGACGGGAAACTTTGTCCCCGACTTCCATGCGATGGCACTCGAGAACGCTATCGTTCTGCCGTGGGACCGCGAAATTCTCGTGGACGGCGAGCTCTCGCCGAACCCGAAGTACGAGGGGCTCGACTAGCCTGCGAGCGACGCGACGGCACCGGCGGAGTCCATGCCGGTCGCCATCTGTTCGTAGATCGCCGTCAGCACGCTCTCGCTGCCAATCAGAAAGCGGCATTGCGCTCCGCCACACGACCGGCACTCGACCTCGAGGGCGGCCAGTGGCGCGTCGGCAACATGGCTGAAGAACTCGGCAAGCAGTCCGGCTGAGTAGTGGCAGCTCGGATACGGGAATGCCGTACCAGGTTCAGACTCGGCCCAGTCGGGGGCATCGAGCGCCGCGACCAGACCGTGGAGCGAGGCGACCGTGACATCGCCCCAGCCGCTCTCGCGGAAGAACTGCGCCGCGAGCGCGCGGAACTGATCGAGGCCCAGCGCCGAGGGCGCGTCGAATCCTTGGGCAGCGGTCCACCGTTCAAAGGCGGCGAATACTGGGGCGCCAGCGGCGAACCCGCCTTCCTGCAACCAGGTGGCAGCCGCGTCGCCCGCGTCGCGACGCATCGCCGCGCGCAACGCGAGGAGCGATTCACGCGGAAAGGCGACGAGAGCGTCGGCGGGAAGATTCAGAGGGGCGGTCACTGACTCAAAGAAAGGCTCAGCGCCCAACACGGCGCAAGAGTTCCGCCTCATCAATCACTTCGGTGCCGAGTGCGCGGGCCTTGTCGAGCTTGCTTCCGGCGTCGGCTCCCACCACCACAAGGCTCGTCGCCTTCGAGACAGAATCGGTCACTTTGCCACCGGCGGACTGAATGAGCTCCTTGGCCTCGTTGCGACTAAGGGTCGGGAGTGTTCCCGTTACCACGACGGTGAGTCCCTTGAACACCGACGACACCTCGGCCTTCTGGGGTTCGACCGTATTCACGCCGTACGTCGTGAGCCGGTCCAGCAATCGCTGCACATGCGGATCGGTGAAATAATCGTGCACGGACGCGGCGATAATTGGGCCGATGCCGTGGACCGCTTCGATCGCGTCAGGCCCCTGGACGGCAGACGCGGCGAGTGCGTCGAGCGTTCCGAACTGTCGCGCGAGCAGCTGCGCTGCCTCGGCGCCCACGTGCCGGATGCCGAGCCCAAAAAGCAGGCGCGAGAGGGGCTGTGCTTTGGATGCCGCAATAGCAGCGACCAGCGCCTGCGCGCTCTTCGCCGCGAACCGCTCGAGTTCTACGATCTGCGCCGCTGTTAGTTGGTAGAGATCTGCGGTGTCGTGCATCATGCCGCTCTCGACCAACTGCTCGATGCGCGCGGTGCTGAGGCCGTCGATATCCATCGCGCCGCGTGAGGCGAAATGCACGAGCGCTTCGAGGCGCCGGCCCGGGCAGCGATCATTCTCGCAGAAGATGTCCTTTTCATCGCGCCGCACGGCCTCTCCACACGACGGGCACACCTCGGGGAACGCGGTCCGCGCTGGTGGGTTCGCTGGATCGCGCTTCTCCGGGACCGGCCCAATGATCTGCGGAATTACCTCGCCGGCACGCTTCAACAGCACCACGTCGCCGACGCGCAGATCCTTGTGCGTGATCAGCTCAAAATTGTGGAGGGTCGCATACCGGACGGTGGTGCCGCCGACCTCGACCGGCTCGAGCACGGCATACGGATTGATCTTCCCGGTTCGGCCAACGTTGACCTCAATCGCAAGCAGCCGCGTTTCTACGATATCCGGCGCGAACTTTCGGGCTATCGCCCAGCGCGGCACACGGCCGCCGACCACGCCGAGCTCGCCCTGCAGCGCTAATGCGTTCACCTTCACGACTAAGCCGTCAATACCAAAGTTGAGCGCGGCGCGTGTGGTGGTCTCTACCTCGTGCGCGTGCGCGTGCACCTCGGCGAGTGATCCGCACCGCTTGCGATACGGGGCAACCGGAACGCCCCACGATACGAGCGTGTCGAGCAACTCCCACTGCGTGCGGAACGGGAGCGTCGCGCTACCAGGGACGGCAAAAGCGTAGCCAAAGAAGCGCAACGGACGCGCTGCCGTAATCGCCGGATCCTGCTGCCGGAGGGAGCCCGCGGCACTGTTGCGCGGGTTTGCAAACACCGGCTCTCCAGCCTTCGCGCGCTCCTCATTCAGCTGCTCGAATCCGTCGAACGGAAAGTACACCTCCC
>Ga0214919_10009890_pt1 | contig 12198 bp, 14 predicted proteins | sample LL1503_MetaG_FD_177994 | JGI IMG/M metagenome (GOLD analysis project Ga0214919, IMG submission 177994) | Freshwater microbial communities from Lake Lanier, Atlanta, Georgia, United States - LL-1503 | ecosystem: Environmental > Aquatic > Freshwater > Lake | place: USA: Georgia | collected...
TATTGTCACTTCCACTAATGCTAAAAAAATTATCGAGCAAATTCCTGCCGATCAAGAAATTATTTTTGCTCCCGATCAACATTTAGGCAGATTTATCGCTCAACAAACTAAAAGAAATCTTATTTTGTGGCAAGGCAGTTGCTTGGTTCACGAAAGATTTAGCGAAAAAGAACTGGTCAAGCTCACTGTAAAACACCCTTTGGCAAAAGTTATTGCCCATCCAGAATGCCCAGAAAGCCTTTTAAACTATGCTCATCACATCGGCTCAACCTCTTCTTTGCTTAATTATGTCAAGCAAAATATTGGTGCCGAATTTATTGTGCTAACCGAGCCAAATATTATTCATCAAATGAAAATAATTAACCCATCTGCTATTTTTTATGATTGCCCTTTTGTCAACACCGCCGGCTGTTCTGCTTGCAACACTTGCCCTTATATGCAACTTAATAGTTTAGAAAAAATCTATTTAGCTATGAAAGACATTAAGCAATCTAGCTTTGGAGCAGAAATAATTTTATCTCCACAATTAATTACTTCTGCCAGAAAACCTTTAGAAAAAATGTTAGCAATGTCATAAAAATGCAAATACTCTTAAACGGCGAACAAACCATTATCAACAACAACACAAGCATTAGCGATTTGTTGCAACAATTCAATCTTGATACCACCAAAGTGGCGGTAGAATTAAATCAAAATTTAGTTTTTCACCATGATTTTAACCACACCATCATTGTCCAAAACGATATCATTGAAATAGTTCATTTTATTGGCGGGGGTTAAAAATATTGACTACTTTTGTAAAAAATTATTTTGACCATAAAATTGCCGAAATATTTAAAAATCATCACCTACCAAATAAGCCAGTAAAAATTGTGGCTGTAAGCAAAACTATGCCTGAAGAAAAAATTACATCTGCAATCAATGCAGGCTATACTTGCTTTGCCGAAAATTATTTGCAAGAAGCTCAACAAAAATGGCCAAAAATCTTGATGCAAAATCAACATTTAGAACTGCAATTTATCGGCAATTTACAGGGCAATAAAATCAAAGAAATTGTCGGTTTGTTTCATACTGTCGCCACTTTAAATAGCAAAAAAAATGCCCTTCTCCTAAAAAAAGAAATTGATAAACAACAAAAAAAACTGGCTATTTTTATTCAAGTAAACATTGGCTCTGAACCGCAAAAACAAGGGATTTTACCCACAGAAATATTTGATTTTTATAGTTTTTGTCAAGAAATATCTCTGCCAATTGCTGGCCTTATGTGCATTCCGCCCATCACCAAACAGCCCGCTCCTTATTTTGCCTTGATGCAAAAAATAGCCAATCAACTAGATTTGTCAGAACTTTCTATGGGTATGTCGGCTGATTTTCAATATGCCTTACCACTTGGTGCCACCCAAATTCGAATTGGGCAAGCCATTTTTGGCGAGCGAAACAAGGCTGTCTAGCTAATATAGTTTCCAATCTCCTTCTTGATTATTCATATAGCTAGACCAGGGTTTTACAACAACAGTTTTTGGTAAATTTTTACTATGGCACTCTTAATCCACCGCTATTTTCATTGCAGTTGCTGGCTGTCAAATCAGATAATCAACATCAGATGCAATTGATATTGCAGTTCCTTTTGCCATTGATTCAGATTTTATAATTTCAATATAGCAAGTGGAGGCCCAAGTTTTTAGTATTTTGTGCAGAGAAGCAATTTCGCGGTCATGAGATGATAAATCTCTAGGCTGATATTTTTGTAAAATTTGAAGTAGGTACATATTAATTTCGGCCATAACTCGTTGTAACTAAGGAGGTTAAAATATCATTCAGAAAGGCGGTCTCTAAAATTAACAACAACAGTGTTGGAGCGGTTTGCGATGTCAGCCATTTTGTCTTGAGGAATGCCCGGCCTCTTTTGCATAAATCGCGACAGGGTGTTTGATGATTTTTTCTTGCAGCAAAATTTTTTTCTATATGGTTTTCAGCACTGGACCAATCAACCAAAAAAATTTTCTTATCTTTTGCTTTATCGATATTGTTGGAAGGGATGTGAATTATGTTTTTATTTTTAAAAATTTTTGAATCTACTAAGCAATCTCTCAGGTTGTAAAACGCAGTATAGTCACCAAAATTAGATTTAGCCTTTTGAAGAGCGAGGATCGTTCTGGTAGTTACTGTTGAATTCCAAATTTGTTTTAATAATAAAGAATTTTTAACAAAATCTATAAAGAAGGCTTTGTTGCTTCTAATGAAAATTTGATTTGCACATTGTTGGATATTTTTTTGTCTCTACTGTCTTTGTTGCCGATATCAAATAGGTTTCTTTGCAGAGTTGCAGTGCCAAACACCTTGGCTTTCTTATTGTCATTATCAAATTTGGCAGTAAAGCTTAAATCGATTGGTAATTTTCTATTTTTTATCGTAAGATCGCCTTTAGCAATATAAGAATCTTTGTTGGCAGAAGTTGTTATTTTATTTGACTTGAAAGTTGCGGTAGCAAATTTTTCAATCGCCAACCACTGCTCGTTTTTAACAACCTCTAAAGCTTCGATTAATCTAATGTCTATGGATTTCATATCGATTTCAACTTCTATAGAGCTTTTATCTAAATTGTCTTTGTCAAAGATGATTTTACTGTTATATTTTTTAAAAAGCCCAACAATTTCTGAGCTATCTTGAAACAAAGAAAATTCTAGTTTGCTTAATTTTGGATCGACTTGCCATTCGTTTTTATTGTTATTTTTGTTATTTTTTTCGTCTTCTTTAACATAAATCGCTTCGGCCTCAATGTTTACTTTTATAAAATCGCCAATGCCGGGTAGGCCATATTTCATATCAAAGTCAGATCTTTTTATTTTGGCTGTGCCACTAATTCCTAGGGTTTTCTTTTGAGAAATAGGATTTAAGCCGATTTTATTTAGTTTAATTTGCAATTCTATTGATTTTTTTATGCCTCTTAAAGTTAAAAAACCTCTAATATTGGCATTGTTGTTGCCTTTTAATTCGATCGTTGAGTTTTCAAAGATAATTTCAGGGAATTTGTCGGCATCAAAAAAATCGGCTGTTTTAAGATGGTTGTCAAATCTCTCAATGCCGGTGTTTATAGAGTTGGTATTGATGATGATTTTTACTGAACTGTTTTGGGGGTTTTTTTCGTCAAATAAAACCTCGCCTTCGACATTATTGAATTTTCCAGAAGGGCTAGAAAAGCCAAAATGATCGGCTTGCCAAACAATATTGATGTGGTTTGGATCTATTTTATATAAATCGGCAGTGAATGCAGAATTTATTTGAAAAAAAATAGCAAATAGACAAGATAAAAAAAGTTTTTTCATAAATATATTAATTGTTTTGATACCACGAATTTTTTTTAAAATTAGTTAAAATAAATTCTTGATGTAAAGTTAATTGTTGTTGAGTTGGTGAGAAATTTCTGATTGGTAAATTATATTTTTGCCTAATAAATTCGGTTGTTTCTTGTTTAGTTTCGTTGACATTTTTAGCAAAAGAAAAGCCACCTTGCGAACCGCAGGTGAGCTCGAGATATACTAAACATAATAATTCAGTGTCAATTAAAGCACTGTGTTTTTCTCTTTTGCTTAAATCAATTTTAAATCTTTTACATAAAGCATCTAAAGAATTTGGTGAGTTAGGAAATTTTTGCCTAGCCAATGAAAGAGTGTCTATGATTTTATTTTGTGTAAGCAAAGGTGAGCCGATGCTGTTTAATTCGAAATTTAAAAATTTTAAATCAAAAACGGCATTATGAATGATTAGAGGGTCGTTTTTAATGAAAGTTAAAAAATCATTAATAATTTGTGAAAAATTAGGCTTGTCTAACAAAAATTCAGTAGAAATTCCGTGTATTAAAAAAGCCTCATGAGGCACATTGCGATTGGGATTGATATAGCAATGAAAATAGTTGCCAGTTTTTACTTTGTCAATAATTTCAAAAGCTGCTATTTCGATAACTTTATGCCCGTCTCTTGGGTCAAGACCTGTGGTTTCGGTATCTAGACAAATTTCGCGCATTTTTAATCGAAATATTTTGGTTGACAAAGAGAATTTTTGCTTTCTTTAGACATAATGAAATTAGTTATGTCTTCGGCTAAGGTGTTGGAAAAATTATGATTGATATTTTTTAATCTGTCAAACAAAGTGAGTGATTTTTGACTTTTATCAAAAAGTTGTGCAAAAAAATCTTGCAAAATGTTAATTTGCTTTCTATCGATGTTTTTTCTTTTTAAACCAACCAAATTTAAACCAACCAAATGAGCTCTTTCTCCTTTAACTAAACCGTAAGGAATGATATCTTTTTCGATACCGGACATGCCACCAATCATGGCATTTTTACCGATTCTGGTAAATTGCTTAACAGCCGATAGACCGCCGATAATTACAGAATCTTCAACCAAAACATGTCCTGCCAAAGTGGCATTGTTTGCCAAAATAACATTATTGCCAATTTCGCAATCATGAGCAATGTGTGAGCCAACCATAAACAAGCAATTATCGCCGATTTTGGTAAGCATTTTATCGTCTTGAGTGCCTAAATGAATAGTTACATGTTCTCTTATGGTGTTGTTATTTCCAATAATTACTTGAGAATTCTCTCCTTTGAATTTTAGATCTTGAGGGGCAAGACCGATGGTGGCAAAGGGATAAATTGTGTTGTTTTCGCCAATAATTGTGTTGCCATCAATAACTACATGCGATTTTAAGATGGTGCCAGAATTTATTTGCACTTGCGAACCGACTATGCAATAGGGGCCGATAACAACATCGTCAGCTATTTTTGCCGAGCTATCAACAATTGCGGTGGGATGAATTAAAAGATTATTGGTCATTTTTTTTATCAATAATCATTGCCGAAAGTTGGGCTTCGGCAACTTTTTTGCCATCAACAATACCAACGGCATTAAGTTTCCAGACATTGCCACGATTTTGTGTTGCCTCAACATGCAGTTCTAAAATATCTCCAGGTAAAACTGGTTTGCGAAATTTTGCTCCATCAATTGACATAAAATAAACTAATTTTTCTTCTGGTTTAAAATTTGGGCAACAAGTTACCATTAGGGCACCAGCTTGAGCCATTGCTTCAATAATTAAAACCCCTGGCATTATGGGGTGATTAGGAAAATGCCCTAAAAAATGAGGTTCATTGAAAGAAACATTTTTAATGGCGATAATTTTTTTATTAAATTCGATGCTAATAACTTTGTCTACTAATAAAAAAGGATAGCGATGCGGTAGGCACTGTAAAATTTTATTGATATCTAGCATATATGGTGAAATAGAAAAGTAAGGTTTAGTTATTGATTATAAAGGAGAGGGGCTTATAAAAACCCCTCACTTTTTTGTTTTTTTAATAAACGGTTTCGCCTTTTCTAGCTTTTTTCTTGCGTACAATGCTTTCGTCTCGTTTTCTTTGAATTTTCTTTGAAGGTTTTTCAAATTCATTTCTTCTACGAGCCTCTTTTACTAGACCGTCTTTTTGTGCTTTTTTACGAAATGCCCTGATTGCCATTTCGATATTGTTTTTGCCATGAACTAAAACTTCCATCTTTTTTACCTCCTTTAGATTGAAAAAATAAATTAAATTTGTGGGTCAACTAAAGAAATTTGACCATCTTTACGATGATAAACAACATTTAGTCTTTTATTTTGGCTATTGATAAAAACCAAAGCTGGTAGATTTGCCAAATCCATTTTCATGATAGCGTCATCGACAGAAAGCTCTTCGATGGTGGTATTTTTTTCGGAAACAATTTGATGTTTAGTGGCACCTGTTGAGGTGGCATCTTGCTCCATTTCTTCAAATATATTGTAAGGAAAAGGTGGTAAAACATATTTTATGGCCGAAAAATATTTTGGCTCTAAGTTTTTGATGCTTTCTTTATGATAATCGTGTAGTTTGTTTTTGTATCTTTTAAGTTGAGTTACCGCTTTTTTTAAGGCTTCGTTAAAGGCCCCGTAGATATCGCCAGCTTCGCCGTTGGCCTTGATGGTGATATTTTTTTTTACCGCCTCGTTAATAATGATGTTGGCAAAAAATAATTGTGATTGTTTGCCAAAATAAACTTCGGCAGTATCTATTTTACTGATAAATTTAGTGATAGCTTTTTCTAGTTGTTCATTAACATATTGTTGTATGGAAGAACCTAGATCGATATTGGAGCCAGTGATTTTTACTTGCATAAAAAAAATTAATTTAAATTAAGAATTTGATTAATAACATATTGCAAAATACCGCCACATTTGAAATATTCAACTTCGTTAGCAGTATCAAGACCGCAAATTAAACTTAGTTTTTTACATTCACCGCTTTGCATAGTGATAAGGCATTGCAATTCTTGCTTTGGTTTAATATTAAGGTCAATATTAGAAATAGCAAGCTTTTCTTTGCCGGTAAGTTGTAGATTTTGATAATCAGCCGAATTGGCAAACAATAAAGGTAAAACACCCATACCAACCAAGTTTGAGCGGTGTATTCTTTCGAAGCTTTCGGCTATAACCGCCTTAACACCTAGCAGGGCAGTGCCTTTGGCGGCCCAATCTCTTGAAGAGCCAGTGCCATATTCTTTGCCAGCAATTACAACCAAAGGAATATTTTTTTGTTGATAATCACAAGATGCATCGTAGATTGAAACTAGTTCGTTTTGTTGATTGTAGGTAAAGCCACCTTCTTTGCCATCGGCAAGCATTTTATTTTTAATTCTGGTGTTGGCAAAAGTGCCTCTAATCATAACTTCGTGATTGCCTCTTCTGGCACCATAAGAGTTAAAATCGGTTTTATTTACATTTTTATTGTTTAAATAAATTGCCGCCGGTGAATTATTGGCAATATTACCTGCAGGAGAAATGTGATCGGTGGTGATAGAATCGCCAAAAATTGCTAAAATGCTAGCATTGTCAATGTTGTTTGTGTTATTTTTTTTGAGATTATCAAAATAATTTGGCAAACGAATGTAGGTACTTTCTGGTTGCCAATTGTAGGTATCAGAAGATTGTACCGAAATTTTTTGCCAATCTTCGTTGCCTATAAATAAGTCGTTGTATTTTTTAAGAAATAATTCACGATTAACAAATTTTGTTATGACTTCTTGTATTTCTTGGTCGGTTGGCCAAATATCGGCTAAATAAACAGGTTTATTTTGTTGATCTCTGCCTATTTCTTGAGTAGAAATATCAATATTACAAGTGCCTGCCAAAGCATATGCCACAACCAATGGCGGAGAGGCTAGATAGTTTGCCTTAACTAGGGGGTGAATTCTGCCTTCAAAATTGCGATTGCCCGAAAGCACAGCAGAAACTAAAAGATTGTTGTTTTTAATTGTTTCTTCTAGTTGCGGTAAAAGCGAGCCAGAATTACCAATGCAGGTGGTGCAACCATAGCCAACCACATTAAAACCTAGCTGATCTAAATATTGTTGCAAGCCAGAATCGGCCAAATATCCAGCGGCAACTTGCGAACCGGGGGCAAGAGAAGTTTTGACCCTTGGGTTAACTTTTAGGCCTTTTTCAACTGCTTTTTTTGCCAACAAACCGGCAGAAATAACCACAGAAGGATTAGAAGTGTTGGTGCAAGAAGTGATGGCGGCAATAACTAAATCGCCGTTGTGTAAAGTGGTGTTGAGGCTGTCGATTTGATAAGTTTGGTGGTTGTTGATTTTTAATTCTTCTGCTAACTTGCTTAGAGACTGTTTAGTTTCGGCAAGGGTTATTTTGTCTTGAGGTCTTTTTGGGCCGGCCAAACTAGGCGAAACCGTGGAAAGATCGAGCTCAATTATTTGGCTAAAATCGGCTTGCTCGTTGCTGTTTAGTTGTTGTGCTTCAATGTAAGCAGAAACGATGTTGATATTTTCTTGGCTTCTGCCAGTAAGATGAAGGTAGTGTAAAGTGGTTTGATCGATTGGAAATATACCGCAAGTGGCACCATATTCGGGGGCCATATTGGCGATAGTTGCTCTGTCGGCGAGAGACAAATGTTGTAAACCAGTGCCAAAAAATTCAACAAATTTACCAACTACCGATTTTTGTCTTAATATTTGAGTGATGGTTAAGACCAAATCGGTGGCAGTGATGCCAGAATTAAGTTTGCCAACAAGCTTAAAGCCTATAACTTCGGGAATAAGCATAGAAACTGCCTGCCCAAGCATAGCAGCTTCTGCCTCGATGCCGCCAACTCCCCAACCTAAAATTCCAAGACCGTTAATCATTGTGGTGTGGCTATCGGTGCCAACCACGGTGTCAAAATAAATATTGTTGTCTTGATTAAAAACTACACTGGCTAAATTTTCGAGATTTATCTGATGGCAAATGCCCATTCCGGGCGGGACTACTCTAAAATTATTGAAAGATTTTTGAGCCCATTTAAGAAACTGATATCTTTCGAAGTTTCTTGCAAATTCAAGCTCGGTATTTTTTGCCAAAGCCTCATTATTTGCATAATAATCGACCTGCACAGAGTGATCGATGACTAAATCTACCGGCACTAGCGGGTTGATTTTTTTAGGATCTTGGTGTAATTTTGCCACTGCATCTCTCATAGTTGCTAAATCAACCACCGCAGGAACCCCTGTAAAATCTTGCATCAAAACACGAGCAGGTGAAAAAGCGATTTCGATTCTGTTTTGAGCATTTTGCACCGAATTAACCAAAGCAAGGCAATGCTGTTTGGCTTGATTGCTATCTTGATAGGTTCTTAAAATATTTTCTAGCAAAATTTTTAAGCTAAACGGCAATTTATTGAGATTGACACTAAACTTTTTTGCAAATTCGGGCAAAGAGAAATAGCGATAACTTTGTTTGTTGGCAACGAGAGTGGATTGCGAAATTAGTTTTGACATAGTTTAATATGTTAAGAATTGGTAGAAATCACTTGCCAAGCTGGGCTTGGAGAAGTGAGATTTCTTTGAAAAGCCCAGTTATCTGTGATGTTAAGAATTTGATCTTTACTGCCACTGATAATGCTGTTGTTGCTATCTTGAATGTAGTTGATTTGTTTAGAAGGAAATTTTACCACAATGTTAGCCAAATCGCCACTGTAAGAGGCAACGACAATAGAAACTTCGTCGATAGAAATTAGGTTGGTAACAAGATTTTGTTTATCTTGTTGTCGTTTTTGCACTATTTTGCTAAAACCCTCGAAAATACTAGGGCAAACCAAGTTTTTGATTTCTTCTAAATTGCCACTGGCAAAATTATTGATGACGATTTCAAAGGTCATTTTCGCACCCTTTAAAAAAAAGTGATGATCGATATTGGATTTTTCGAAAATAAATTGCAAACTTTCTAAACTGTTGCTACTAAGTTGTGGAAATACAACCGAAAGAGTATTGCCTTCGCCGACAATTTTTTCGGCAGAATTGTTGTTGGCAAAATTGTTATTAATATTGTTATTAGCATTGCAAGACTTGCCTTGGTTAGCTAAAATATTAGCAATTTGCTCTTTTTGTTTTTGAATTTTTTGCTGTATAGAAAGCTTTTGTTCTTCGTCTATTTTGCCAATGGTTTTATTTAGCTTTAAAAAGATAAAAAAAGTAACAATTGCTAAAATAATAATGTCAATCAACATATGAGTTTATTGTTTAGGTGGGGCAGACAACGGGATTCGAACCCGCGACCCCCAGAACCACAACCTGGTGCTCTAACCAACTGAGCTATGCCTGCCATCAATGAAAAATTGAAATAAAATTTTAACTAGAAAAAAATTAATTGTCAAAGATTTTTTTCATTATTTATTGTTGTTTTTTGATGCTCTTGCGGAAGAAAGTAAAATTTATATAAATTAAAGTCTATCTCTTAAAAAACCTGATAATTCTTGTATGTTTAAAACAAAAGAAGTTTTGCCATCTGTTAATCTTTGCAACCTTTTTATTTTAGTCTCATCGCCAGTTTTAGAGTCTTTTTGTAAATAATAATCTCCATCACAAATTGCTAAAAATATTGTATTTTTTTCATTACAATCTCTTGAATGATGTAAAAAATCTTGAATATCTTTATATTGATTGTCTTGTGCCCCGCCGTTCATTTCTGTGTATTTATGAGAAGCATAAAAAGTTAGATTTTTACAATTCCACATAAAATCAATAGATTTTATATCTTTGGATTGGTTTTTCAATAAATTTCCTTTTAAAATTTTGCCATTTGTTAAATACACTGCATCTTTACCGCCCGCTGGTAAAACTTTAAAGTTCTCAACAATATCTAATGAGCTTATATATTTTGAAGCAAGGTTTTGATATAAATTCTGTTTTGCAGGATCTTTTGCAAAAACACATCTAAATACTTCATCATTTATAATTTTTCCTTTTATTTCGTTAAAAGAATATCCAAACTTATTCGCCCAATTTGAGATTTTCAATTTCATATTTTTTGTTTCAAGTTCGTTTATAACATTTTTTAAATTCTCTTGAATTTGAGTTTTGTATTTATCTTTATAATTCATATTGAGAAATAAACTTGATTAATTACATTTCTTGCTAATGCATAGTCAAGTCTTCTTCTGTATTTTAAATCTTTTCTAAGGCCTTTAAATGGTGTTAAAAACACATCATGAGTTTCTTTTCTAAACTCGCCCAGCATTTCATTTAGATTGTTAATTAATTTTTTAACATCGCAATCAATTGAAATTCTTGTTATACTTCTTGAAGAATTGCAGATTTTATTAGGATTTATTTCGTCTCCATTACAAAATCTAATAGAAGGTTCAATTGTATTGTCAATTGCAATCAATCCTAAATTACCGTTTTTATCATTAAATTTCATTTCAATTTTATGTTTAGATTTTGGCAATTTTCTTTCGAATTCACTTAATTTTCCGATAAAATGTTTGTCTTCATAAAGCTCGACATCGTTTGATTTTTCTTTAAATAAAGCAAGGCAAACTGGATGATCAGTATCGTTAAACATCTTAGTATTTAACAAGATATAATGAGATAATCTATCTCTAAACAGCTTTGAATTTAAAAAAGAAGCAGGAATTATCACCCCAACATTTTTGCAATTCTTTAAACATCTATCAATTGCGAATTTATATAAGTCATCATAACTTGTTTTGGGATAGAATAAACCCCTTCTTTTGGCTGAATTTTGGGCTAAATAAGGTGGATTTGTTATGCAAACATTGTAGCCTGTCGGAAAATCATGCAGTGTATCTTTAATAAAACATTTTCATTTTGAGGCTCTATATCGTAAGAAATAAAACTATTACACAAACCAATTTCTTGAAGCATTTTTATTAAATTATTACTCCCTGCAAACGGTTCTAAAATTATGTTATGTGTTAAGTGGCATTCATTTGACCACTCTTGAAATGCTTGATTGTCGAATGGATTATATTGAGTAAAATATTGACCATTTTTTCTTTTGTTATCAACAAAATCAAATAACATATTATTTAATATTTTTATTTAAAATTCGATCTAAATTTCTCTTCTAAAAAATGGGAATTTAGATCGAAATCTGCTTGCAGACACTACACCGCCACCCCTTCTGCAAGAAGGAGAATTTAGATCGAAGTGTGGTTTTAATTAGCAGAAACGGTATTATACCATTTCTTCTGGTTTAACCCATTCATCGAATTGCTGTTCGCTTACCAAGCCAAGGGCAAGTGCCGCTTGTTTTAGAGTGGTGCCTTCGTTGTGGGCTTTTTTAGCAATTTTAGCTGCATTGTCGTAGCCAATGTAGGGGTTTAGGGCGGTAACTAACATTAGAGATTGCTCTAAAAGTTGTGCTATTCTGGCTTCATTTGCCACAATGCCAACCAAACAATTATCGATAAAACTATTAATTCCATCGGCTAGCAAATTGATTGAGTCGATAACATTTTTAATAATCATTGGTCGAAACACATTAAGCTCAAAATGCCCCTGCATGGCACCTGTAGTGATTGCCACATTGTTACCAATCACTTGGCAAGCCAGCATTGTCAAGGCTTCGCATTGAGTTGGGTTGACTTTGCCTGGCATAATTGACGAGCCTGGTTCGTTTTCGGGCAGAGAAATTTCGCCCAAGCCAGATCGTGGGCCAGAAGCTAAAAACCTGATGTCGTTGGCAATTTTCATCAAAGCAACTGCGGTGGTGTTAAGTGAGCCAGAAAACTGCACCAACTCATCGTTGCAAGCTAAAGCAAAAAACTTGTTTTTGTTGCTATAAAAAGCATCGGCATGGTTTAGGCCAAGTGAGGCAAGGTTTGAATCTTTA
>Ga0214919_10009891_pt1 | contig 12196 bp, 11 predicted proteins | sample LL1503_MetaG_FD_177994 | JGI IMG/M metagenome (GOLD analysis project Ga0214919, IMG submission 177994) | Freshwater microbial communities from Lake Lanier, Atlanta, Georgia, United States - LL-1503 | ecosystem: Environmental > Aquatic > Freshwater > Lake | place: USA: Georgia | collected...
ACCCACATTTTGGCCCGAGGAATTGAGCATAAAAGTGAGTGCAATAGGACTATCACGAACCTTTGATTTTTAAGAGTAGCAACGAAGTAGCAACAGATTTCGGGAATACAAACTCGTAGCTTGATGTTTTAATAGTCATAAGAGTTGCGATGTAGAACTGAAGTGCTTGATGCAGGGGTCCGCGCAGCTAACCACTACGCGAAAGGCAGTGAAATGGACCCCGTTAAAAATGTAAACACCCCTACCCCAAAAGCGAGCACACAGAAGCGCTCTAATGGGCAAGGCAGTATCTATTACGTAGTCAACAAGCAAGGCCGTCGAATATTGAAGGCTTCAATTTTTGACATCAATGGAAAACGTCGAGTCAAATCATTTAAGAAGAAGTCAGATGCCGAGGATTGGTTATCCGATCAAAAGCGCGCTCGCCAACATGGTGAAAATACTTACGCAACCAATCCAAAGATGACTGTTGCCGAATTCTTGTGTGGCTGGGTCGAAAGCCAATACAACAACGACCAAAGTAATACCCAGCGGTTTTACAAAAATGCAATTAAGAACCACATCGTTCCTGCATTGGGAAACATAAAAGCAGCCACTCTCACAACTAAATCTATAGAGTCACTATTACGAGATATGGCAGCAAGGCATTTAGGTGCCGGAACTTTAAGGAGTGTTAAGGCGGCACTATCTGCTGCATACAACGATGCCGTTCGCCTTGGTGATTTAACGCGCAATCCAACCAAAAACTTAAAGATGCCCGATGTTCAAGTAAAGCCAACAAAGCCACTTCCACGATCAGACTGGGAAAAGATTTATATTGAAGCAGCTAAAGACCCATACATGCACGCACGAATTGAAGTCGCTGGGATGCTTGGGCTTCGACCTGGAGAGGCTCTCGGTTTAAAGTGGAGTGACTTAAACATTGAAGAATCAACAATTCAAATAGTTCGCCAAGTGCAACGCATTAAGGGCACTGGATTGGTGATCAAGGCTGTAAAACAGAAGAAGGAACGGACCCTGGCAATCTCCAATGTCACTATTCAAATCCTTTTGACACACAAGCGTTACCAGACACTCCAAAAGGCAGCCTGGACGGAAGACTTGGACTTAATCTTCCCAAACTCATTAGGAAAACTATTGGATGAAAAGGCGGACCGTAATTCCTTCAAAGACTTACTAAAAATTGCGGGAACGCCGAACTATGAGCTGTATCAGCTTCGTAAAACGGCTTTTACCGCAATGGCTTCACAAACCGATCTAAAGACACTTATGGAGTTCACGGGTCATAGTCAGGTTTCAACAGTAATGAATAGCTATGTATTTGCCACGAGCGAGTCGATGGCTAAGGCGGTCAATGGGATGGACCAACTCCGTCCGAAAAAAAGCTAAATGAGCATGTCGTCAGACAAGGCAGCATAGGCCTCAAAAAGCGCTTTTAGGATCTGAGTGTCCGTAGCGTTCACTTTGAGCCCATATAACGAAAGCATGTACTTATCTAACTCATGATGAGCAGTTTGTAATGCTTTTGGCATGCTCACATCTCCGTAGAGTTCTGCAATTGTTGCTCCCGAAAAACTCTTTCTAGCATCCAGGACTTTTTCAGCGAGAGTTGCAATTTCATTTTTCTGCTGCGTCGCAATTTTGGGTAAGGGAAAATTGTTATAGGTAATTTCTACCGAAATTTGGAAATCGGTCTTCATCCTTCCAGATACAGCAGAATTCCAGATGCTCATAGGCTTAGAGCAGACAATCGCAAAATCAAATGCTGGCGAATCGGAACAAATAGTCAAAATACTTCCACTGGCAATAACATTAGAATTGAAAACATCTGCAGGTAAATATGCCCTCTTCTCCGAGGAAACTTTAGCTAATGCAACATATGGAGAGGAAGGTTGTCGATTCTCCCCGAATAAGCCAGGCGTAGTAGCCAATTTCTGAGTTGCTGCACGGGAGCTAGATTTTCTAAATTCAGCTACTCGTTTTAGTCGCTCCTGGATTACTGAGGAGTTTGTGATGTCTTTGGGGTTTGCACTTACAAGCCAAAGACAATATCGCATTTCGTTGTAGAGCATCTCTCTACCACCAATAATCCTGGATAGAAATGCGCCAACTGACTTATCTTTCGATTGTGCAGCTGCTGCCTCCTCAGCATCGAAAATCAAGTGACCATCATCTATTGCCATACTTCCATAATTTGCAGGTGTGATTGACTTAGAAATTGGAGCTTTTCTCGACGGAGTTGTAACCTGCGGACCATCCACTAGATATGGATTGATCTGCTCCACAAGAATTGCCTCATGCGTGCCCCTAACCCAAAGCTTTCGCTTTGTGTCTACATTCTTTGCTGAAAATCCAATAATTACGCAAGTAACAATTGCTTGACCTGAGCTTTCGTTAGACCATCTAAATGATTGGTAAGCAAAATCTATTTTGATATCAAATCTATTCAATCCTTGCCATAAAACGTCGGGTTGCCTTCCTTGGCTTATAGAGTTTGTTGATACAAACGCGGCTCTTGACTTAGATTTGCTCACGAATTTTGCAGCGAGAAGAAACCAGCATGTTACAAAATCCAAAGTTCCTGATGCATTTACATCCTGCCACACTAAAGTATGGTCATTTGCTTGTAATTCATTGCGCTCTTTATGCCCCAGAAATGGAGGATTACCTAGGACATATGTAGATTCGTCTGCTTGCAAAACTGAGGACCAGTCGGTTTCCAAAGCATTCACGTTGACGATATTTGCAAAGTCTTTTATTGGAAACCTGTTATGTGTCGCGCCTGTAATTCGTTCTAGTCTTAAGTTCTCTTGATGGTCCGTTAGAAAAAGAGCCATTCTCGCCACTTGAGCTGGCCATTCCTCAATTTCTAATCCGTAGAACTGATTTAGGGTGATAGACAAGCCCATGGAACCATCTAGTTGGATGGAATCTTGACTTCCTTCTAAATTATTCAAGCGCACAATTAGTTCAAGTTCTAACTGTCTTAAGTGCCGGTAGGAAACGACCAGGAAGTTTCCGCACCCGCATGCAGGGTCAAATATTTTGATTTTGGCTAAGTCTTGACGTAACTTCTTTAATTCCTTTTTGTTATTCCAAGCTGCGGCTAGTCTTTCTTGTAGCTCGTCTAAGAAGAGTGGGTACACAATCTTGTTAATGTTTTCTTCGGATGTGTAGTGCTCCCCCAGCTCTCGGCGGGCTTCCTTATTCTTAATGAGTTGGAAGAGAGAACCAAAAATCGTAGGGTTGATTGTGGTCCAGTCATAGTTGGCAACTTCTACGAAGGCAACTCGCATCTTTTTATTGAAGTCAATGACAGAAATCTTTTCTGCAAAAATTCCACCATTTACATAAGGGAATGGCTTGAATTCTTCGCCAAGTGCTTTTGGCCGCTTATCTTCGGGAGTATTCAAGACTTCAAAAAGAGTGTCTAGCTTTAAACCAACATCACTGCCATCTTCTTTCGTTCCCATGACTAACTTGAGAAATGTGTTCTTTGCCCACATCCCCGTGTCATCACCAAAGAGCAGGAACAGGATACGGATAAGGAAGATGCTCGTTTCGTGTCCTTCAAATCCATGGTCTTCAAGTTCTAAATAAAGATTTGCCATTAACTTCGCAGCTACCTGGTCAACAGTGATTTCTTCCTCAGAGATGCGCGTGCGGTTACCCGAGATGATCGCTTCAAAGCGGTGAATATTCTCTGGCAACTTGGACAGCGGGAAGTCATGCGTGCGATTGAGAGCAACATCAATTAGTCGGAAGTTAAGGAAGTCAGAGATGATAATTGTTTTAGGTCGGTACCCTGGGGGAAGACTTAACCAGTAACCACGCGCCTGAAGTTCTGCCTTATCAAGGTTTTCACCAGCCGACTTATGTTCAATGAGGGCCACGTTTTTCCAGTAGACATCTATATATTCCTGGTTGCCACTGATGGTGCTCTTGACACGCTTTTCATACTCAATGCCTGCTATTTCTTCATCATCAACTCCACAGAGGGCTCGGAAGAATTCGCTCCAGAACCCACGCGCATGCTGCTTTTCATCTGTGTAGCTCTTCCACTTGTCAGCGAAAGCGGCAGCGGCACTCCTGGATAGTTCAGGGGTCTTTAGCTCAGTTGCCATGTGCTGACTCTAAATGCTTAAGTCCGTTGAGCCGAGGGTTTGCAGTTGATTTGTGAAATCACCTTCCCAGTCACAGTTAATACAAATGGTCATTGGGTCCCTTTCTGAGATACAGCAGCCACCTGTCACGTATTTGCTTTCATCTGGGGGTCCATCGGGCAGCCCATAAATGACTTCGCGGAGGGATGTGGCTTCACCACAAGAAGGGCAGGTTTTGGTCATGTTAAGAGATTAAACCGTGCCACTGACAAGAGATTTCACTCCCAAGACGTTTAATTTGTCAGGCATACAAGACAGAATGTCCTCATGGATACAAAGGTCAGAACTCCACAAGAGATCTTCACTATGCCTCAGAGGCTCTTGGTTCCGCTATTCCAGCGCCCCTATGTGTGGAATGAAGAGCTTCAATGGGAGCCCCTATGGCGTGACCTACAAAATGTGGCAATGCGATATCTAGATAATCCTAATCAAGTTCAGCAACCACACTTTTTAGGAGCTGTCGTTTTTCAGCAGCTGCAAAATCCAATTGGTGACTTGCAACAGCGGACTATAATTGATGGACAACAAAGACTTACAACTCTACAAATTATGTTTGATGCCATCCATGCCGAACTCATGGCCATAGGTGCAGAATCCCCCGCCGCGCGTATTGAACCCCTTGTAGAAAATGGCAAACCCTTCTGGAAAGACTCAAATCCAGAGGACCGCTTCAAGGTGTGGCCAACAAATAAAGATAGACCCGCCTTCAACGAAGTTATGGGTGCAGAACACCCCATTAAATATTCGGCGCTCGTAAATTCTGAATCAAAGCTTGTTCAGGCACATAAGTTCTTCTCCAAGAAGACCGAGGCTTGGTTAGCCGAACAAGGTCCAGAGCAGCTTATGACTAGAGCTGCGGCTCTGGAAAAAAGTGCACGAGAATTTCTACAAATTGTGGTCATTGACTTAGGGGCACAAGAAAATGCACAGGAGATCTTTGAGACTTTAAATGCACGAGGAGCAGTGTTAACAGCAGCTGACCTAATAAAAAACTTCATTTTTCAACGTCTCCTAGAAGAAGGGACTGATGTTCAAAGTGCCTACGACAAACACTGGAAAATGTTTGAAAGTTCTTTCTGGGAAGAAGAGGTTAGTTACGGTCGCGTTAACTATCAGCGCTCCTCATTGTTTATTAACCACTGGTTAGTTACTAAGACTGGCGAAGATGTATTGGCACGCGAAGTGTTTTCCCGATTCAAGTCCTATGCAGACTTTGAGTCAAAGAAATCCATGTTGGAACTTCTAGAACAAATATGTAACTCAGCAGGCGTATACGCATCAATCTATGCCCTTGGTTACGAACATGAGCGTGATCTTGATAGGACCGCATTATTTGCTTATCGCCTAAAGGTTTTAGGTCTGGATGTCGTCCGCCCACTTTTCCTGTACTTAGTAGACCCCGATGAAGGACAGATTCCACAAGCTGAACTAGATAAGTGCTTTGAACTCATTGAAAGCTGGTTGGTCCGGCGAATGCTCGCACGAGTGACCAGTAAGCGCTACAACAAGACTATTCCCGAAATCATATCTAAGGTCCGTGAAGATAGAGAGCATGCAGCCACTGTCCTTGAGAACTACTTCAAGACCCAGCAGGCGAACACTGCTTACTGGCCCGATGATGATGAAGTAAGAAAAGAGATAACCGGTCTTGAATTTTACGGCAAGATTTACCGTTCACGAGTTCGCATGGTCCTGGAAGCTTTGGAGGATGACGCGCGAGGTTGGAAGGATGGAAAAACTTCTAGTGCTGGAATGCGAATTAAAAAGGGCTCTTACACGATTGAGCATCTAATGCCACAAAAGTGGCAGAAGCATTGGCCTTTAACCGATGGGGTTAGTGAACTTGAGCGTGATTCGCTGGTTCAATCTTTAGGTAATTTAACACTTCTATCAACCAATCTGAATATCGGAGTATCAAATGGACCGTGGTTAGGTGATAAAGGGAAAAGTGCAGCCTTAACAGAGCATGACATATTACTCCTCAATAAAAAGGTTCAGGACTCAGGAAAAGCTGGGTGGAATGAGGAGCTGATCCGCGCACGAACACAAGAGCTCATTGATGCAATTCTTTCAATTTGGAAGGTTCCCGTTGGTCACGTTTCCAAAGTCCGCAGAGAGCGCGAAGAGACTGTACAAAAGATAAATGTAATTGACTTAATATCTGCAGGATTAGTCCAACCAGGGCAAACCCTCTATCCAAAGATGAATCGTTACAAAGGACGTAACGCACAAATTCTGGTTGATGGAAGAATAGATATTGAGGGTTCAATCTACGATTCCCTTTCGCTCGCGGGAATTCACATTCGTAAGAAAAACACCAATGGTTGGACGTTCTGGCTCACACAGGAATCCCCTAGGGAGCGCATGTTCGACCTCCGCGACAAGTACAAGGAGATGGTCGGAGCTGAGGGCTCAGAAGATTTGTCCGATGATGACTCCGAAGATGAAGAGTGACCCCCAGGGTTAAGTCTCTACTCCTCCCCCTAACCACCAGGGGTCAACCGTGGGCAGGAATTAGTTGCCGAGACAGTAGCCTTAGCGCTCTTTCTTAATAGAAGAATAGCTAAGTAACTATCAATTTCTTCACCTCAGCTTTTTTGTGGCAAATCGATTTTGACGGTCGCGAAAAATTGCCGATCCAGGTGCTTTTAGAGGAACCTCTAAAAGACGAATAGAAACAAACCTTGATTACACATACCCCCTACGGTAATGGGTACCTTAAATGGATGTGTATGCGATATGTGTGAAGAGTGCGGTTACCGTAGATGTCATAGTTATTAATAGATAAGCAGTGCCGCGGTAGTAGAGGGTGCGGTAATAGAGATACAGATAGTAGTAAGAGAGAAGAGAGATAGAGCGGTAGCAGGTATAGCCAGTGCATATAGCATCATGTAAGTACACTGGGTAGTACTACCCAGTGAAGTGCGATAGTCCTAGCGCTCTTAAATGAAATCACTGTTATCACATTGATCACCTACAGTTTCCGCTTTTGAGGAGGCTCAGATTTTCACTCTTATATATTAAGAAGGAAATTTGATGCATGGAAAGGGGGTTATTCTCGCGCTTATGGGGTACCCCATAAGGCAGTAGCTCAACGAAAGAGCTCTCACCTACTCATTAATGTGTCTTAACAGGTAAAGAATTGGTGCCATTGCATAAATCGTCTGAGCAACTTTAATTCGTAGATTTGTGCCTTCAAAGCCATACAAATCCATACCTTGGCAAATGTCCTCAATATTTACAGAAAAACTGCCCGCAAGTACAGCTACCAACAACTGTTCAATTCTTCCCATCTCTGGAAAATGTTCCTTAACATGATGTTCAAAGACCGGTATGGCGAGTTCGCCGATTGACTCTTTATTTACTATCTGAGGATTAGCAAGTGCTATATTTGTTACATTCTGAGCAAGGTCTTTTGCAATGACAGAAACATTGTCTTGACCTGGCCCTTCGAGTCTTATGTAAAGGACTTCCTGGGGATTCTGTGCGGCTGACTCAAACGCACTGCTGAGTATTGGACTATGAATTTGGGTTCTCAAGAAGTCAATTAGAAATCTCTTGTCTTCATCGCTTTGCAAGCAACGGATGGCGGAGGCATAGATAACCGACCAAACTTTAAATATTTCTTCCTCTGAAAACTCGTCACTCAATGAAACGGCATTTAGGAATTGTAATGCGGTCACGGTACTGCCAGATACGCAGCTTGTTCTTGTAATTAAAGAACCTGTTGCCTTTTTGCGTCCAAAAAACCCCATTTATTTCAGCCCGCTACCAGCTAATGCCATGCCATATGGCAAGGAAGCCTCCCTAGTTGGCAGCCCCAACATGAGTTTATCCACCTTATTTGAGCCTGCAGTGAAATAAATATCCATGAAAAAACTGGCATACACATTTGCCGCTGACGGAGAAACCGTCCAAAGTGCCATGCCTATTTCGTCTCCTTTGGAAACTTTAAGGTCGAATATTTCTTCCATGAATGTTCTTCCAGCTTTTTGCCGAAGAGCATAAAATTTACCTACATTATTGGCGTCAGTAAACACAAGAAGGCATGTTCTCTTTTGGGAAATGGGCTTTCCAGCAAATTCTTTTTCAATCTGGTCAGATTGCCCAATTTGGGAGGGGTGATCAGGTTTTGCGATGTTGTAGTTTGGCCATTCGGGAAGAGAAACATAGTCGAGTCCCACCCTCGTATGCGGTCCCTCTGGAAATTGCTTATTGAATTGAGTCATAAAAGCTGTTGAGAACTCACCAAAAGCATCAGACAAATTTTTCATGTCCAGGCTTGCAATTCTCACATCTCTGTTTTCTGGTTTTGGGCTAAAACCAACTAGTATTAAATACTTCATACTTGTGCCGTCAATGTCTCGGCTCATCATGCGTCCACCTGAAGATGTATATATGTGTTTGTGTGGATCTTTGGCTTTAAACAATCCCATTTTTGTTCATAAACCTTTCTGCATTTTCAACCGCAGTGGAGTTAGCCGCAAAGATTACTTTCCTGCCTGCCACTATTACAATTACGCCTCGGCTTTTCATCGGCATCCATGAAGTTTTCCAGCCCTGGATATCCTCATAGAAAAGTCCGACAAGTGGTTTTGTTGCATCATCAGACCAGAAAAGGATTCTAAGGTTAGTAACAAATAGCCGGCCCATCGACTGACCTGGTCTCGTAACTAACACAGGATCCTTCGTGTTGTACGGGCCATCCCATGAATAAAACTCACCCTCTATTAAATATGGTGAGATGAGCTGTGCTGATACATCTTTATTGGGAACTATCTTTGGCAGGTATCCAGCATCAGGGCCGTTAGGTGAGTGAAAGTCGCCGATGAATGGCATGACTAGCGCCTCTTGATGTTTCGCCAAGCGAAGTAAAGAATTAGTCCACCAACAGCCAGCATTCCCAATCCAGCAACAGTTCCTGAAAATTCACCGCTCATACCTGTTCCCGCAGGGTAACAAGTTGTTTGAACTACTCGACTACCGCCACTAAAGCCTACGGTGTCGCAGTTCGGATCAGTTAGTACGCCAAAACCATTCACAATAAAAGAGCCACCACCGATGAGACCTAAGACTGTCCAGATCATTGCCTTCCTCCTCTAGGTTGGTATTAACTTAATACTTAGGTCTGACAACTAGGAATACAACGGCCCAGAAGATCGCGCTTCCTATACCTAGCCAGATGCTTCCCTGTGATATTCCTCCGATAAAACCAAGCGGAACGAACACTGCGGCTACCGTAGCGAATTTATCGCGCATAATTGAGCCTCCAATACATCAAGTGAATCACCCAATCCGCTTAAATGGAATATCCCCTTGCATTTAAAGGTAAATTCTTTTTCTGAATCTCACGAGCGACGTGATAACCCGAAAGGAGTGCTGCTAAGCCGGCTTTCTGACCATCAGAATCAGAATCTAGAAGACTCTGGATAGAAAAACTCTTCATCGCACCCCAAACACAGTCAGCCATCAGGTCGGATCTTGCTATGCCGAAACTTTCAAACTCCGCTACGGCCATTGCAAAACCTTGAACCATATATCCTAGAAATTCATCCTCATCAAAATCGTTCGACCAACCTACAAATTCTTTGCCTTCAAAAGCTGGTGAAAATGCTTCTACATATGAATCTTTACGAAGGTCACATGCCTGAAACCATTCGGCTACCAATTCTCTGGACATGTGATTTCTTACTATGTAGAGATACTTTTGAAGAAATTCATCGCCAGTTCTATCCCCACCTGGCATCGCTGGAATCAAGTCTTCCGTTTTTATCTTCTTCTTCCTTGGGTCCCTGATTGGAACATAGTCATACGAACCAACAATTTTGTGAGTTTTTGGCTTTCCGAAAAGTCCCATCGAGGTCCCCCAAAGTCGTATTGGTTAGGAGAGAGTAGCAACGAGGTAGCAACGCGGATAGTCATTTGGGTATCTAATTCGATGATTGAGCGTTTACTAGGCTTATTACATGCGGTAGTGTGCGGGATTAGTAGTGCGTAAGACCCTACTTCCGTTAACTCTTAAAAGGAGAGTTTTGAAAAAAGCAATGATGTCGAGAGTGTTAGCCGCCATTCTGGCTGTGAGTTCTTTGACCGCGTGTGGTCAGACGTCTGACTCATATGGTGATGCATGTCCAATTCTGCAAGTAAATTCAACAAGCATGGCAATCGTTGTGGCCTCTGTTCCAACTGCAGTTGATTATGAAACTCGACGCGAATACATCCAAAAAGCTTTAGCTACCGTCGGCGCAAATTCACTTCAAGAACTCAAACTGAACTGGAACGCGGATATGAACACAGTATTAGGTTTTTCGGGATCACTTAAACCACCAACGGGAAGTAAGTACAAATTAATCGAAGATTTAAAAGCCAATGTTTGGAAATGGGATTGGACTTCTGTAAGTGATAGCGCAGAAGTATCGGCAATCATGTCAGGCTTTGCTGATATCGATGAATCTTGTAGTAATTAGGTTTTGCCGCCAAGAACTAGGAACTTCAAATAGCGGTGGCTAGTCAGTGGTGTCCTTACTCAATGACTTGATTAATTATCTACTAAACACGTGTATCGAACTTCACTATCTGAAGGATCAAAATACTGCGTGCTAACTGCTGGGCAAGAATCAGCGGCATAGGCGAAGTCAACTGTTTTCAGAACAGCCTTGCCTGACCAGCAAGCTACGGAGCCATAATATTCATTGTCGATAGCGCCCCAGCAGGTTCCAATAGTTGGAGAATCAACTCTGAAATATTCTGGAACTATCTGTGAAGTTGAGAAAATAACTAGAGCTGCAGTAATGCCAATCAGAATCCCTTCATTCTTAACTAGTGCTTTAGCACCAGCCTTTCGGGTGGCATTAATCATCGTAAAAGCGCGATACCAATGGAAAAGAGAGCCCAAAGCTCCGCCATACCAGTAGAAGGTTCCCCCTGTTGAAGATAAGGCGAAGAACATGGCTACTGCAGAGCCCATCCACCACAGCAATCCAAAAACGATTTGCATAAAGGCTTTTTTACGAATTTCAACAATCATTTGCAAGTATTGGATTTGTTCTAGTTCATTTTCCTCATTACTCACTGATTCTTTCTCCATGTGAAGCCTCTATTCCAGAGCTCGTAATTGAGTCAATTGAAGCACTCGCACCCCTAAATAAGAAGCATCCATGCTCTCAACTTCTGCATAAAGAAGAAAATCCCCCCATATGCCTTTCTATGGGGTGAGTGTGTTACATGCGATGCAAGCGCCCTGGAAGGTAACCTTTAATCATGGATAAGCGAAAAGTAGCCAAAGGTATTTCTCTTAATTTCTTTAGGACTGTCGGCTTATTCTTTGTCTTAATCGCAATTCTGCAGTTCCAAGACAATTTTGTGGGCTATGCCTTTGTGTCTTTGGGTATTGCTGCCCTGATCTTTTACTTCACATTCCGCGGGATATTTAGAAACAAAAAACCACTTTAAGCTAAATTCGGTAATGCCTCTTTGAGTTATTGCACTTACGGCATAGCACCTGCAAATTCTCTATCCTCGCATCTCCCCCAGCAGCATTGGGCTTTATATGATCAATCTCAAATCCATTGATTTTCTCACCATGGGTATTTCCTTGACCGATTAGACCGCAGAGCCTGCAGGTGTAGGAATCTCGTTGATAGACAATTTTTCTTGTTGCGCTAGATATGGCTTCACGAGCTCTTCGCGTAACGCCACCCTTTGCTTCTAGCATGTGCTTGGCACACTCACGTTGCCTGGTATGAATAGTCGATTTACAACGTGGGCAAGGTTTGCGACCACCAGGTAACTTTAAATAACATGAGTCACAAATTCGACCTTGTTTAGCAACTGGGTTTTTGCATCGCTGGGTCTTGCAGAACACGACTAAACCGTCAGCTTCTCCCATTAGATATTTCTCTTCTTAAAAATTACTGATCTTTGCGCTTGCTTTGAAAAACTAAGTCAGCGGCAAGGGCTCTTTGCAGACTTAAAACCTCTTGGCGCTCAAGGCTGGAAAACTCATATCCGGCTTTCCCATCATCATTTCTAAA
>Ga0214919_10009894_pt1 | contig 12195 bp, 6 predicted proteins | sample LL1503_MetaG_FD_177994 | JGI IMG/M metagenome (GOLD analysis project Ga0214919, IMG submission 177994) | Freshwater microbial communities from Lake Lanier, Atlanta, Georgia, United States - LL-1503 | ecosystem: Environmental > Aquatic > Freshwater > Lake | place: USA: Georgia | collected 2015-03-15
GTGCGCAGCTTCAGCATTGACGCAATCACCCAAATCAAGGTGCTGGGCACCCCAGTGCGTGAAGTGCTTGATGCCGACATCAATGCCGCAGTAGACGCGGGCTATGGCATCTTCGGCGGCGCACCCAAGGGCTGGGCCACGCTGAAGTTCACGCCCGAACGAGCCCGCTGGGTATCGCATGAGCACTGGCACCCGCACCAGCGCGGCAGCACGCAGGCAGATGGGAGCTATATGCTGGAGATCCCCTACTCGGACGAGCGTGAGTTAATGGGGGACTTGTTGCGCTTTGGGGCGGATGTTGAGGTGATGGCGCCGCCGGACTTGCGCAGTCGGATTAAGCGGGCTTTACATGAGGCGGTGGGTAGGTATGTATAGTCACTTTTTCATTGAAACCAACCTAATTACTGCACAACTTAATCAAATTGTTAAAAGTAATTACATCCGAAAAAATAATTAATGGAATGATGAAAATATATCAAATGGCAACGACTGATCCAATAATAGGCATTTTTGCAGGTCCTTCAATTGTTAACAATTAGATAAATATGACTACTAAGTTCTTTACCAATGAATTAGGAAATACTTTATTGGCAAAATTTTCAGGGGTATTTAGCGCAAACAATGACATCGAACGTTTCGACGCGCTAGTGGGTTACCTTCGCGCATCGGGCTATTTCTCGATACGCCCTCATTTAGAAAAAGTTCCTCGGGTTCGAATTCTTGTCGGGATAAATGTGGATGAAATTATAGAGAGTTACCACCGAAAGGGCTACCTCTTTCTCGCCGACGCTGGAGCCTCGGTTGACAAGTTCAAAGCAGCTCTGGCGGACGATATTGCGAATTCGAAATACGCTCCTGAAATTGAGGGCGGCATTCGTCAGTTTGTTGATGATGTGTTAGCTAACCGTCTTGAGATCAAAGCTCATCCTACTCGTAACCTCCACGCAAAGATCTACCTTTTTATTCCTGAAGGTTTTGGTGAGCACAAGACGGGATCAGTGATTACAGGTTCCTCCAACCTAACGGATGCAGGTCTTGGCACAAAAGACCAGGCAAGCAACTATGAGTTCAATGTGCTTCTACACGACTTCTCCGATGTTCAGTTCGCATCTAGTGAATTTGAACGTCTCTGGTCAGAGGGTGTCTCCATCCTCCCCAAAGATATCGTTGAAATTAAGGACAAGTCGTTTCTTAGGGAGGACATAACTCCATTCCAACTTTATATTAAGCTTCTTTCGGAATATTTCGGTGCGGCTATCGAGTATGACCCAAACAGTGAGTCCGATCTTCCTGAGGGTTTCTTAAAACTAACTTACCAAATGGATGCCGTCAGCCAAGGCTTCCAGATGCTCAAGAAACATCGAGGGTTCTTTCTTGCCGATGTTGTGGGATTAGGTAAGACTGTGATTGCCACGCTCATTGCTAAGAAATTTTTCTATCATAACGATTTTCCGTCACATATTTCGAGTACGCTTATTATTGTGCCGCCAGCCCTTGAAGAAAATTGGCGCGAATATGTTCGTAAGTTTGAGCTTAAGGAAGTCCAAATCCTCACCTCTGGAAGTCTGCATAAGATTCGTGAACCCGAAAAATACGATCTGATTATTGTCGATGAAGCGCACAAATTTCGAACTGACACTGCACAAAGTTACGAGGCACTTCAAAAGCTATGCAAGACACCAACAAAGCATCGATTAAGCGATGGCTCTTTAGCCGAGAAGCGGGTTATTTTAATTTCAGCAACTCCACTTAACAACAGGCCACAGGATATTAGGAACCTTCTTTTGCTTTTTCAGGATGGAAAGGACTCTTCCCTCGAGGTCGCTAATCTACAGAGGTTTTTTCACAATCATCAAAAGGATTTCGAGAAGGCTCTTCAAAATTCCGATAGATCTTTAGGATTAAGTGAGGTAAAGCGTATCTATGACGAGATTCGGACACGTGTCTTGGAAGAAATTACCATTCGCCGGACTCGAACCGACTTAGAAATGACTTCTGGATACAAAGAAGATCTTGATCGCCAAGGAATTCGGTTCCCTAAGGTAGAGCCACCTCATAAGGTGTTTTATCGCTTAGATGCTACGACGGAGGCTCTCTATGACGAGACAGTATTGGCACTACATAGTCAGATCACATATACGCGTTACCAAGCTATTAATAACCTGGTGCCATCCATCAAAGTAAAATATCCGAACGCAGGGTTGGTTTCGACCCAACTTGCTAGGATCATGAAAACTATGCTGCTAAAGCGATTGGACAGCAGTTTTTACGCCTTTAAGAAATCGCTAACTAAATTTCGAGATGCCACGGCGGCGATGATCCAGATGTTCGACAACGGGCGCATATTCATTGCTCCTGAGGAAAATGTCACAGAGGCTATCCTTGAGGGCAAGGAGGAAGAACTTCTTGATCGCCTTACGACACTCGCACTAACGGACGACACAATCCAGATTTGCAAGCCATCGGACTTCGAGCCTCACTTTTTACCTTCACTGCAAGCTGATCTTCAAATACTCAAAATCCTCGTAGAGAGGTGGGTATTAATTTCGGTAGACCCGAAATTGGATGAATTAATCAGACACCTCAAGGGTGAGTTGGTTGATAAGAATGTTAATCCCTCGGGTAAAGTGGTTATATTCTCTGAGGCAAAGGACACGACCGACTATCTCGAGGAGAAGTTGAAAATAGCAGGGTTTAATCGCCTTATTTCTGTTTCATCTCTTAATCGGAAAATAATCATGCCGATTATTAAAGCTAATTTTGATGCCAATGCTCCTAAGATCGACCAGCGTGATGATCTTGATGTAGTTATATCTACAGAAGTGCTGGCGGAAGGGGTAAACCTCCACCGTTCAAACATTGTCGTTAATTACGATACACCTTGGAACTCTACGCGGCTTATGCAGCGGCTTGGTCGCGTGAACCGTATCGGCAGCACTGCGCCTTCAATTCATATTTTTAACTTTTTCCCGACCAGCAATGTCGATGATGTCATTGGCTTGGCTAAAAGAGCACTTTTCAAACTTCAAGCCTTTCACTCCGCCCTTGGTGAAGATAGCCAGATCTTCTCAGTGGATGAAGAACATGACACCTTTGGCCTCTTCGAGAAAACACCCGAAGAAGAACGGGATGAGCGCTTAGAATTTCTCGATGAACTCAGACGATTTAGGCGTGAAAACCTAGGGGAATACAAAGTAATCAAGAACCTTCCGTTACGGTCGCGCGTTGGGCGCAAAGATCATGATCGGTCCCGTACCACTATAGCTTATGTCCGTAATGCCCGTCGCGACGCGTTCTACAGAATTAAAAATAGCGAGGAGGGAAGGCTTAATTCTGAGGAGCTCGGATTTGTTGAAGCCGCCCGTATCTTCAGAGCAGGTACTAAAGAGAAAGCCATCAATCTACCCGACTACCACCACGACCACGTGGTGCAGGCGATAGATGAATTCAGAAAGCAGCTCGCCAGCGAGGCCGTTCAAAGCGAAACCGTTCGCGTTGTCGCGCCCGATGAAAAACAGGCAATGAAACTTTTGGAGGCTTTGCAGAATATTCCGACTTCATTCGGGGACATTCTCACCCCAGATGATAGGGAGTTACTAAAAGCCGGTGCGGAGACCATCCGAAATGCACGTTTTGATCCACTCCGTCGCAAATTAGTCAAAATTTCTAAAGATCATAAAAGAAAGCCACTCTCGATCCCGGTCCTGCTCGACAAAACACTTGATGTTCTCCGCGAATTTCCGCTCGCTACTGAATCCGATGTCGCAAGGGAAAAACGCTTCGCTGGCTTAGCCTACAGGCAGTTAATTCCCGAAATCATCCTTTCTGAATCCTTCACCGAGTAAAAATATGAAGATCCAGGATACCTTTCAACAGCCATACGATCGAACAAGCTGGACTTCTCTGCTCGCAGACATATTTCCAAATGTATCTATCTATCAGAATCCTCAAAGGCTTGAAAATAATGATGCCGCCTTTGTTCGCAATTTTTTTCAACTTGGAAATGTTCGTCTAGCGGACGGAAAGAACCTTGCTATCTTTGAGGTCTGCGTTGACGACAAGATTGAACTCATAAGGAATAGGGTAGGCCTTCGCGGTCTCATTGCGAGCAAGATTGATCTTGGCACGACACACGGAGTATTGTGCGTATTCAACTCGTCCGAGCCCACCTATCGGTTCACCTTTGTTTGCAAGGAGACCACCTTCGACGAGGGGGGGCAGATTGCGACTTCTGAAACAAACCCTCGCAAGTTCACTTATATTCTTGGACCTGGTGAGACTCGTCGCACAGCGGCCCAGCGATTTCAGGAGCTGGCCTCCCGGCGGGATCATGCCGGAATAAAGGAGATAGTTGAGGCGTTCTCGGTTGAACGACTAAACAAGGAATTCTTCAGTCTGTACAAGGGACACTATCAGGCCTTCGTTGATCACCTAATCAGAAATTCGGATACCCCATCCAAGATCTTCGGCATCACTGTGCCTCCTGAATCTGTTAAATACGATGCTGCCTGTAAGCCAGTTCGTGATTGGGTCAAGAAGCTGCTCGGACGTATTGTCTTCATCCACTTTATTCAGAAAAAGGGTTGGATGGGTTGCAATGCTAATTCCAAGGTCTGGAACGGTGGGGATCCTCAATTTCTAAGTAATCTCTTCGCAAGCGCGAAGGACAAGAGTTGCTATTATTCGGGGTACTTGGCCCCACTCTTTTTTGATGCGCTGAACACGCCGGACCGCGTTGGAGATATCTTTGACCTCACAGGTACGAAGGTGCCATACCTAAACGGCGGCCTCTTTGACGAGTCGGATGAGTCGACACGCAAGATTGATTTCCCCGCGCCACTTTTCAAAGAACTCCTAGACTTTCTGTCATCCTACAACTTCACCATCGACGAGAACGACCCGGATGAAAACGAGGTGGGAATCGACCCGGAGATGTTGGGGCACATTTTTGAAAACCTTCTGGAAGAGAACAAAGACAAGGGGGCCTATTACACGCCGAAACCGGTCGTTCAGTTTATGTGCCAGCAGTCCCTATTGCTTTACCTGAAGACTCACCTAGATGGCCATGAGGGACTTGAGAATCTGGTCCATCAAAAAGATCCTGGAGATAACTCCAAAGGAAATTGGATTCGTCTGAATGCATCCCGCATCGAGGCACTTCTAGATCAGGTCACCATATGCGACCCGGCAATCGGATCGGGAGCCTTCCCGGTGGGAATGCTGCAGGAGATCTTTTGGATCAAGCTGGCGCTAGATTGGACTTTAAATGACGCAGCAAAATTCGCCGAGATTAAGCGAAGAATCATAGAGCACACCATTCACGGTGTTGACATCGATGCCGGAGCAGTGGAGATCGCAAAACTCAGATGCTGGTTAGCCTTGGTGGTTGACGAAGTGGAGCCGCGTCCACTTCCAAATTTGGAATTCAAGATTCATTGCGCCAACTCGCTGATCGAATACTTACGTGGAGAGCCGGTCAATTTCCTCAAGCATGATGCGCTTGATGCTGACGCGCAGAAGCATATCAAGGATCTTGAGAATGCGAAGACGACACTTTTTGAGGCTAGCCGTAAGCCTGACAAAAGAGCGGCCCGCTTAGCTGTTTACCAAGCTATGACAGAGTTAGGTAAATTGGAATTTACATGGATGCGTACACAAGAAGGCTTCTTCTTGAGTGAAGACCGAGCCATTGAGCTCGATTCGGTTCTGAAAGACTTGGGCCTCTTTTCCAGTCAGCTTGCTACAGCAGAAAGGCTGTCAGCCAAAGATCAGGATATTTTATTGAATAAGACGGAGGGGTGGTATCAAGGAAAAGAGAAGCCAACGTTTGCCTGGAGACTACTTTTTGCCGAAATATTTAGCAAAGGTGGTTTTTCGATAATCATCGGTAACCCCCCATTCATACGAACAGAACTTCAGAATAATGAAGACAAGAATCTTTTGGTGGAAAGATTTGAGACTTTTACTAAGCGCTGCGATATATATGTTTGCTTCTATGAATTGGCTTGTAGAATTGTGCAAAAAAAAGGTGTTGTGACACTAATTACGTCTAATAAGTGGTTGCGTGGTGACTATGGTACTAAGTTAAGAAGTTACCTTTCTAGTAAAGTTACTATAAATACTATAATAGACTTCGGAGAGTTGCCTGTATTTGAAGGTCCGGCCACTTTCCCATTTATATTTATAGCGACCGCATCATCAACGAAAATACAAAAGCCCACGATTGTCCAAGTGAGATCACTCCAGCACCCATATCCAGATTTGAACGCCATACTCAAAAAAGATGGCTGGGCACCCGGAGCGGGAGCAATTGATGGAACTCAATGGCATATAGCCAACCCTCAAGCAAATAACTTTATGCAGAGAATTAGAAAGGGAACAATTTCCCTTAAGGAGTATGTTGGCGGTAAACTATTTTATGGTATTAAAACTGGTAGAAATGAAGCTTTTTTCATAGACGATGTTATAAGAAATCAGATTGTTAGAAAAGACAGAAACTCATCGCGTATTATATACAAGTTAGCTATAGGCACCAATATCCGGAGGTGGTCGATAAACTATGATAATAAGTGGATTATTTTTGCTCGAAGAGGAATTGACATCGAGAGTTATCCTGGTGTTCTAGATCATCTGAGTAAATTTAGAGATATATTGGAGCCAAAGCCTAGAAAGTGGACGAGTGATCACGAGTGGCTTGGACGTAAGGCTGGAAACTATAAGTGGTACGAAATTCAAGATGAAGTCGCTTATTGGCAGTCGTTTAAAACCAATAAAATAGTCTTCCCAGTTATTGCCAAAGAACCCCGTTTTGCCTATGACAAGCAGAATCTATTTATAAACGATAAAGGATTCATAATTCCATCGGATGATTTATATCTACTCGGCATTCTAAATTCGCCGACCGTGTGGAGGTATCTTGAAAATGCCTGTTCAGTTTTAGGCGATCAAGATGCTGGTGGGCGTCTAGAATTGCGTGGTGTTCATGTTGAGGGTTTGCCGATACCCAATGTAAATCAAACGTCAAAGCAAAGAGTAGTGGATATAGTGCAGAAAATAATTGATGAATATCCTTTGGATTTAGTCTCATTGGAGCAGGACCTGTTTCTTGAAATTGAAAAAATATATGGAGGTTCAATATAGATGAAAACTATCGCTCTCATGGACCTGTTTGCAGGTTGTGGTGGACTTTCGTTAGGCTTGTCGAATGCTGGCATAAGTGCAAAGTGGGCTGTAGAAACCAATGTTTGTGCACTTTCAGCTTATCAACTTCGTCACGAGGAAACAAAGTGTATATCACTTGATGCTGGTGAAGTATTAGATCGAATGCGATCTAAAGACAGTTCTTTACCACGAAAGGGGGACGTTGATGTTTTGGCCGGCGGACCGCCATGCCAAGGTTTTTGTGGCATTAATAGGCACAGAAAGTGGAGTGACCCGAGAAATTCATTGGTAGAGGTATTTTTTGATTATATAGAATATCTAATGCCACGAATTGTGTTGATGGAAAATGTTACGGGAATACTAACACTGGAAAATGGACTTGCTATAAATAATCTTCAATATTCGTTAGCTGAATTGGGCTATAATGTGTCACTCTTCATATTACAGGCGGGGAATTATGGTGTGCCTCAAAATAGATGGAGAGTCTTTGTTTTGGCCAATCTCAAAGGAACTAAGCCACAAGTTCCAAAGTTTCTGCATACATTTCCAAAAATTACTCCATTCGATGTTGGTGATTTCAAGCGAGATATTTGCTTTGGCGCTGTTTCATCGACACGCAATCTTGAATTAGATTTTTCAGAAAAGATCTTAGACCCAGTGAATGTAAAGGATGCAATATCTGATTTGCCAATAATTGAGAATGGCGAAAAATATGTTGGGAAAAGAACTACGGCTCGTCAGTCTCAATATCAGAAGATGCTCGCCGGTGGGGACGAAATATATGACCACGAAACTGTTTTGATGGGGGATTTGAATCTAAGTAGGGTTTCAGCAATAGAGCCTGGTTCAGGGGGGGGGTGGCAGCAATTACCGGAGCAACTTCAACCGCAAAATCTAAGCAAGCTAAGCAGACCGAGATACGAGCACAGATTTGGAAGACTCAAGTGGGACGGCATTTTTAATACCATCTTGCAGGCTCCTCATCCATACTGGGGCAGAGTTTTCCACCCTGAGCAGAGCAGGCTTATATCTGTAAGGGAGTGCGCCAGAGCGCAAGGTTTCCCTGATGACTTTAGATTTAATGGTGCGATGCGTGAAAAATACCGACAAGTTGGTAACGCCGTGCCTCCACCGTTAGCGAGAAGTTTGGGGTGGGAGATACGCCGTTGTCTGGGCGACAAGTCGGTTAATTCGGAGATAGAACGCTATGGGAAATCCTTCACGACCTGAATTGCATCCCGCTGTCGTTGAGTGGGGAAGGTTGTACGCTGGGTCGAGTACGACCGGTCTTCGTAGAATTTCAGCAGGGGCAATATGTGAAGCCCTCCACAGTGATCTTCTGAACTACTTTCGACTCTGCGCGCTTTCTAGAAGCACAACTGCAATCCCATCGTACGTAACTTCTGCACTTCACGATGTTTTTAGAGTACGTTCCCTTCTTGAGAGATCGATTTATCGTATCGTTAGTGAAAGTGACTATAGTTTTGATGACAAGGTTAAGAGTGTTCTAGAAAACAATTTCTTCGGTTTCAGTAAAAAGCAAGGCACTAGCCTCAGGCTGCCACTTTCATCCTGCAAGCCGACCCGTCTTTGTGCGCCCGGTTGCTATGCCCATGATGTACTGGATGCGGCGCCTTTTTCCGTGATTCGTGGGGCGCTGAATGGATGGCTTGCGGAAACTTTTGAAAAAGTAGATGCAGTGGCAAGGAACCATATTCTCAAGGAACTTGCCCCACACGCTAAGTCTGCGATCCGAAATGCGTATAAGGAGCTATCAACGCTACCGGTCGGATTCAAGCGACGTCCCTTCATTCGATTCAGCCATGTCGGTGAAATAGTTGCATTTCCAGAATTTGCAAACGCATTGGCAGGACTGGTCTCGAAGTTGTCCGGCGGGGGAGTAGATTGCGTCGTCTACACGAGGCATAGGAATGTCGCGAAACTAGACCCTTCTATTTGGGTTATCAATTTCACCCTCGACCCCTCAAGCATGAACCGCAAGTCATGGGCCCCCGATCATGCCCGAATCGTTTTCTCCGCTTTTGGGGGAGTGACTTCTAGAGTCGCAGAGGTAAATTTTTTAGAGCATCACCGACATGGACACACACCCAAAACTGCTGGAACTGGAAGGGTCTGCCCCGCTACGGCTCCTGAGACCAGAGTGCGGACTTGCGATGCGTGTGAATGCAACCGATGCTTCGTTAAGCCAGCCGTCGTTCCACGTAAATCCGTCTGATGCATTTTCTTTGCGTGACAATCTTTGTTCTCTTTAGAGTCGCGTGATCTCACCTTTCCAGTCACCCGATGGAATATTTTTCCATTCGATCTTCATGGAGTTTATAGGACATTACATTATTATCTTAAAAATTATTGCTATCAGAATCCGTTGACTGACACAGCGTAGATTGATATGAAGCAAATATTATTTACCATAGCTCGTGAAGCCACGATGAGTTTAGTATTTTTTTACGTGTTGTATACCGGGGTCCTTGTGGAGCAGAACCTAGACGTCCAGCTTCTAACTTAACTGCAATTTTAAGTTCAATTGCTTTTGATTTAAATTTAACAAGATATTTACCGCTGTCCTGATAAGGTAAAATTTCAGCAATTTCACTTATGTGCGTTACTGCCGAAAATGGGGCAACTCTATATGATGCTATGTATTTAAGCTTAGGAATTTCTCTTGGATTTATTCTGATGGCGTACCAACAGTTTTCCCCTAAAAATACTCTTTCAAATCCACCTTTTCTCGCTGGCACTACGATAGTGTCCCACTTAGCCTCTGAAATTAATTTCTTTTCATCTTTATTTTTTGGTGTTGAATCGATGGTTACAGATGCTTCCTTTAAGGGCAAAAATGCTTTAACACCAATCATTGGTAGGATTAAAAGCATTTCTCCTAAAAAAACAGTAGCTGCCGCTTGCGATGGACGTGACATATTTGGCTTATTTGGAGAATTTTTATTCATCAAAATTGCAGATCCTGTTTCCTTCGCAATACGAACTAACTCTGCCTCCAAGAACTGCACTTCAGTTTTTCCAAGTCGATGTGAATCAACAAAAAATACGCCCCAAGACCAATCTTTTTGAAGATGTTGTTTAAGACGAGCTGAAATTGGATCAGCCTCGCCGATATATACCGTTTCTTCAGCTAAATCTCCAACAAGAACATAAACGCCGGGACGTTGGGCGTGCTCCTCTTTTACCACCTCAGTAATACTTTCTCTCGGAAAGACCACAGCCACACCTGACCAGTTAGTTTTTTGAATAATTCTTACGCCTTGAGGGTCACCCGTAGTTGAGAAAATTTCAATCGTGAATGGATTGCTCATCAAATTACCTTTTAAATTACACTAGTTTCTTTACTACAACTCGTATGGTCAAAATATCCATCCGAGCTAATTTCCAAATGAACGCCGCCGCTCTGACTGCCACCGTAGCCAATCAAGTACCAGACCGGGTTTGACTCTGTGAATCGGTCAGGCGCAAGCGGCCTTGGAGTTGCTGGATCAAAATCCGGTTCTCGGTTGAGAGATATTCACAGCGCAGCAGGAACTCCTCATCCACGGTGCCGTTGGTGTCGACAACAGCTTTTCGCCAATCCATGAGTACCCCACTCTGCTGAAAGATTATTTTGGGATATTATGGTCTGCCTGAGTGGGCTTTGAGGCTTTGGCTGCAAGGCTTTTGGGCAGCAAAGCTGTGGTGTTTTGAGAAACTTGTTTTTTTTGACCACATGAGCCCCCGTTTCACCCTTTAACGCTTTGGACGCGATGGTCTGCTTGGAAGCCCTTTCATGCGGCCGTCCTCTTCCAATGTAGACTCATAAGCCTCTTTAGAAATATTATTCGGCCAAAAGGGGAGCATCGGAAGATTAAGAATATTAAGCCCAGATGTCATTTTTAAGAATTCGTGGTTGCCTCTTTTAACGGGACGTCCGATTTTTTGTTGAGCCAAGATCCATTGAGTGCGAGAAATCGTAAATGATGCAAAGTCTGCAATCTGAATTCCCGGGGTATCCTTTGAAGTACTAAATAGCGCCTTTTGTCCTGCGATGACTGAACCCCAATTGGGCAAATCGATACTGCTCCCTTCTTTCGCGATGCCTTCATCGACAATCAGAGGCATAGGTAAAATGAAATCTTTAGGTTCCTGTTTATGCAATTCCGCAATATAGCGGTACAAATTAGAACATAGCAGGAGGAATCCCAAGTGAGATACGTTTTTAATATCCCACCGTGAATTCGGGGATTTTACCAAGTGTGAAAGAACACGTTCATGGTCATGAAGTGTTTCTTCGCTAGCCGTCTGATGAATTATAGGAAGTGAGAACGAATCAAGGATGCCTTTCATTAAATCAAATATTTCTATTCGTTTAATTATTGCAACATCCTCCCAGACCCCCCGCCCGCTATAGATATCCGTAAAGTGCAATTCTGAAGCTCCGAATTCGCCCTTCACACCTTTCAAAAAAATCCCCATACCTGCTTCAACGGCACCCGCCACGCTTGATGGCACGATAACGGCAGTCCACGACTTACGCGACGAGGACAGGAAGTCTGACCCAGATTCCGCCCCTGGATTTCCAGCGTCGTCAACGTAGATGCATCCTCTAACCATGAATAAGCCCCCCAGTTTCGCCATTTAGACGTGCAAGCCCTTGGGGCTTGAGTTTTGTATCTCCGCGCCGGGATAGTCGATGCTGACACATCGCCGAAGTATGCAGTATGGCTCATGTCAAGCCGCCGCCTTGAACCGTTCATAACGCTGCCCAAGCCGGTCCCGATCCGGGCGGTCCTTGACGCGATTGGGAAAATGAATCATCCCTCCGTCGAGCAGCATTAGGGCTTCGAGCATCGGCCGGTCTTTCTGCACCAGCAGGCGGTCAGAAACGTGCAATTTGTAGTCCGGGTCGATCCCGATCAGGTGTGCATCAAACGCGGCATGGTAAATTTTCGAGAGCGGGATGCTATTGGGCACCACCGGCTGGCCGAGCCTCTTGTCAGCCTTAGTACCGCTGCAGGAAAGGTGGCT
>Ga0214919_10009895_pt1 | contig 12194 bp, 10 predicted proteins | sample LL1503_MetaG_FD_177994 | JGI IMG/M metagenome (GOLD analysis project Ga0214919, IMG submission 177994) | Freshwater microbial communities from Lake Lanier, Atlanta, Georgia, United States - LL-1503 | ecosystem: Environmental > Aquatic > Freshwater > Lake | place: USA: Georgia | collected...
CTATGGGGGCAGTCGCAAAGATGCCGGCGAGGCACTTGGGCGATCCGGCGATGAGGGTATCGACGGGATAATCAAGGAGGATCCGCTTGGGCTGGATATCATTTATTTGCAAGCGAAGCGCTGGGAAGGGACTGTTGGACGTCCTGAGATTCAAAAGTTTGCTGGAGCGCTTCAAGGCCAGAGGGCAAAGAAGGGTATATTCATCACGACATCAATGTTCAGTGCCGACGCTCTCGAATACACTTCACGAATCGACACCAAGATCATTCTCATTGACGGTCCTCGCCTAGCAAAGTTGATGTTCGATCACGGCGTCGGAGTGGCGTTGGCATCGAGTTATGAGGTTAAAAGGGTCGATTCAGACTACTTCACTGACACGTAACGGAAGAGTTTAAGAAGACCCGTTGGCAGCGGAGGGTAGCGCCTCTCGTTCGACTCGCTTTAAACGTCCAATTTGCGCCTATCGCTCATTTTTATGGGCCAAATAACAGTAGCTAAAATTACCGGACAACTGCTAGTCAATCGTCTAACCTAATCCCATGACGACAAAATTTACCTACTGGCAAGAGGACGATGGAATGTTCCTCGGTTATTTAAACGACTACCCTGATCACTGGACTCAGGGAGAGTCTCTCCAAGATTTGAAGGATCACCTTCGAGACTTGCATGAAACATTCTCTTCGGGAGCGATTCCAGGAATCAAAAAAGTAGAGGAATTAGAGTTGGCGTGAAGAGGCGCGATTTGATTTCCAAGGTGGAATCAGCCGGCGCAGTCCTGATCCTGACATGGAGCCAAGCATGACATATATCACAATCCGAATACCGGAGCGACTCAACCGATTCCTCGCCACAAAGAAGTCAGCGAGCTTCTTGCCCGTAAAATCCTTCGAGACCTTACAAAAGAATAAATTTTGAGAAAGGCGACTTCTGTGAGGACACGCCGTTATCATTCGCTTCAGACTAGGGAAACTCACCTATAACGACCGATACATGAGCTCCAAGCGATCGCGTCCTGCCAAGAAATCGTTGACCTCTCTCTACGTCTCCTTAACTGGAGTCGAACCTGGTTACATTCCCAAGCGGTGGGTTAAGTTTCCCATTGCGCTTCTGCTCCTCCCACCCTGCTGGGTTCTTTCGCTGACATTTTTTGCCGCGATGTTCAGCACGACGCTCAATGACTTTTTCTGGGTCAGTCCGGTGTTTTGGTTTTTTGCCGGTGGCTGCGCGATCGCCGGGATCCTTTGCGAGGGATTCCCCAAGCTCGTTATCGTTTATGTGCTGGGCCACGAGTTGACCCATGCGATATGGGTTTGGCTTCATGGTGGCCGCGTGCATGACTTCCGTGTCACCTCGGAAGGCGGTCACATCATCACGGATAAAACAAATACCTGGGTCGTGCTGGCGCCCTATTTTTTTCCATTTTATACGGCAGGTTGGATTGTGGCCTATGGTCTGGCATTGCTGATTCCAGGTGTCTCAGCGCAATCGGAGTCTTTATTTTTTGGCATTGGACTCACTTGGACATTTCACATGATTTACACGGTGAGGATGATCAAAAAGGGCCAACCGGATATTGAATACGGGGGCGTTTTTTTCTCCATCGTGGTAATTTACTTTTTAAATCTGGTCCTCATTTCGGCGCTTTTGATTGTGGCTTCCCCGAGTGTCACGTGGACAGATTTTGCCCGTGATTTGTTAGAAAATGCGATGGATTTTTCTGCTGCTGTAGTGCGCTTGGTCTCGCGATTCCGATAAAAAGAAGAGTTTTTATAGGTTCAGGTTCCGAGCTTTCCAATTACGGATACATGCCTATGGTTTGAGGTATGCAACATGAGATTGATGCTAGGGTTGAGAGCAAGGCGCTTCGTATCAATGTAGAGAAGTGTTTCTACGGCACTTTTGCCGAAATCGGTGCAGGCCAAGAGGTGGCCAGACACTTTTTTTCCGTCGGCGGTGCGGCCGGAACCATTGCAAAAACGATTTCCGCCTATGACATGACATTCAGCGATGCGATATATGGGGCAGGCGATCGCTATGTGAGTCGCGCGAGGTTGGAAACCATGCTGTCGCACGAGTTCGATCTCCTTCTGGAGAGGTTAGATGGCGTGTTGGGGGCCGACAGGCGCTTTTTCGCATTCGCGGACACCGTTGCGGCGCGCAGCTTCCGTCGCCATGATGAATCTCACGGCTGGATGGGTCTTCGTTTCCAGCACGAGCCCCGAGCTCCTTTCAGCGAGATCATTTTGCACGTTCGCATGCTTGATGAAGAGAATCTCGTGCAACAGGAGGCACTCGGTATTTTCGGAGTCAATTTGGTTTACGGCGCTGCTTACCATTCTGGTGACGCCCGAGCCCTCATTAAGTCGCTCTCTGATGACTTGAGGCCCGGCCGCATTGAGGTTGATATGATCCGGTTTTCCGGTCCAGCCTTCAAGGGCATCGACAACCGGATCATGAATCTGGAGTTGATCGTTCAAGGGCTCACTCAGTCCGCTCTGTTCCGCCCCGATGGTGAAGTGGTTCAGGCTGCGGATGCCTTCTACAAAAAGCCACTGCTCGTTGAGCGTGGGAGTTTTCGCCCCGTCACCTTGGTTACAAATGATATGCTCGACGGGGCTCTTCGTATGTTTGAACGCGAGGAGGGTGTGCCGGATGGGAAACCCGAAATCCTTATGGAGATCACCATGCAGAATCTTCTCTCGGGTGGGCAGTTGGATCTTCGCGATTTTCTTGATCGGGTGGATATGATCACTTCGCTCGGACGCACGGTTCTGATTTCCAATTATGGTGAGTTTTATCGATTGGTGAATTTCCTGACCCGCTACACGGCGGGGCCGATCGGTCTCCCGCTCGGAATTCCAAGCCTGAGCGAGATTTTCACCGAGAAATACTACAATAATCTCGAAGGCGGCATCCTTGAGGCACTCGGCCGCCTTTTCAAAAAGAATGTCCGGCTTTACGTCTATCCTTACATTTCGTCGGATGGGGAGTTGGTAGACTGTTCGAACTTCCGAGTCGCTCCACAGCTGAAGCATCTCTACGCCCACTTGCTGGAGAATGGATCGATACGAGCCATCGAGGACTATCATCCCGACTATCTCTACATCCGATCCCAGCATGTGCTTGAGTTAGTGAGAAAGGGCGACCACGCGTGGGAGAAGATGGTTCCGCCTCAAGTTTCGGCCATCATCAATGATCGTGGATTATTTCAGACCGAAGAGGGTGATCTTCCTCAAACCCGCTCCGAGCAGTAAGATCGGTTGTAGCGGGGCGAGGGACGATTTTGTTCCTGCTTTTTGGGCATCAAAGCCCAATTCGAGAGTAGAGTGCGTCGAGTGGAAGTTGGAGACCGATGAAAAATTCACCGAAATCGGCATACTGTGCACTCACCTCATCGAAGCGCATTTCGTAAACGATCGCTTTCACATCGGAGGTGGTCTTCGAGAACAACGTGACGAACCACTCATCGTCCTCGAGTCCGGTAGATCCCGTGATGAGCTGAAGAATGCGGCCAGAGTAAGTGCGACCGACTCGCGCGTGCCCAGCCATGAGTTTTTTGCGGGCATCGAAATCGAGCGCATACCAGTTTTGACCAGGAACGCGGCGTTTCGACATAGGGTAAAGGCAGACGACCGGCCAGTCTGGTAGATTGGGTTCTAAGCGGTCCTTAAGATATTTGGTCATGCGCTTGCGGAAGGCGTCCATTTTTTCCTCGAAGGCGGGAGTCCCGGCGGTGAGCTTCTCTTCCGTTTCGAGACTAAGCGCGTATTCCTCGTCGCTGGTTGTGTATTCACTACGTTCCGTCATCGAGAGCCAACTGAATGCTGGGGTGAGAATATCTGGGCCGAGGGCCAAGGTGAGTCGCTTGGAAAAAGCGTCTGCGACATGGAGGTCGGGCGTGATGAGCATAAAGCCGAGATCGGCCTTCGGAGTCACCATACTGAAGATGAGAAGCTGGGTGTCCGGTGTGGATCGAATCTCGCTCACCAACTCAGCGAGAGCTGTCTTGGCCGAGATGCGTGAGGGTTTATCAAGGAGATCCCATTGGCCATGCTCCACACGGAAGAGGAGATGGATGACGTGACGACCTTCGGTTGGTAGGATAGCGGGAAGTGGCTGCATAGTTTGTGTTGTTTGAAAAATATTTCGGACTTGAGCAAAAAACGATTGCAATCCGTGGAAAGCGCAACGATTTTCGGGCCCAGTTAACCAAAAAATATCATGGCAGACGTAGCAAACAAATACAGCGACAACGTGGGTGGAAAATTTTACGTGGATGATCAGTGCATCGATTGCGATCTCTGCAGGGAAACCGCTCCGGCAAACTTCAAGCGCAATGACGACGGTGGTCACAGTTACGTCTATAAACAAGCCGAGTCTCCTGAAGAGGAAGCTCTCTGTCAGGAAGCAATGGATGGTTGCCCGGTGGAAGCCATCGGCAATGACGCCTAATTTGACATCGTTTTAAAATAACCCGGCTCCCGGCATTCCATTGCTGGGGGCCTTTTTTTATGTCTTCGGATTCTCTTAGAGCGCGTGTGATTGCCGAGTGGCGCGGCCTGCCAGAAGCCGCCGAGCGGAAGGATCGTTGTAATCTGGTGAGCGACGTTCTTCAAAAGCTTCTCCCTCGACTGGGCTTGAATGAGCGCTTGAGCGAGCAGCAAGTCAAGGAGGCGTGGTTGGAAGTGGTGGGCGCTTTTTTGGCGCAGCATTCCGTGCCGGCGGCGCTCAGTGGTGGTGTGCTTACGATCCAGGTGCTTCAGCCCAGCGTGCGATATGAGTTGGAGCGGAATTGGAAGGCGGAAATACTTCAAAAACTCCAGACCCGTTTCGGAAAAAAAGTGATCCGAGAAGTGAAGTTTCGGATTTCCTAGTCTCTGAGAAAGGGTTCTTTTTCAAGCTCGGCGGATTCTATTGCTGAAAAATAAAAGAGCCCGCTAACCCGTATTGGAGAAAATTATCATTGCCAATCTGGCGTGCATCCAGAGAAATTGTCTGACGCAGGCAAGGTGCTTGTTTAATATTTTTTTCTCATGAGCGAACGAAGAGTTGTGGTGACTGGCATGGGCGTAGTGAGCCCTGTCGGTAATGATCTTGAAACATTCTGGAAATCTCTAATTGAGGGACGGAGTGGCATTCGCCGTTTCCAAGCCTTTGACTCAACGAACTACGACTGCAAGATCGCGGGTGAGGTTCCTGATTTTGAGCCTGTTCACTATTTTAAAAATCCGAAGTCGGTGAAGCGCACAGACCGCTTCACTCAGTTCGCTATGGCCGGAGCCAAGATGGCCATTGAAGATTCGAACATCGATTTGGATCAGGTGGATCGCAACCGTTTCGGTGTGATGATTGGCAGCGGGATCGGTGGACTGTACAGCATGGAACAAGAGTCGCAGCGTTTGATGACGCGAGGGCCTTCGCGTGTTTCGCCATTCACGATCGCCATGATGATTTCCAATATGGCCAGCGGCATCGTCTCCATGGAATACGATTTGCGCGGGCCGAATATGTGCATCGTTACGGCCTGTGCGACGGCGAATAATTCGATCGGTGAAGCCTGGCGTATCATTAAGTTTGGCGATGCGGATGCTTTTATTGCCGGTGGTTGCGAGGCCACGATCACGCCACTCGGTATCGGGGGCTTCGCTTCGATGAAGGCTCTGAGCCTTCGCAATGATGATCCGACCAAGGCCTGTCGTCCATTTGACCGCGATCGCGATGGCTTTGTCATGAGTGAGGGCGCGGGCATCGTTGTCCTTGAGGAATACGAACACGCGAAGAAGCGTGGGGCCAAAATTTATTGTGAACTCGCCGGCTATGGTTGCACGGCTGACGCCTACCACATGACTGCTCCGATGCCGGAGGGTGAGGGGGCTGCGCGCGCGATTCAGATCGCACTTCGCCATGGCAAGGTCAATCCAGAGGAGATCGATTACATCAATGCCCACGCGACATCTACGGGCTTGGGCGATATTTGCGAAACGAAGGCCATCAAGCTCGCTCTCGGTGAGCATTCCAAAAAAGTGGCCATCAGTGCGACGAAATCGGTGACGGGCCACTTGCTCGGAGCCGCTGGCGGCGTCGAACTCGCAGCGTGCGCCATGGCGATTGGCAAAGGTGTCATCCCGCCGACGATCAATCTGGAAAACCAGGACCCCGAGTGCGATCTCGATTACGTTCCGAACACACCTCGCGAAGAGAAACTCCGCTGTGTGCTGAGTAACTCCTTCGGCTTTGGTGGTCACAATGCGACCCTTCTTTTGAAGGCTGTAGATTAAAAGTTTCAAGGTTTGAGTTCCGAAAATACCAATCCCGCACCGGATTCGATGCTGGATCCGGACATCGAAGTTCGCACGTACTTTGCGCGGCATAAAAATGCCCTCGTAGCTCGTGGGGATTTCTCCGAGATTTTTGCCGCATGGTATTTGCATCGGATGGACCACCATTTGTCTGTGGCTTCCGATGTGGAGGATATCGGCAGAGAAGCGTTGGCCACCATCACGCTTCACTGCGCGAGTCGTCCTTGGAAGGAAAGCTCCGCTTGGACGGTGCAATTTCCGCATCCACGCGTGAATGTTTTTGCGGCTGGTGACAATAACACCGGTACCGTGGTGGCGAATCTGCTCACGGAAAATCTCAAGCCGATCGAGAAGGGGATTTTTTATTCCGATGTGGTGGAGAATCTCAAGTCGCCTCGCCGAAGCGTGGTGGATTTCAAGACGGATTCCTTTTTAAGAGCGGTTGAAATCTTTTACACGAATAGCGAGCAACGACCGGTGCGTTTTTTTTGGCACGGTGACGAAGATCTTGTGATGGTTGCGGCCCAACCGGATTGCGACTTGGAATGGCTTCACTCTTTGGATTCGGCTTCGATACAAAGGTTGGATCAGGATGTGGAACTCTCGCTGCTCGAGAAGCGGAAATTTCGTTTCGAGTGCGGATGCAATCACGATCGCATGGCAAACTTCATACTCCCCGTATTCAAAAGCCAAGCTAATGAGCTTTTCTGCGGTGATCAAACGATCAGTGTGGATTGCCCGCGCTGCGGCGCTAAGCATATTCTGAGCCGCGAGTCACTTGAGGCTAAAGTCGAAAAGAGCGATCCCGCTCGCTAGTTTCACATTTGATTCGTCGCCGTTTGTTGAATCCAAAACTTCACGATGTTTTTATGAGTCACCCAAAGAACAATCTCTCTCCCGATATCAAAATCGCGGGCATTCTCACCCCCCTCAGCGCCATTCGTGGACGCAATGATATCGGCATCGGCGATACCGAGTCGCTTGTCGAGATGGCCGAGTGGGCCGCGAAAAAGGGATTCCGCGTGATCCAGATTCTGCCGGTCAATGAAACCGGTTCCGACCATAGCCCGTATAATATCATTAGCTCGATCGCTTACGAGCCTGTCACTCTCGCGACAAATCCCGAGTGGCTTCCAGATATCACGGCAAAGGAATATGAGGGGATCACCCGTGCCCATGATGTGTCGGCGCTTCGAGAAGGTCCCGTGCGCTATGCTCCTGTTGCCGCGCTCAAGCGCGAGCTTCTCGAGGCCGGATACAATAACCTGATTCGTCCGAAGGGTGACAAAACACGCAAGAGGGCATTTGCGGATTTTCAAACGCAGGAAAGCGAGTGGCTACGCGACTACGCTATTTTCCGCGGGCTTATGTCTTGGAATGACGATGACGAGGTCGTGACTAACTGGCCTATTGAACATCGCACCCCTGAGGCTGCAATGGAGTGGATGGGCCTGCTTTCTGCAAAAGATTTGACCAAATTTGAAGCGCGCGTCGGTTTTTTTAGCTATGTACAGTGGATCGCCCTGTCGCAATGGAAGGCTGTTCGTGCCCGCTTTGATGAGCTTGGCATGGCGCTCATGGGCGATATCCCCGTCGGTGTGAGCATTTATAGCGCAGATGTCTGGGCCGAGCCTGGTATTTTTGATCTTAATCGTTCCAGCGGAGCTCCACCCGAGAAGGTTTTTAAAAGCGATCCTTTTACCGAAAAATGGGGGCAGAACTGGGGGTTCCCGCTCTACAATTGGGAGGCCATGGCGCGCGATAATTTTGCCTGGTGGCGTAGGCGCCTTTCGATATCGAGAGAGGTTTTTCACCTTTTGCGTGTCGATCACGCGTTGGGATTTTTTCGTATTTACAGCTTCCCGTGGCGACCACAGGAAAACGGTCGCTTCTTGGATCTCACACAAGAACAGGCAGCAGAGCTCACCGGGGGACTTCTGCCGGGCTTCATGCCGCGTGATGATAGCTCACAAGAGAATCAAGACTACAACCGTCGCCAGGGTGAAATGCTGTTCCGCGTCTTTCTTGAGGAGACAGGACCTCACCGCCTCATCGCCGAGGATCTCGGTGAACTTTCGCCCTACGTTCGGCCGACTCTCGAAGGGTTGGAAATTCCCGGTTTCAAAATCCCCCAATGGGAACGCAACGGCTACAACGCAATCACTCCCGGGGCCGATTACGCTCGACTCAGCTTCGCCACATTCGCCACGCACGATCATCCGCCGATCCGTCAATTTTGGGAGGATTGGAATGCGGCCACGCAAGACTCGGCAAGGCGCGACCACGCGATGCATGAGATGCGGGAGATACTGGAATTCTGCGGGGTTTACGAAATCCATCTTCCGCAACCATTCACTCCAGAGGTTCATTCCGCCTTCATGCGCGGGCTTTTTGCATGTAACTCGTGGCTCGCCGTCCACCAGATCACCGATATTTTCGGACTGAGCGATCGCTTTAATGTTCCTGGTGCCGTGGGCGATCAAAACTGGACGGCTCGCATCAATGGCGAGATCTCCGTCTGGGACAAACTTTACAAAAGCGAGATCAGTTCGACTGTTGATGCGCTGCGAAATACCGGTCGCCACCTCACTTCAAAAGAAAACTAGAACGAGATTGGTCGGGTTGCACAACCGAAAGAAAACAGACACACTCCATTCATGAGCTCGACTACTGAACAGGTATTGCCGGATTCCAGTGGGCACTTCGGTGCCTACGGCGGGATGTTTGTCCCTGAGACGCTGATGACAGCTTTGCAGGATCTCGAAAAAGAATATCACGCAGCGAGAAAAGATCCCGCCTTTCGGAAAGAGTTGGCCGATTTACTCGGTGATTTCTGTGGGCGCCCGACTCCGCTCTACTTCGCAGAGCGTCTCACGGAAAAGCTTGGTGGTGCTAAAATCTATCTCAAGCGGGAAGACCTTCTCCACACCGGAGCTCACAAAATCAACAACGCGATAGGGCAGATCCTCCTTGCCCGCCGAATGGGAAAAACCCGCATCATTGCCGAAACAGGAGCTGGCCAACATGGCGTTGCCACAGCGACTGCCGCTGCCCGTTTCGGGATGGAGTGTGTGATTTACATGGGCGCCGTGGATATGGAGCGCCAATCCCTCAATGTCGCCCGTATGCGTTTCTTGGGAGCCACAGTGGTCGGCGTCACTGCCGGTCAAGCCACACTCAAAGAGGCGATCAATGAGGCCATGCGCGATTGGGTAACGAATGTTCGTTCGACCTACTACATCCTCGGCAGCGCTCTGGGTTCGCACCCCTATCCGATGATTGTTCGGGATTTTCACAGGGTGATCGGAGACGAAACGCGGCGTCAGATTCTTCAACGCGAAGAGAGGCTTCCTGATCACCTCGTCGCGTGCGTCGGCGGAGGCAGCAATGCTATTGGATTCTTTTATGCCTTTCTCAACGATGAGAGCGTCAAACTCACCGGTGTTGAAGCCGGTGGTGACGGCATCGTGCGCGGTCGCCACGCCGCTCGTTTCCAAGGAGGCAAACTCGGTGTCCTCCAAGGCACAAAAACTTGGCTCCTAGCCGACGCCGACGGTCAGATCGAGCTCACGCACTCCGTTTCCGCTGGCCTCGACTACGCCGCCATCGGACCGGAGCACAGCTACTACCGTGACTCCGGACGCATCGACTACGACTACGCGACTGACGCGGAAGCCCTCGCCGCCTTCCGTATGCTCTCCGAGGTGGAAGGCATCATTCCTGCGCTGGAGACAGCTCATGCGATTGCGCATGTCATCAAAGTTGCACCGGGCATGGCCAAAGACGCCATTCTCATCGCCAACCTCAGCGGCCGCGGAGACAAGGATGTCCAGCAGGCAGCGGAGATATTGCTAAGATGAAGGTGCGTCAACGCGCTCCAGGTGAAGCGTTGAACGTCGTTTATTTATTCATTGGCATGCCGGTTGGTGGTGCTGAGGATTTTGCCCTAGGTGTTTATCCTCATCTTTCGCCGGACGTGAATGCTCGCTTTATTTGTCTTCGGGAGTTGGGCATGCTTGGGGAGGAGGCGCAGTTAGCAGGTATACCAGTAGAGCTTTTGCCGATCTTTCTTACCAAGCGCGTTAATCCTCTTGCGATTTGGAGACTTTCCAGATGGATGAAAGTCCAGCAGATCGATATCGTGCACTCCCAGACGTACCACGCTCATTTATTCGGTGTTGCCGCAGCTCGTTTGGCAGGGATCGCTGCTGTGGTTCACCAGCAAAAGACGCTTGGAAAAATATCGATTCATAAAGGCATCTTCTTTCGGTGGCTTCTTCGAAATACAAATAAGATTCTAACCCTCTCTTCTCAAACGAGCGCTGATATTGTAAAACAATTCTCGATCCCAATATCTAAAATCGAGGTCGTTCCGAACGCCATTGATGATATTTCTTTTTGTCCTCCAGTTGATAGGTCGCAAATTCGCAAGAAGCTTGGCTTGCCGGAAAATGATTTTCTAATTGGAACAGTAGCTTCTCTGCACCCTGTCAAAAATCACAAAGCTACCATTGAAGCCCTTGCTATCCTAGCCAAACAGGAATGCCGTCCTAAGGTTTTATTCATTGGTGACGGCCCCTCAGGTCCCGAGCTCGAACGACTCGCTCGCGAGCACGGAGTCCTTTCACAAATTCTTTTTGCGGGTCGCCAGCGGCCGGTTGTTCCTTGGATGCAGGCACTCGATCTTTTCTTGCTTCCCTCGTTTTGGGAGGGGCAAGCTTTAGCCATGTTGCAAGCGATTTCGTGCGGATTGCCTGTCCTTGCAAGCAGGATCGAAGGGAATACTGCCATCCTAGGATCGGTGCACCCGGGTCTTTTCGAGCCCGACGACCATGGAAAGCTCGCCGATCTGCTGCAGGCAGCGTTTCAAAGCGGTAGCATTCTATCTCCCCTTCGCTCGTCGGTTGAGGTACCGACATGTCGGAATGCCGCAAAGCATTTGAAGCAAATTTACTGGGATATTGTCTCATGAATTCGCTTCGCATCGCAATTTTTACACCCACATTCTTGCCAAAATGTTCTGGAGCAGAAATCTTTCATCACAATCTCGCTAAGGAATTTTCGGCTATGGGTCACCATCCGGTGGTGATTCTGCCTCGCGCCTTGCATCGCCGCTTAGATGCCTTTCTGCCCTACGAAACAACGGGATTTCCAGCCAACCTTTGGAGTTATTTCAAATACTCTACCGCCCTCGCATTTCTCCTGAATCGAATAGCTTTGAATCAACTGCAGAGACGATATCGGTTCGATGTTTGGCATGCGGTCGTTCTTTCTCCCAGCGGAGTGTGCTTCGCTAATTGGCAGTCTCGGTGCCGGATTCCCGGATTGATTCGAGCGGTGGGTGACGATGTGAAGCCCGTCACCCCCGATGATCCGAAGTCCAGCATGCAGGAGTTAATACAAAAATGGATTCCCCGTGCCCAAAAAATCGTCTCTCTCTCGCGTGATATGTCCTTCCAGTTGGAAAATCTCGGAGTGGATCGCGAAAAAATAGAGATCATTCCGAACGCGGTTGATATGGATCGCTTTTCCGAGCCTGCTGATAAAATGCTGTTACGAAAGGAATATGGAATTCCCACTGATGCTTTCGTCTTCCTGTGTGTCGCTCGAAACCATCCTCAAAAAGATTTTCCGACATTATTGGTCGCGTTTCAAAAACTGCTTAAATCTCGCAGTGACCGAAAAATCCATCTTGTTATTGTCGGTCGCGGTGTGCCTCTCTTAAAAGAACCCTTGGCCTCTTTAGACATTCAGCATGCGGTCACCTTAATGGAGTTGTCGGCAATCCCAGAAAAGCCGCTCGAATTTCCGCCGCAGTCTTTAGTAGATATCTACCGAGCCTCTGATGCTTTTGTTCTATCTTCGCTTTTGGAGGGATTTAGTTCAGCATTGCTC
>Ga0214919_10009896_pt1 | contig 12192 bp, 13 predicted proteins | sample LL1503_MetaG_FD_177994 | JGI IMG/M metagenome (GOLD analysis project Ga0214919, IMG submission 177994) | Freshwater microbial communities from Lake Lanier, Atlanta, Georgia, United States - LL-1503 | ecosystem: Environmental > Aquatic > Freshwater > Lake | place: USA: Georgia | collected...
CGCATTCGCATGGGCGGCGACCCCCGAGGACCGCACCCGCTTGTGGACCGCGCGGCACAACGCCTACTTTGCCGGACTGCAATCGCGCCCCGGTTGCCGCTGCATTGCAACCGACACCTGCGTGCCGATATCCCGTCTGGCTGACGCGCTGCTCGATTCGGTAACCGAGGCCGCCGAAGCCGGTATCCCGCATTACCTGGTCGGCCATGTGGGCGACGGCAACTTCCACATGGCGTATCTGATTGACCCGGCAGTCCCGTCGGAGCGTGAAACCGCGGAGCGCCTGAACAGCCAATTGGTGATGCGCGCATTGCGGCTGGGTGGAACGTGCACCGGCGAGCACGGCATCGGCCTGCACAAAATAGATTTTTTGGTCACCGAGACCGGCGCCGGTGCGGTCGCCATGATGCGCAGCATCAAGCAAGCGCTGGACCCGCTGAACATCCTCAACCCTGGGAAAATTTTCGCGCTTGCGCCCTGAGCTTCTGCCACTCACGCTGCGCCGCGCAAGGGCAGGCGGTAGACCCAAATCGACTTTCCATTGGGGGCCGTCAGCTGCAAGTGAGGAACGATGCCATGCGCCTCAAAGTCCAGACTGACCAGCCAGGTGCCGGGGCGCATGCTGTGCGCCTTCTCCACCACACGCGGCATGCTCTCGGGGCGCTGAAAAAGATAGACCATGTCGTAGGCAGCCCAATCCACGGCCCACATATCGCCGCGCTGAACCGTCGCCCAAGGGCATAACCAGCGGCAAACAACATAAAGACTGCTGCTCCATTCCACCCCTTCCAACTGCGCCTTGGGATAAGCCAGCCGCAAGGCACGCAAGCCATGACCGAGGCCGCAACCAGCGTCCAGCACGCGGGCGGTCTGGTCCAGGCGGATGATGGCGCGCAAACCCATCAAAGCCTTGCGCGGCGTGGGAAACAGAGGAGCGTCCGCCCAGGTATTGATGGGGTAGACCAGCAGCAGCAGGGCCAGCGGCAACAGCCATACCCACGCGGCCAGATGCGACTGCGTGCCCAACACAGTAACCGCCAGCGAGACCGGAAAGCCTGCGGCAATGGCCAACCTGCGCCACCAGCTACGGCCCATGGGGCTGATAGCCAAGCCCGCCATGGCGGCAACCGGGCTGGCCATGCCGGGCGACATGTCCGCCTGCAACAGCCAGCGGAACACCATCCAGCTCAGACCCCAGCCCAGCAAGGCTGGCGCGGGCCAGGGCGGGATGAAGCGTTGCATCAAAAATCCGTCAGGGGGTAGCCGCGGCGCGCTAGCGGGCCACGTTGGGCGACAGGCGTTCGATCAGGCCGTTGAGTTCATCGAGTGAGCCGAACTGGATGCTCAACTCGCCCATTTCCGTGATTCGACCCGCACGCTTGATGCGTTTTTTGACCTTGATTTCGACCTGCGCGGCAAACAAGTCGGAGAGTTCTTCTTCCACGCGCTTGATATCGCGCGACTTCTCGCGGCTGGGTTTAACGGCTTTGAGTGAAAACTCGGCACCCAATTTTTTCACCAGACTTTCGGCTTCGCGCACCGACATTTTTTTGGCTGCAATCTGGCTGGCGGCACTGATCTGGTTGGCTTTGTCCAGGGCCAGCAGGGCGCGGGCGTGGCCCATGTCGAGGTCGCCGGCCATGAGCATGGTTTGCACCGGCTCGGCCAGGTTGAGCAGACGCAGCAGGTTGCTGGCCGCACTGCGCGAGCGGCCCACAGCCTGGGCAGCAGTTTCATGGGTGAGGCCAAACTCTTTAATCAGGCGCTGCAAGCCCTGCGCCTCTTCCAGCGGGTTGAGATCTTCGCGCTGCATGTTCTCAATGAGCGACATGGCGGCGGCGGCCTCGTTGGGCACGTTGCGCACCAAAACCGGAGCGCTGTCCAGCCCGGCCAGTTTGGCGGCGCGGAATCGCCGCTCACCCGCAATGATTTCGTAGACCGGGCGCGAGGAGCCTTCAGGGCGGTGCAAGGCGGCATATTCGTCGTCCAACTGGCGCACCAGGATGGGCTGCATGATGCCCTGGGCCTTGATGCTTTCTGCCAGCTCGTAGAGCGCGCCCTCGTCCATATGGGTACGTGGCTGGTACATGCCGGGAACCATGTCGCTGAGCAACAGGGTGTGCGGTTGACCGGCAACAAAAGCACTGGCCTGTTGACCGGGCGCGTCCGGCACGGTGGGGCCGAGCAAGGCTTCCAGACCCATGCCGAGTCCTTTGGGTTTTTTGGTGGCCATCGGGTGTTTCCTTCGAATGCTTATGGTTATGGGTTCAAAAAATCGGTCAACAAGGCCCGACCCTCGGGCCAATTGCCCAAGCCAGAGTCGGCGTTGATATGGCCGGCGTGGCCCCAATCGCACCAGCGCGCACCCAGTGCGTCGGCAAAACTGCGCGCGCGCTCCAGGCTGCAATACGGGTCGTTGTGGCTGCCTAGCAGCAGGCTGGGAAAAGGCAAACGCGGCAAGGCCATGGGGAGCCAGCTGTGCAAAACGGCGCAGAGCTCGGGCCGCTGCGGATCGCCGGGCGCAACCAGCAAAGCACCGCGCACACTATGGGCCAGGCGGGTTTGCGCTGCCCAGGCCGCTACCAGCAGGCAGCCCAGGCTGTGCGCGACCACAACAACATCGCCATCCTGCGCCTGCACCACCTCGTCCAAACGCATGACCCAATCCCCACGCAAGGGGTGCATCCAATCGTGCTGCTCTACGCGCAGGTCGCCATAAAGCGTTTCCCAGCGGCTTTGCCAATGCTGCGGTCCGGAGTTTTGCCAGCCGGGCAGCAGCAGGATACGGGGAAGTGTGGGTGTCACCATGGGGCTACATGGTCTGAATACGGCGCACCATCTCCTGCGCAAAAGCCACGAAAGCCTGTGCGCCACGGGAGCTGGGGTCAAACACCACGCCAGGCAGGCCGTAGCTGGGGGCTTCGGCCAGACGCACATTGCGCGGGATCACGGTGTCAAACACCTTGTCACCAAAATGCGCTTTGAGCTGGTCACTGACCTGGTTTTGCAAGGTGATGCGCGGGTCAAACATGACGCGCAGCAAACCGATGATTTGCAAGTCATCATTCAAATTCGCCTTGACCTGTTTGATGGTGTTGACCAAATCGGTCAGGCCTTCCAAGGCAAAGTATTCGCATTGCATGGGCACGATCACGCCGTGGGCGCAGCACAGTCCGTTGAGCGTGAGCATGGACAGCGAGGGCGGGCAGTCGATCAGCACAAAGTCGTATTCCGCATTCACCGCTTTGAGTGCAGCCTTGAGCCGGCGCTCACGCCGCTCCAAGCTGACCATCTCGACCTCAGCCCCAGCGAGCTCGCGGTTCGCGCCCAGAATGTCGAAGCTGCAACCCGCTTGACGCAACTTTTCGCTGCGGCTGCGGGCCTGCGCAATGGTGGCCTCTTCGAGCAGCACGTCGTAAACGGTCAACTCCAGCTGACGCTTGTCGACCCCGGAACCCATCGTGGCGTTGCCTTGCGGGTCCAAGTCCACCATGAGTACCCGTTGGCCGACCTTGGCCAATCCTGCGGCCAGGTTCACGGTGGTTGTGGTTTTGCCCACCCCGCCTTTTTGGTTGGCTACGCAGAATATTTTTGCCATGGATTACCCGCTGATCGAGATCTGTAAACGTTGGCTTATTGTGCTTATTGCGAAAGCGCTAGCTTCACGCCAAAGCCCAGCAAAAACACGCCGGCCACGCGCTCAAGCCACTGTGCTACGCGGGGCTGCGCGCGGATGCGCTCTGCCAAAAAATGCGTGAGGAGCGTAGCGGCAAGTCCGTATAAAAAGGTAAGCGCGGCAATGGTGGCCGCCATGAAAGCGTAGGTCAGCAAACCCTGCTGGGTCTGCGGGTCTACAAACAAAGGGAAAAAGGCCATGTAAAACAATATCGCCTTGGGGTTCATCAGCGTGATCACCATCGCCTGGCGGAAGTACTGGCGCGGTCGGATGTGGATCGCTGGGCCCGCGCCCGGTCTGGCGCGCAGCATGTGCACCCCCAACCAGGCCAAATAAGCAGCGCCCACCCATTGCATCGCATGGAACGTGGCCGGGTAATGCGACAAGAGAGCGGCCAGCCCGGCCACCGCGCACCACATGAGCACCTGGTCTCCGGCGATTACCCCGAAGGTCGCAGCCAAACCGCCGGGGATGCGACCCTTGCCCGTGGACATCACCAGCGCCAGATTGCCCGGGCCGGGAATGAACAAAAAAAGTACAACAGTGGCGACAAAAGTGCCGTAATCGGTAACGCCGAGCATGGGGAGTTCGTAAAAAAGAAGGGAAAGTGTACGGCAGCCGATTTATGCCGTTTTTTTACGCATCCACACCAGGCAGCGCTGGCCCTCCAATCGGGGCACCACCAATGGTTCCACGTGAAACACCTCCACATCCACAGGCAAAGCGGCAATTTCAGCATCCGGGGTTTGGCCCTTCATCGCCATCCACACCCCTCCGGAGGCAAGCTGTGCGCCAGAGGCGGTTACAAAATCAGGCAAGGACGCAAAGGCGCGCGAGGTGATCACAGGGTATCGCCCAGTCAGCTGTTCAACCCGCGCATGCAGTCCCCGCAGATGCGGCAGCTTGAGCGCAAGTGCCGCCTGCTGGATAAAGGCGGCCTTCTTGCCGACGGTGTCCACGCAGTCCACCCGCAGACCCGGGCAACACAGGGCGATCACCACGCCGGGCAAGCCGGCGCCAGACCCCACATCCAGCACCGCATCACAGCCGCAGGCCTGCATGTGGGCTCGCAACGGCGACAGCACCGCAAGGCTGTCCAGAATATGGTGGCTGAGAATCGAGGGCGGGTCGCGCAGGGCGGTGAGGTTGTACACCTGGGTCCATTTGGCGATCAGCGCCACGTAGTCCAGCAGGCCCTGAATCTGCGCCGCCGACACGTCCAAAGACAACGCCGCCAAACCCGTGCGCAGGGGCGCCTCCAGCGCCGAGGGGGTCAAACCGCCTCCACGCCGGGGGTCAAGCTGCCCACGGCGTCTGCCACATCCGCACCTTCTGCCACGCTCTCATCCGCCACCGTACCCAATCGGGCAAAGCCCTTGAACTTGCCTTTCTTCAAGTGGATCAATAGCAAAGAAATCGTGGCCGGGGTAATGCCCGACAAGCGCGATGCCTGACCCAGCGTCTCGGGCCGGTATTGGCTCAGGCGCTGACGGGCCTCAAAACTCAAGGCGCTGACCTGGAGGTAATCCAACTCGGGTGGCAGAAGTAGGCCCTCAAAGTGCGCAGCGCGGCCCACTTCTTCACGCTGACGGTCTATATAACCAGCGTATTTGGCAGCAATCTCCACTTGCTCAACGATGGTTTGGCGCAACAGCTCGGCATCGCCGTCCGCGCAAGGCACCAGCAAGGCGTGATCGGCAAACGCCCCCTCTTTAAGGCGCATCAAATCCAAATAACCCACGTCCGGGCGACGCAGCAAATCCATGAGGGTGTATTCATGCTCCATGGGCTTGCCCAGCAGCGCCACCACATCGGCCTGCGGCACCTTATGCGGGCTAACCCATGTGGTTTTCAGGCGCTCTGTTTCACGTGAAACCGCGTCGCGCTTGCGGCTGAAGGCGTCCCAGCGGGCGTCGTCCACCAAGCCCAGCTTGCGGCCAGACTCGGTCAGACGTGCATCGGCATTGTCTTCGCGCAACTGCAGGCGGTACTCAGCGCGGCTGGTGAACATGCGGTAAGGCTCGTTCACGCCTTTGCTGATTAGGTCGTCCACGAGCACGCCGATGTAGGCCTGGTCACGCCCGGGCAGCCAGGTGTCAGCCGCCCACTGGGTGCGCGCGCCGGCTTGAAGAGCGGCGTTCACGCCGGCAAACAGCCCTTGCGCCGCCGCCTCTTCATAACCGGTGGTTCCGTTGATCTGCCCGGCAAAAAACAAACCCGCAATCTGCCGTGTCTCAAAACTGCGCTTGAGCGCGCGCGGATCGAAGTAGTCGTACTCAATGGCGTACCCGGGGCGAAGGATGTGCGCCTTCTCAAGTCCCTGCATGCTGCGCACCAACGCAAGCTGGATGTCAAACGGTAGGCTGGTGGAAATGCCGTTGGGGTAGTACTCGTGCGTCGTCAAACCTTCGGGTTCGAGAAAAATCTGATGGCTCTCTTTATCGGCAAAGCGGTGAACTTTGTCCTCAACGCTGGGGCAATAGCGCGGGCCCACGCCCTCGATTTTTCCGGTGAACATGGGGCTGCGGTCCAGGCCGCTTCGGATGATGGCGTGCGTCGCCGCGTTGGTATGCGTGATCCAGCAAGGCATCTGCGGCGGGTGCTGGCTGGCACGGCCCATGAAACTGAACACCGGTACCTGCGTGCCCATGCCACCGGGCATGCCGTCGCCGGGCTGTTCCTGGCAGCGGGAAAAGTCGATGCTGCGCCCATCGATGCGCGGCGGTGTGCCTGTCTTGAGCCTGCCCTGGGGCAGCTGCAGCTCCTTTAACCGGGCGCTCAAGCGGCCAGCGGCCGGGTCACCCGCGCGGCCCGCACCGTAATGGTTAAGGCCTACATGGATCTTGCCGTCCAAAAAAGTCCCGGCGGTAAGCACCACGGTTGTGGCGCGAAAGGTCAGGCCGATTTGCGTCACCGCGCCCACAACCCTGTCACCTTCGACCAGCAAATCGTCAACGGCCTGCTGGAACAGGCTGAGCTTGGGCTGGTTTTCCAGCATGCGCCGGATTGCTGCCTTGTACAAAACCCGGTCGGCCTGGGCGCGGGTGGCGCGCACGGCCGGACCCTTGCTGGAGTTGAGTATTCGAAACTGGATGCCGGCTTCGTCCGTCGCTAAAGCCATGGCCCCACCTAAAGCATCCACCTCTTTGACCAGATGGCCTTTGCCGATGCCACCAATCGAGGGGTTGCAGCTCATTTGCCCCAGTGTCTCGATGTTGTGGGTCAACAGCAAGGTTTTGCACCCCATGCGCGCCGCTGCCAGCGCCGCCTCGGTGCCGGCATGGCCGCCGCCGACAACGATGACGTCAAAATGTTCCGGGTACAGCATGGGGTCCTTGGGTGGTGCGGCGTGGATGAGGCCGGTGCGGCGGCGCGATTTTACGGCTGCACTCCTTCCGGGATGGGCGGCGGCTTCGCTACCATCGCCACTCGTAGGAGACCACACCATGCAGATCCGTTCCCTGAAAGATGCAGTCAGCCCCGAAGAATGGCAACTGCGCGTCGACCTGGCGGCTTGTTTCAGGCTGCTTGCCGCATATGGCTGGACCGATCTAATTTACACCCACATCAGCGCACGCGTGCCCGGTCCGGACCACCATTTTTTGATCAATCCCTACGGCCTGTTGTTTGAAGAAATAACGGCAAGCAGCCTGGTCAAAGTCGACCAAAACTGCCAGACGGTGATCGACACGCCCTTTCCTGTGAACCCGGCGGGCTTTGTGATCCACAGCGCCATCCACGCCGTGCGCGAAGACGCTGGCTGTGTCTTGCATACCCACACCCGCGCAGGCGTAGCCGTGAGTGCGCAGGCCTGCGGCATTCTGCCCATCAGCCAGCAAGCCACCTACGTGCTGGCCTCGCTGGCCTACCATGATTACGAAGGCGTCGCTTTGCGTGAAAACGAGAAGCCGAGATTGCAAGCCAATCTGGGACGCGCTAGCCATTTGATGCTGCGCAACCACGGTTTGCTGGTAGTGGGCTCATCCATTTCTGAAGCGTTTTTGCTGATGTTTAACTTCGAGACAACCTGCCAGATCCAGATCACCGCGCAAAGCGGCGGACCGCTGGTACATGTCAATCCGGCCATCACCGCGGGCGTTGCAGCGATGCTCAAGGCTGATGGCGGCAAAGTCGGAGGCGATTTCGCCTGGCCTGCCATGCTGCGTAAGGTCGAGCGGCTAGACCCGTCCTACAAAACTTAAGGCACGGCAAGCGCTGTTTTAGCGGCTAGGGGTTTTTGCAAATAGGCAAAGACCGCGCCGGCCCACAAGGCCAGGGCCGAATAAAAAAACCCACGCACCAAGCCACCATGGCTATCCGCCACCCACCCAACCGTAAGCGGCCCCACCACCTGCCCAAAAGCAAACACCACCGTGAATGCAGCAATTCCTGCGGACCAGGCGGCAGAAGGGAGGTTCAACCGGACAAATGCTGTGGTTGAAGCAACAATGCTCAAAAAGACGGCGCCAAACAATGCGCCAGAAGCCACAAAAACATAGAAATTATTGGTCAATGTAGGTAAGACCACCGCGATACCCAAAAGCACATTCAAGCGGGCCAAAGCGCCTCCGCCCTGATGCGCATTCAGCAAGCCAGCCCATATTCGGGACGAGGCCATCACCATTACGCCCAGAGTTGCATAAAACCACGCCACTTCCGAACTGTTGGCACCATGTTCCTGCAACAGCGCCACAGCAAAAGTCATGTAGCCGATATAGCCTAAGCCAAATAGCGCATACCCAGCCAATGCGTAGCGCATGGGCCACCAAGCGACGTTCTGCGCTGAGTCCTCTGCCTCTACACCCCTGGCTTCCCACGCTGCCAGTACCGCAACCGGCCAGCGCAATACACACACCATCAGCACACACACCAAGCCGAGTACCCACCAAGCCAACATCCAGGGTGCAAAAGGTGGCTGCACCCAATCCAGTATCCATGGCACCAATACGGCTGAGATCACGATGCCAGCGCCGGTACCACCATAGTACAAACCCAAAATTAGTCCAGCTCTTTCGGCTTGGTGCGAACCAATCCGGGCAGCCAAAATACCACCCGATACGAAGATTAGCGCACTCAAAATACCCGCAAGAAGGCGTTGAATAATCAAGACCGTAGAGTCCACAAAAAACCCAGGAAGCAACATCAACACAGCAGCCAACCAACCAGCCCACAAAACCGCCCTGGCTGGTCCTAAGCGGGCGATAACACGACCGGTCACCATAGCTCCTATAAAGTAGCCTAAAGCGTTGCTGGTGTTCATGGCACCGGACAATGTGTAAGACCACCCCAGATCGTGGCGCATGGAAGGCAACAGCAATCCATAGGCAAAGCGGGTGACTCCCAAGGAAATAGCGGCAGCAGCAGATAAAACCGTAGCCAGCAACAAAATATGCGAATCAGGCTTTTGATCGATCAATGGGCAAACTTCAACTTGGGGATAACTTGGCGAACAACTTCAAGTTGTTCACAGAAAATGTGCGCTTTACTGGCTTATGCACATTCGCGAGCGTGATCCGCGCACTGTACAAGCATTGAATTCAAAATTTCAAGGCCTTGAAAAAAAAGAAGAAAAGCGCCTTGTGCACAGTTCCTGCGGACCTCTATCTACTACAACTATTCTCTTCATTAAAAAAATAGCAAGTTAATACAAAGCAAAGAAAGGCTCAAGTTCCCGAGACGGGCATACTCTCCACAAGGCCATCACGTAAAATCTCAGCGCGACTTCCTACCGGTCCTCTGCGCCTTGAAACATATTTCTGATGCCCACAAGCTCCGCTGACAAATCACCCAATCAGAAGCCAATTGCTTTTGAGATCAAAAGTGCCGATTTACCCTTGGTTGCATTGATCCTTAAATCCGGGGATGTGCAAGTTTTGGAGTTGGAGTTGTTGGCCCGGTTTGGTCCGCTCAGTAAAAGCCCGGATTTTTTTAGTGATGATGCTTTGCTCATTGATTATGGGCAATTGGATGCGCAAGGTGTGCTTCCTGATTTGCAGCGTTTGATTGCCGTTTTACGGCAGTGCAAACTCGTTGCTGTGGCCGTGCGCAACGCGCCGCCTGCCAGCTTGGCAGAGGCCCGTCATTGTGGATTGATTGAAGCGCATGCGTTGTACATCGCTGCGCCGCAGACGAAGTCACAGGTATTACCGGCAGCAGTCCTTCAAAAAGAAGTACCGCCGCCGTCGTCGGCTTCCACCTTGGTCATTGATAAACCCATTCGCTCTGGGCAAAAGATTTATGCCAAAGGCGGAGATTTGATTGTGCTTGCTATGGTGAACCGGGGTGCCGAGGTGGTCGCAGATGGCAATATCCACGTGTATGCTGCACTGCGCGGAAAAGCCATGGCTGGTGCCAAAGGCAATACCAAAGCACGTATTTTTTCCCTCGCGATGGAGGCTGAATTGGTTTCCATAGCGGGCGTTTACCGCACAGCAGAAAAACCATTTTCCAGTGATGTACTGGGAAAAGCAACACAGGTTCGTTTGAGCGATGATGGCCTGGAAAAACTATTGATAGAGCCTTTGAAACTCTGAACAATTTCATTTCACCAAGCGAGACCCATGACAAAAATCATTGTTGTAACTTCAGGAAAAGGCGGCGTGGGAAAAACCACGACCAGCGCCAGCTTTGCGGCCGGGCTGGCCCTGCGCGGACATAAAACCGCCGTCATCGACTTCGATGTCGGCTTGCGTAACCTGGACCTCATCATGGGTTGCGAACGGCGTGTGGTCTACGATCTGATCAACGTCATCCAGGGCGAAGCCAATTTGCACCAGGCCCTCATCAAAGACAAACAATGCGACAACCTGTTTGTTCTGGCTGCATCGCAAACCCGTGATAAGGACGCTTTGCACCAGGATGGTGTTGAAAAAGTTTTGAATGATCTGGCCGCGATGGACTTTGAGTTCATCGTGTGTGACTCACCAGCGGGCATCGAAACGGGTGCACTGATGGCCATGCATTTTGCGGATGAAGCTTTGGTGGTTACCAATCCGGAAGTGTCCTCGGTGCGTGATTCGGATCGAATTTTGGGCATGCTTGCCAGCAAAACCAAACGCGCGATCGAAGGCAAAGACCCCATCAAGGAACATTTGCTCATCACCCGCTACAACCCCGCACGGGTTGATCAGGGTCAAATGCTGTCGTTGGAAGATATTCAGGACATTTTGCGCATCAAGCTCATTGGCGTAATTCCAGAGAGTGATGCGGTGTTGCAAGCCTCCAACCAGGGTGTCCCGGTTGTTCATGTACAGGGCAGCAATGTGGCAGAAGCCTACAAAGATGTTATTAGCCGTTTTTTGGGGCAGGATGTACCCATGCGCTTTACTGAAGCCCCGAAGCAGGGTTTTATCAAACGACTGTTTGGTGGAAAATAAATGAAGTCATTTCTGTCTTTTCTATTGGGAGAAAAGAAACAAACTGCAAGTGTCGCCAAAGAGCGACTGCAGTTAATTCTCGCCCACGAGCGCAGTGGCCACAGCGCTGCTGAGCCAGACTACCTGCAGGATCTGCAACGCGATTTGATTGCGGTGATCAGCAAGTACATCAAAATTGATATTAAAGATATCAAGGTAAATTTAGACAGGCACGGGAATCTTGAAGTGCTGGAAGTCAAAATCGAACTTCCCGACGCGCGTTAGCCAGCAGCACCCTGCCGGCTCACACCGGCAGGCGGGTTTTATCGATCACGCGGCGCATAACAAAACTCGAATGCACGCCGGTAACACCTTCGATGCGGGTGATTTTGTTGAGCAGCAGATCCTGGTAATGGTCCATGTCGCGTACGATCACTTTGAGCTGGTAATCGGCGTCCTGTCCGGTAATCAAGAGGCATTCCAAAACCTCGGGTAACACGGAGACAGAGCCTTCGAAATGGGCAAAACGCTCAGGCGTGTGAAGGTCCATGGAGATATGTGTCAGGGCCATTAGCGACAAACCCAGTTTGCGCGCGTCCAACAGCGCACGGTAACCGGTGATCAAGCCCGAGTCTTCCAGCGCCCGCACTCTGCGCAAGCACGGTGAAGCCGACAGCCCAATGCGATCGGCGAGGTCTTGGTTATTGATGCGCCCCTCGTTTTGCAGCACGTCCAAAATATGTTTATCGAACTTATCCAGGGTCATATATATGCTCATTTGCTTGTATTTGCGGCAGCCTATACTAATGATGTAATAAAAGCAGCAATTAATTTCTGATATTAGAGCTAACCGTAGCTTTTTCGTTTATTTTACCTATGAATAGCCGTGCTATAGTTCGATGTTATTTTTTTCAGGAAGCTTGAATGGCAAAAGAAGAGTTAATTGAGATGATGGGCGTGGTCAACGAGGTTTTGCCCGACACCCGATTTCGGGTTACGCTAGATAATGGACATCAACTCATTGCCTATTCCGCTGGAAAAATGCGCAAAAACCATATTCGTATCTTGGCAGGTGATCGGGTTTCATTAGAGCTTTCACCCTACGACTTGTCTAAAGGGCGCATCAACTTCCGCCATATCGAAGGCCGAGGCCCCATGACT
>Ga0214919_10009897_pt1 | contig 12192 bp, 12 predicted proteins | sample LL1503_MetaG_FD_177994 | JGI IMG/M metagenome (GOLD analysis project Ga0214919, IMG submission 177994) | Freshwater microbial communities from Lake Lanier, Atlanta, Georgia, United States - LL-1503 | ecosystem: Environmental > Aquatic > Freshwater > Lake | place: USA: Georgia | collected...
GCCGAGGATTACATCACATATTTTCTCGGTCATGAAATAATCCGATAAATCGTTTTCAACAACGATGGAATATTTATAATCTTCTATTGCAAAACGCTTGTTAGCAATTGGTCGGTGGCCAAATCCATATAAATCGATTTCATCTTTGAGAATATGTTTTAAATGTCCCGCAATAGCAACTCTGAGTTTATGGCCTTCTGAGATACCTTTGGTTGAAGTAACCATCGACACTAACTTCGTTTTTTCTTTCGACTTTTCTTCACAATAATATTCTAAATTTTTAGTTTTATCATGGTCGACAATTGCATGGGTTAACCCTGAATTTGTATCGAAATTAATGTCGTAAAACCACGGAACCGCAGGGTGTGTTTGAATCAATTCAACGCCATCCGGCAAAGGGATGTCAAACGGTGAAATAACGAATTTATGCAACCCAAGATAAGCTTGGTTAATCTCATAAAAACGTGGATTTTCCATAAGAATGCAAAATCGCCTTTCTCTCGGAACTCCGCATGTAGCGACTTCAGCAGCGACAGGTAATTCTCCAAAACTAAGCAAAATATCGTAATCGACGTGCGACTCATCAAAATGATAGTTGCGCGCTTTGCCATCTCCTTGAAACGACTGCCTTTTTAAGGGCCATTTGTGCCCTGCAGGGTCTTGCAAAAGTTTTACACGATACATAAAGTTTCAAAATACTTAAGCTAATAAATGAATTTGCTGGGAAGTCTTTAGCTGTTAATAACAGCACGCTGACTTTGAAACTAAGCTTGTCTTTAATTTGCCGTGCTTTTCTGTGGCACAGCCCTCGGCTCAATCGTCGAATCATCGCCAGCAATAACCACATCACCATAAAATGGTTTGAAGGTATCTGTGGATTTCTCTATCACGTATATAGAGTTATAAGCCGTTACGCCGGCGATTGAGCCATTGGTGAAAATGTCTGGCACACGGGTGTTCGTGAAGAATGTCTGGAATAACTGTTGAGCGCTAAAGTCGTTTCTACAATGTTCTATGTTGACTAAATCAACCATGGCTTTAAAAAAACTTGCCATTGATCGCTGGTTAAAATAGCCGCCTTCATATTCTGGCCAGTAGGCGCAGTGCATATCTTCAATTACAAATAATCCACCTGGTTTTATCATGGGGAAAAACATCAGGAAATTCGATATCGTGTCTATTGAGCGATGCGATCCATCATCAATAATCAAATCAAATCCGCCTGCACCGTGCGCGTTAATCACGTCAAAGGCCGGCTGTTGGGATGCTACTCCTACGACTACTTTAACGCGTGGATCTTGGTAAACCAAATTGGATACGGCTGGGTTAACGTCACAGCCAACAATGGTCTCTGCCTGCTTAAAATAGCGCGCCCACATTTCCAGTGATCCGCCATTTTGCACACCAATCTCTAGCATCTTGATGGGTTGCTCACGATACGGAGCAAACCATTTATCGTAGATCGGAAAGTACGAACTCCACTTAGACGATACTTTACCGACCTTATGTTCGCGGTAGAGTTTTCTGAGGGGGCCTTCACTCTCGTATTTGGTAAACCATTTATAGCTAGATGATTTGCTGCTGGCATTGTCCAGGTAGTACTTAAACTCACCCTCTGGCTCGATAACATGCCAAGGGATGTGTTTAGCCATATAGGGCGCTAGTGTCCGCACACCACAAATTTGGTATTTGTTCAGTATGCGTCGATCGTAAATAGCAAAGGTGGTATCAACAGGTGCGTTGATATACAGATTATCTACGGTGCCCGATGACAAGATACTTTTTTCATAGTTATTCACATGATCAAAATACGGCGATGCAGGCGGAATGCCGTTGGTTTCCAATAGCAAGCCTACTTTGCCCAAAGCCGGGTTTTTATAAAGTATGTTGGCCATGTGGATTAGCGCGTTTTCTGGAACGCCGCTTAAATCCAGATCGGGATCGGTCACTACATATAGATCCGTTTCAATACGGCTAGTCAAGCCACAATCCCACGGAGCGGTATGGCCCAGGTTATCCAAAAACACCACTTTGTATTTGCAGTCTTTGTACCACTGTAAAAGCTGGCGATTACTCGATCCGTTATCTACGATGATGATCTCGTGCAGGCCGGTCATGCGCTCGATGTCAGCGCACATTTGTTTCGGCCATTCGAGTAAATCGCGGTTGTTAATAATGACGGTTACTTGTCCCATAACTCTTCCTAGTAATTTTTATAATTCGGTTACAGCTTATAACCCGCCTCAGTCGCATCTTTGTAAAACATCTTCACGGTATCCAATGAGAAGGTGTCTAAGTCATAGCCGATCAAATACAACTTTTTAATTACGTCAGGCGTTACGGTAATAATTTGGCAGCCCACTTCATCGGCTTGATAGATATTCAACAGTTCACGCGGGCTAGCCCAAATCAGCTCTGATGCCGGCGCGAGTTTTAATATCTCTACAGCAGCAGCCATTACCGGCACCGGGTCACGACCGGTATCAGCAATGCGGCCAGCAAATACGGATACGTAACTAGGCACGTTAGGCTCTAACGATGCAACCACATCACGCACTTGGGTGAGTGTCATTAAGGCAGTGACGTTGAGTTTGACTTTTTGCTTCGCGAGCTTTTTTACCAACTCGTAGCAGGTCTGTTGCTTGGTGTTGGTGACAGGGATTTTTACGTACACGTTATCGCCCCAGCTAGCGATCTCTAGCGCTTGACGCTCCATCTCGTTTAAGTCATCAGTAAAGACTTCAAACGATAAAGATTTGTGTTTGATCTCGGTGAGTATGTCTTTGCAAAAAGCGCGGTAGTCTTTGATGCCTGCTTTAGCCATCAAGGTTGGGTTGGTGGTGAGACCTTGGACAAAGGGTTTGCTATGCATTTCCATCATGCTGGCCTTCTCGGCACCATCAGCAAAAATCTTTACTTTTAAATCGTTCAGCGTTTTCAACTTGCTTCTCCTAATATAGCCAGTGCCGCCTCGTGCAGAGAATGAACTCTGTGGTCGACGTGTTCTGGCTGCTTCTCGTTGTATCCGTAATCTATAAACACGGTTTGGCATCCTGCGCGACTTCCTGCCTCTATATCGCGCCAGCGGTCGCCCACCATGTAACTCTTATCTAATGCAATCTTATGCTGCTGTGCGGCTGCTATCAATGCGCCTGGCTTTGGCTTTCTGCAATCACAAGCTTCATGATCATCGTGATAGCAGGTTCTAAATTCATCCAAAGGCAAACGATCTCTCAGAAACTGATTGATGCCTTCCACGGTTTCTTTTGATGTGGTGCCTCTCGCCACATCGGGCTGATTGGTCACTACGATCAATTGGTAACCTGCTTGCTTTAGCAATGTCAACGCTTTAGCCACACCGGGCAGTATTTCTAGTTCATGCAAATCTTTTGGTGGATAGGGTTTGCCATCGCGCACCATGGCGCGATTAATCACACCATCCCTATCCAAAAAGACTGCTTTATGCATTTCGAGTTTGTCTCTTCTTGTTTATTTCATTGCCACGTTACTGGCCGATTCCCACTTGGTTTGATTCGCTTTTAGCTTAGGGTGCGATACCAGCAGATGCCACACAACCGCCTGAAATGCTTCGGAGTGCGGCGTTACATTCTCTGGATTCACGGTTGGAATAATCACGCAGGCATCTGCCACTTTAGCGGTATAGCCACCATCGCGACCTACGACACCCATTACTTTGCAGCCTATCTCTTTACCGTATTTGAGTGCCTCAACCAAATTCGGGCTGATATTTTTTTCTACGTTGCCGCCACCAACTGAAAAAATAAACAGCGCATCCTTGGTATTCAGTTTGCTGATCTTCAGCCATTCTGAAAAAATCGTATGCCAGCCTTCGTCGTTGGTACGAGCGGTTAGCTCAGACACATTGTCGGTCGGCGCATAGGATTCAATACCTACGATTTTGCGGAAATCATTCACTGCATGGCCACAGTTACCGGCACTGCCACCTACGCCCAGGAAAAAAATCCGACCACCATCGTGTTTAACGCCGGCTAATAAATCAGCCATTTTTTCTATGGCGTTGGTATCTATTTGATGAATGATTTCTACGGCCTCATCTAAATGCTGTTTTGCATAACTCATGGTTTCGCTCCGACTTGATCTTGATTTACTACTTTGGATTTAATTTGATTCAAAAATTCTTCTGTCTCTTTCAAACCTTCGAAAGACCCAATTTCATAAAACCGTTCATGCACTTCATGGCCCGCAAGCTGACCAGCGATTGATAACTGGTGATACACAGCAGCCAAATCAAATACCTCATTTGCTGTGTAAGCTTGCAACACTGATTTTTTTAACACGCCCAAACCATAGTCTATAAAGTGCATATCAGGCTTAGTCTCAGCTTTGTTGTACTCAACAATCTGGCCTTGCTTAAAAATCACATTGCTTTTATCCCAACGATCTTCATTTTTTAATACCGTCATCAAGGCAGGTTGCTGGCTTTGATGAAAGTCGGTTTCCACTGCATTAAAATCCACCGGCAAAAATGAATCGCCGTATAACACAAAAAATTCTTCGCTCAGTAAAGGCAGGGCCTGCCTCAACGCACCGCCGGTGCCGAGCAGTTTCTCGCCATCGGGTGAATACTTCACGTTCACACCAAACGCCGCACCATCCTTCACTACTGCTTCTATCATCTCGCCGAGATAGCCTGTACATAGCACCACCTCGCTAATCCCTTGCGCTTTGAGATAGCGCAGCTGATGCGCTATAAACGGCTCACCCGCCACCTCAACCAATGCCTTGGGTATGCTGGTCGTAATCGGCCTCAAGCGTGTGGCTAAGCCACCCGCTAATATCGCTACCGGTAACATTAGGACGAAGTCACTACCTTGGTGCCTTCAAAATCAAACTTGAAGCGCACTTCTTCTAAACCAGCGATCGTCATCGCGCGGCGCAGCTCAGTTCTGTCTTTCGCTAAAAACATTAAAAATCCACCGCCGCCCGCGCCCACCAATTTGCCACCCACTGCACCGTGTTTCATAGCCAAGTCATACCACTCATCAATGCGTGGGTTACTCATGCCACCTGAGCGACGTTTTTTATGCTCCCAATGCTCATGCATGATTTCACCAAACATTGTGGTGTCACCCGCTTCAAGTGCATGCTTACTGCGTAAGCCTAGCTCTTTGACGTAATGCAGATTTTTTAGCATCTCAGTATCATGCTGTTGCGAGCGCGTGTTTTGATCAGCCAATATGCCACTAGCACTTCTTGAAAACCCCGTAAAAAATAACAGTAAGTTATCTTCTAGCTCATGCATGGTGGGTATGCTCATCGCCAGTGGCTCTGCAACCACTTTGCCATTTTTTTGAAACGTTAAGCAGGTCACACCACCATACGCTGCGATGTATTGATCTTGTTTGCCGACAGGCTCACCTAAACGATCTATCTCAATATGACACGCGAGCTCAGCGAGTTCTTCTTGATGAATGTGGCGTTTACGATGCGTGTACAAGGCCTTCATTAAGGCCGTTGTAAAGCTGCCCGATGATCCCAATCCTGTACCCGCAGGGATATCTGCCAGTGTGGTGATTTCGATTTGCGGTGTTTTGAATTTCATGATGTCGAGCGCTTCACGAATAATCGGATGCTTAACATCAGAAATTCGATTCACATGCTCGAGCTGCGAATACTTTAAATAGATACCTTCAGTAAAAGGCCGCATCACACTCACGTACACGTACTTGTCGATGGCAGCTGAAACTAAAAAGCCTTCATAGTCGCGATAGTAGGAAGGCAGATCCGTGCCGCCACCGCCGAGAGAAATTCGCAATGGGCTACGCACTAAAATCATAACCAGACTCCTTGTAAATTTTTTGTATAACCGTCAATGCTGCTAAGGCATCATTCAATCCGGCCGCGGGCTCGCGATTGAGATGAATGTCTTCATAAAACTCAGCCATCTCTAACGCCCATGAGTTATCACCCATTGGGTATTCCCATGCGGTGGTTTCAGGCGGGCCCATCTCAGGCAGCATCTTGTACCAAGTGAGTCGCTCTGCGCCGTAGCTACCGCCCAGGCCGTTAAGATCTAACTTGCCGGTCTTGCCGTAGATTTCCATGGAAAAGGTGTTTTTCCATTCGGTGCAGGACACTTGCAAAAACGCGACTTGTTTTTTTTCGGTCTTTAATGTGAGGAAGGCATTGTCATCGACAGGCATATCCCAGTAATAGGTATGCGCATAACCATCGACTTCAGTAAATTCACCAATGAACCAACGTGACAAATCAATCACGTGTGGACCTTGATCAATTAACTCGCCACCACCGGATAATTTGGGATCCGAGCGCCATTCTTTATCGTAGCCCACGCGCGCACCATGACCATAACGTGCACGGATAAACATCAATTCACCGATGGCTCCACTATCAATGATTTGCTTCGCTTTTTGCAGCGCGCGATGATAGCGATGATTAAACCCTACGTGTACTTTGCGATTGAGTTTTTTTGCAGCGGCAATCACTGGTGCTAGTTCAGCAGGGTTGCGCGCAGCTGGTTTTTCAACCAACACATGCTTGCCAGACTCTACCGCTGCTAAGGTTATCTCAGCTAATGAGTCATGCAATGTAGCGATGACAACCGCATCAATATCTTTTCTTGCTATCAGCGCTTGCCATGTGTCGTAAGCCTCGGCGTTGAATTTTTTAGCGAGTGATTCTGCGCGCGCTAAGTTGGTATCAGCACACGCCAGCAATTTACCCCCTGCGCCTAACGCTGCCGCACGCTTTTGACCGATCAGGCCACAACCAATAATGCCGATACTCAGCACTTGGTTAGCTGCTGCTGTGGAGTTTGTCATTTATCACCCCAACTCATGTCACGTTCACGACCGGCGATACGACGAAGCGTGTAGACATCGCTTTTGTTTAACTCATCGTTATGCGCTGGAAAAACTCTCCAGTTATCCCACTTCGCACTAATTAACTTGGCGGTAATGCCATCACCCGCGGCGGAAGCGAGAAACACGGCTAAGTCAGCAGCATCTTCAGGTGAATCACCGCCGCTTTGCTGCTGCTTTAATAAATTAGCGTAGTGCGCTTCACCGAGTTTTTCGGGGCCAGCAGCAAGCATTTCATCTAGCATGCGCGTATTCATCGCACCGGGTGCAATTGAATTCACGGTTATACCGCTACCGCGCACTTCTTCAGCCAAGGTTTCTGCAAACCGCACTATGGCTGCTTTAGTCGCTGCATAAGCACTAGTTCGCGGCATGGGCTTAGTTGCACCACCTCCTGAGAGTTGAATTATTTTTCCATAGCCCTGCTGTTTCATCGCAGGCAGCACTTCACGACACATCATCACTGAAGCCAGCAAATTAATTTGTACCGTGTAGACCCACTCCAACCAGTCGTTTTCTTCAACCTCGCCTTTGGGGCCCCAAATGCCTGCGTTGTTTACCAACACATGCACACCACTAAGTTGTTTTACCGTGGCCGCTACTAATTCACGTGGGCTGGCTTCGTGTGTGATATCGCATGCATGAAACGCAATTTTTTGGTCAGGTGCGGCTATAGCACGCAACTCATCAGCCAGGCTTTGTAATGCTTTGCTATCGCGTGCACAAAGCATTACGTTGGCACCGGCGGCGACAAAGCGATGCGCAATGTGCGCGCCTAAGCCTTGGCTTGCGCCAGTGATGATGGCTGTTTTATGTTGAAGTGGTAAGGTCATTAATTATCAGTTTTCGATTTGTGAGTGACGTGCCTGCTATTAATCACGCTCATCGAAAACCCATTCGTTATTCTTTAAGAATTCAATGGTTTTGAGTACGCCTTCACGTATGGTGTGCTTCGGTTTCCAACCCAGTGCTTGAATACGTTTTGTCTCAAGAAAAATAAACGGGTTATCACCTATCCAACCACGATCGCCACCGGAATATTGCATCGTCGGTTTAACTTTTAATGACTCACAAATCCAACCGATAGAGTCATTCACTTGGCAATAGCCATCCACACCCAAATTCAGCACGTTGACTTTGTCGGTGGCTTTTTCTAAAGCCAGCAACATCGCGTCGAGACAATCTTGAATGTAGAGGTAGGATTTTTTTTGCTGCCCATTGCCCAGCACCGGCAATACGGTTGGGTCAACTTTGAGCTTGCGATAAAAATCAAATACGTGGCCGTGCGTGTAACGCTCGCCGAGTATCGATACAAACCTAAATATCCATGACTGAAAACCAAACCCTTCGCAATACGCTGCGATCAAACCTTCACCGGCTAGTTTAGAGGCGCCATACAGCGAGGTTTGAATCGGAAACGGGCCATCTTCAGGCGTAGGTATAACCTTCGCTTCGCCATACACCGAGCCTGTTGACGAAAACAGAATTTTTTTAACGCCATTAGCGCGCATGGCTTCGAGCACGTTGTAGGTTGCAATGGTGTTTTGCTCAAGGTCGCGACGCGGATGGTCGGTGCCAAAACGCACATCGGCGTTGGCAGCAAAGTGAAACACCACATCACCGCCTGCAAAAGCGGGGTTCAGATGTTCAGGATCGAGCAAATCGGCTTCGACTAATTTGAAATTTTTATTCTTCAGAGCCGACTCTAAAAACCGGCGCTGTCCTGATGAAAAATTATCGACGCCCACCACCTCATGGCCCATAGACAATAATCTGTCAGTCAAACTACTTCCAATAAAACCGGCACAGCCGGTTATGATGAATTTCATGGCTTGCCTTTAATGCCAATACTTAAAATCGGCTGAATGCTTAAGGAAATGACAACGCACATCCCAATGTGAAATAAAATCCCTCTATTATATCGTTGGAGTTGCGAGTTATTAGCTAAGTTAAAGGCTAAATAAGGGGTAAATCCCATGTCTATTCTCACCTTAGGTGGGCTGCCACAAACAAGTAGACTAATGTTTTTATAATGGCATGATAATCGTGGCGTTTATTTGATGGCCTACAGAGGGTTTTGGCTCAGAACAAATGAGTTTGCATAAAAATTTTGCCAACTGTCACTGAATCATCACCGGCAATCTTTATAATAAGAATTACTTAATTATTCAGGGGTAGCATTGTGGGCGAGGATGTTGACGGATTTGAGAGAGAATATATTTTTTGCATGTGGCCGGGTGAAGATAAGCTCACGCCGGATCGCGCCACCGAAGTATTTTCTATTCTCGCCAATACCCAGCGGCCGGTTATTTTTTTAACACCACGCTCCTACAAGCTGTGGGAGCTTCCCTCCGCGCCTTTTCACCCCGCTACGCAGTACATCAGCGAATGTCACATGTCGGATTACTTGCGGGTCTATCTGATGCACCATTTCGGCGGCGGTTATTCCGATATTAAGTTTACCTATAAATCTTGGGTGGATGCATTTGCCACTTTAAGAAATAATCCCGATGCGCTGGCTTTGGGTTATCCGCTGACTAGTCCTACCGAATTTGGATTAAGCAAAAAATTTGATGGCTCAGCTGAGCTTGAAGATTACAAACAGAATTATGTGCCGTTTGGGATTGGGCACGTGGCTTTCATTTTCAAACGAAAAACCATCTTGACTGAAGACATGCTGAATATGCTGCATGAATTCTTGGATGAGAAACTACCAGAGCTAAAAGAAAACCCAAGTCGCACTCAAAAAGACTATTTGAACAAAGTCCTTCCCGATGGCTCTGTTTCTAAATATCCTTTGGACTATATAGAAATGGGTCCGGATATATTTCATAAAGCTTTATACAAGCATAAAACCCGCATCGCGCATTTCGATATTCAGCCGCTGCATATGTACCACTATGATTTGCCGATAGACGGGTTTGCAGAAAAGAAAAAGCAATTTGCGGAAGCCCATCTGTCCAACTGGCCGTTTATTTAAGCGCCTATAGCGCTATTAAAACAGGGATTTCAGTTGCTCAACTGATTGATGGGTTTTATGTCGGAAGTCACTCAGCAAGCCCGCTACGCGCTCAAGTTCTAAGCCAAGTAATAAGGTGTCATTCCGGCGCGCTAGTTCGTGGTACTTACACACGATATCGTCCAGAAGCACAGGACGATCAGCAGTTAATTGGCACTGATGGCGGGTGTTGTCGTCCAAGCCAAATTGCAAGCCCCATTCGGTGACCTTGGCATCACTCGCCACAAAATCATTTTGCTTTAACCATTCATACTGACGAATCGCATGATTTCCTTCGCCAGGGATTTTGTTTAACTTCGCGAGCAAGCTCGTATAAATAATGATGGTGCGGGTCACATACTGCGATGCGCTGCGCACTGGAAAATGCGCTAACTGCATGCCTGATTCAAAATAATCACAGCGTTTGCCATCGAGCGCCAATACATCATGCTGACCAGGGCCGATCATGACTTTATCAAACATGTCGCCACGTATAAAAATCTTATTCGTTAAACTCTGTATGGTTCGAACGTTAAAACATTCTTTAAGAGGATTAAGTGAGTTGAAATACGGCGTTTTATTGGCTGCCATTTCATAGTGATGCAGTACGCCGACTTGATGCTGCTGATTAGCTGCCAGCGTTTGCAGAAATTGCTCTTTGGTCGGGTAGTACAAAATCTCATCGGCATCGAGATAAAAAATCCAGTCGTACTTGCGCTCTTGATTGATGTATCGCGTAGCGTTCGTCATGATCTTGCTATGCTGATAGTCACGCGTGTCAAACTTAATCGTAAAGATACGAAAGCCTTCGCTTGCTAGATGCGCCAATATCGCCGGCGTTTTGTCGGCTGAGTCATCAATAAAATAAAAATCATCAATGAATTTGGCGTTGTGTCGCACAAAGGATTCGATGACATCCGATTCATTTTTGATGCCGGAAATAGAGGCGATAGTCATGGAAGTACAGAGAAAAGTTTAACCAATTTATTTTGGTTAATGAAAATTAATTCCGCCAATGAAGAGTGCGTTGCTGCTTAAGACATACTTTGAATTTTCCATTCAAAGCGTAGTAGGCTTTTAGGGCGCTTCAATCCATTCATCAACTTATGGCTGGATATAATTTTGTTAGGCTCTAGATCGCGGTTTAAGGACGTCGTCTTGAAGTGCTGATCAGTGAAATAAAACTCGTTACCTAAAACGGCCCTTACACCTCCATTTCGCTCCCAAAGGTATGGCAAATATAGATCTTCGTAACCATAGTTACCTGCAAAGTCTTCATCGTACAAACCATTTATTCGAAATTTAATGGAATTGACCAAAAAGGTATTCGGGTGTGTCAACAACTGTTCGTTGGTATTACTATCGATGAAATTATTTACTAAAAAATAATGCATCACATTGTCAGAAAGACCGTCACAATGCTCAACGACATAATCTAGTCCCTCGTAGGAGATTCGCTGATCAATATCAAAAAACAGCTGCCAACGGCCTTCCGACGTCAAGGCCCCGAGGTTACGCGCGCCCGCTTGGTTCCAAGGGATATCATCAATGATGCGCAAATATTTAAGACTGAAATTCGGCGCAGTCAGCATCCGCTCTTCATCCGAGCAATCATCCACTATAATTAATTCGAGGTGCTCTAAGGTTTCGGGCTTGGCTTGCGTCAAATGGTCGATCAGTTCTTGCGCTTTGTCGTGCGAATTGTAGTAATGCGAAATCAAGCTAAGCTTTTTCATCGTGGGTCTGGCCTGACAGTAAATACTTTAGTGAGGTTGCAAGATAGCTCTAATGACGGATCGTCTCCGTAATACGCTGCGAAAATCAACGCGGGTATTAACGAAAGCGCGTAGGCTTGATAGGGATTTCTGCCTTCAATTTGGTATAGGTATCAAGATACTGCCTATCGCCAGTGGCACAGAACCGCTCCTTTAACAAATCAAGCGTTTGCAAAGTACGACGCGTGCGCAGATTTTCATGGAACAGGTGACTGAACAGTGGCCGATACTGGCTTTGATCCGGCGATAGTACTTTGAATTTTTCATTCGCTAGGAGTACCGGCGCCAAACGTTCTTGTATGAACACTTTAAACGGCAAAAGTTTCGGGCCGTAAGTAGTTTGCCCGGACAATATGTTACCTAAGGGGGTATTGGATTCCGATACTGCGAAGAGTTTGTCTGCCAAATCCATCCAACGGCGCCAGTAAATCGGCTTAGCAATCACGTAGTTACTAGTGACGGAATTTTGCGTGTGGTTTACTAGCTCGGCACAATTGACTGCATAGCCCACCACGTTAAAAAACATCTGCGCGACTTGCGTGATGTTTTCATGCCA
>Ga0214919_10009898_pt1 | contig 12192 bp, 10 predicted proteins | sample LL1503_MetaG_FD_177994 | JGI IMG/M metagenome (GOLD analysis project Ga0214919, IMG submission 177994) | Freshwater microbial communities from Lake Lanier, Atlanta, Georgia, United States - LL-1503 | ecosystem: Environmental > Aquatic > Freshwater > Lake | place: USA: Georgia | collected...
GCGCATCGGCGTCTACCGCGCTGGCGCGCAGCGGGTCGAGATTTTCGACCTCGCCGCGCTGATCGATCCGTCGCGCGCCATCAACCACGCGCTCGAAGACGGCGACGTCATTTACGTGCCGAGCAGCGCCATGGCCGACATTGGCTACGCGCTGCGCCAGTTGGCGCCGGCGGTTTCGGTGCTGACCTTCGGACTCGCCGTGGGTGGCGCGCAGAAATGAGCGCCGCATCGGACGCAGGCCGCGCACCGTCGACGCCAGAGCGCGCGGTGGTAGACGTGTCGGTGGTGGTCATCGGCCGCAACGAGGGTATACGACTGATGCGCTGCCTTGCCTCGACACAAGCGGCGCATTGGAACGGGTCGGCCCATGAGCTGATCTACGTCGACTCGGGCTCGCAGGACGACAGCGTCGAACAGGCGCGCGCAGGCGGAGCGACGGTGCTGGTGCTCGACGACATCTCGCCCTGCGCGGCCAAAGGCCGCAACACAGGCTGGCGCCACGCCGCCGGCCGCTTCATCCTCTTTCTTGACGGCGACACCGAACTGCACCCCGACTTTGTGACGCGTGCACTGCGGGCGATCGAGGACCCACAGGTCTGCGCCGTATGGGGCCACCGCCGCGAGTCGGCGCCACAGCAGTCGGTACTGACGCGCGTGCTCGACCTCGACTGGGTGTACCCGGTCGGCCGCACGCTGTACTTCGGCGGCGACGTGCTGGTGCGCCGCGACGCGCTGGCGTCGGTGGGCGGCTTCGACCCGAGCCTGAAGGCGGGCGAGGAGCCGGAGTTGTGCGCACGGCTGCGGGCGGGGGGCTGGCAGATCGAGCATATCGACGCGCCGATGACGAGCCACGACCTGGCCATCGGCTCCCTGCGCGCCTACGTCCGCCGCGCCTGGCGCTCGGGCATCGCCTACGCGGAGGTGGCGCAGCGCATGCAACGGCTGGGCGACCCGCTGTGGCAGCGCGAGGCGGTACGCGACTTCCGCCATGGCCTACTGTTCACTGCCGCGCCGGTCCTGTTCACCGCCGCGCTGGCACTGCAGCCGCTGCTGGCGCTGGCGCTGGCCGCGGCTGCGCTGGCCCTGCTGGCGCGCACGGCCCACCGCTGCGCCTGGAAGGCGCCCGGCCGGCCGCTGCTGCAGTGGCAGTACGCGGTACATGTGCACCTGCAGAAGCTGCCGGCGCTCTTCGGTCAGCTCGCTTGGCGGCGCGCACAACGCAGGGCCACCGAGATCGGCCTCGTCGAGTACAAGGACGACACGACGCAGCGCAGGCGAAGGACGGTTGTCACCGGCAGGGCTTGGCTCAAGCACGCCCTGACCGCCGCCCTGGTTCCCGTTGCTCGTGTCTGGCGGCGCCTAATCGTCGAGCGCTGGGCGCGGCTGTGGAGCGCGGCGCGGCTGCGCGAGGCCATCGATGGCGATCTGCACCCGTCCAACGTCGTGCTCGGCGCGGTCGAGGTGCACGGCACCGGTCGTGTCAGCTTCGGCCAGCGCGCGCTGATCTACCCCGGCGTGGTGCTGGAGACCCAGGGCGCGGGCTGCATCGAGATCGGCGACGACGTGGTGCTCTCGCGCGGCGTGCACATCGTCGCCTTCGAGCGCGTGGCGCTGGGTGATGGCGCGATGGTCGGCGAGTACACCAGTTTGCGCGACGCCAACCACTGCCGCAGCGCGGGCAGCGTGCGCCACGCCGGCCACGAGCACGCGCCGATCGATGTCGGGCGCAATGTCTGGATCGGCCGCGGCGCCACTGTGCTCAAGGGCGTCACGCTGGGCGAGGGTTGCGTCGTCGGTGCCAATGCGGTTGTCACCCGCTCTGTCTCGGCGCAGGCCGTCGTGGCCGGCGCGCCGGCGCGGGCGATCCACCCGCGGAACGCTCCCGCGGGTAAGCCGCTGGCAGAGGTGCCTGCCGCCGCCCCCCGTCGTTAGCCCCTTCAACGCCTGCACGAGATCCCGATGGCCGCTGCCCCGAACCCGCGAACAATGGCTTATCTGGTCAGTGCCTACCCCGCCATCTCGCACACTTTCATCCTTCGCGAGGTGCGCCAGTTGCGCGCTTTGGGCCACCGCATCGTCACCGCCTCGATCAACCGTCCGGACCGGGCGCGCTCGGAGATGGAGGCGCACGAGCGCGCCGAGGCCCAGCGCACCTACGTCGTCAAGCAGCATGGTGTGGCCGGTGCACTGGCTGCGCTGCTGTTTTGGCTGCGGCACACGCCGTTGGCCTTGCTGGCCACGCTGCGCCTCGGGCTGAGGCTGCGCTCGGGCGGCAAGCCGGGGTGGTCGGGCCTGGCCTACGCGGTCGAGGCGGCGATGGTGGCGCGCTGGATGCGCCGCGAAGGCGCGCAGCACCTGCACGTGCACTTCGGCAACGCCGGCGCGAGCGTCGGCGTACTGGTCAAGCGCTTGAGCGGCTGCCACCTGTCGTACACCATCCACGGACCGGACGAGTTTGACGAGGTGCAAGGCCAGCACCTGGCGCTCAAGATGCGCCAGGCCGACGCCGTGGTCTGCATCAGCCAGTTCGCCCGTGGCCAGCTAATGCGTATTGCCGACCCGGCGCAGTGGGGCAAGTTCCACGTCTGCCGCTTGGGCGTCGAGCCCGGGCAGTTCCCTTTCGCGCTGCGGGACCCTGGGCCGCTGACGCAGCTGCTGTGCGTCGGCCGGCTGACGCCTGCCAAGGGTCAGGTGTTGCTGGTGCAGGCGCTGGCGCAGCTGCGCGACACTGGCGTGCGCTGCCACCTCACGCTGGTGGGGGCTGGGCCCGACCGAGAGCGCATCGAGGACGAGATCGCCTCGCTCCGTCTGGAGCACGACGTGACCCTGACCGGCGCGCTCACGCAGGATCAGGTGCGCGAGCGTTTCGCCCGTGCCGACGTCTTCGTGCTGCCCAGCCTGGCCGAGGGCATACCGGTGGTGCTGATGGAGGCGATGTCCTGCGGCGTGCCCTGCGTGACGACGCCGGTCAACGGCATCCCCGAACTGGTGCTGCACGACCAGACCGGGCTGCTCGCGACGGCGGGCGATGTCGCCAGCCTGGCCGCGAGCCTGCGCCAGCTGATCAAGCAGCCGGCGCTGCGCCGTACGCTGGCGCTGGCGGCGCGCGACAAGGTGCGCCGCGACTTCGACCTGCAACGCAACGTCGCCGCGCTGGGCGGCATTTTTGCAGCCTTTCCCCAGGCCGCCTGAACCGACGCGACCCCGATGGATATCTCCATCCTCATCGTCACCTACAACTCGCGCGCGCTGATCGGCCCGCTGTTGTCGCGACTGCAGTCTGAGATCGGAACGCTGGCGGCCGAAGTGGTACTGGTGGACAACGCCTCGGCCGATGACACCGCGCAGTCGGTGCGCGACGAACACCCGTGGGTGCAGGTGATCGCCAGCGCCCGCAACCTGGGCTTCGCCGCTGGCAACAACCTTGCAGCCCGCCACGCGCGTGGCCGCCACCTGCTGCTGCTCAACCCGGACGCGCTGCCCGAGCCCGGCGCGCTGCGCTGCGGCCTGGCGTTGATGGACCGCCACCCGCAGGTGGGCCTGGCTGGTGGCGAGCTGCGCGGTGTGGACGGCAGCCGGCAACCTTCGGCACGCATGTTCCCGACGCTGCGCGACGAGTTCTTCACGCTGTCCGGACTGGCCGCACGCCACCCCCAGAATCGTCTGTTCGGCCGCCTGCTCGGCCGCCTAGACCGCCGCTGGGCCGACCCCGACGAACCGGCGCTGGTGGACTGGATTCCCGGCGCCTTCGTCTTCATCCCGGCGGCCGTGTGGGCGCGGCTGGGTGGCTTCGACGAACGCTTCTTTATGTACTACGAAGAAGTCGACCTGTGCCGCCGCCTGCGTGATGCCGGGCTGCAGGTGCACTACTGGCCCGAGCTGAAGGCCGTCCACATCGGCGGCGCCTCGGCGCGCACCGTGGCCGACGCCCGCGTCTCGCGGGCGGGTTCGCAACTGGAGAGCTGGCGCATGCGCAGCGCGCTGCTGTACTACCGCAAACAGCACGGCCTGCTTGCGGCCGCGTTGCTGCACGGCCTCGAACGCGGCTGGCACCGGCTGCGCCAGTTCAAGGCGCAGCTGCAGGGCCGTCACGCGCAGGCGGCCGACTTCGCCACCCATTGCCGGCAGCTGGTGCAGGCCTGGGAAGACACCGCCGGCGGCCGCCACAGCCCGATGAGGCCCTGGTGAGCGCCGCGCTGGCAAGCGCCAGGTCGGTGGCGACGCCCCCCCACGCCGCGGCGCGCCGCGGCATGCTGCGTGCGGCCGCCTGGCTGCTGGGCAGCAACCTGTCGTCACAGGCGCTGCGCCTGGCCAGCAACCTGCTGCTGACGCGCTGGCTGGCGCCCGAGGCCTTCGGTCTGGTGGCGGCTGTCAACACGCTGTACTTTGCGCTGGTCATGTTTTCGGACCTCGGTATCTGGCAGAGCATCGTGCGCAGCGAGCGCGGCAACGAAGCGCGCTTCCTCGGTACCGCCTGGTCGGTGCAGTTGCTGCGCGCGCTGCTGCTGGCCGCCGTGGTGCTGGCGGTGGCCGCCGGGGTGCACGCGGCCGCAGCGGCCGGACAGTTCGCCGCCGGCACCGTCTACACCGATCCGCGCCTGCCTGGGCTGATCGCTGTGTTCGCGCTGTGCGCGCTGGTGCAGGGGGCCGAGTCGACGCGCCTGGCCAGCGCCCAGCGTCAGCTGCGCGGCCGCGAACTGGCGCGGCTGGAACTGCTGACGCACCTCGTCGCGATGGCAGTCACGCTGACCTGCGCGTGGACCACGCGCTCGCCGGCAGCGCTGGTGGCCGGCACGCTGGCGGGCGCGCTGGCGCGCACGATGCTCAGCCACGTCGCGCTCGGCGGACACGCCGTGCGGCCCTGCTGGGACCGCGGCTCCCTGCGCGAGATCGTCGGCTTCGGCGCCTGGACCTTCGTGTCCTCGGTCATCGGCTTCGTCGCCGCGCACGGCGAGAAACTGATCCTCGGCGGCCTGATGGCCAGCGCCAGCTTCGGCGTGTTCTCCATCGCCTCTCTGCTGCTGGCCGCGCTAGTGGGCGTCTACGGCTCGCTCAACGGGCACGTGGTGTTTGCGCGCCTGAGCCAGGCCGCACGCAGCGGGCGCGGCGAACTCGAACAGGTCTATGCCCGCGTTCAGCTCGTCGCCGACGGCGCACTCGGGCTGGTAGCCGGCACGTTAGCGGTCTCGGGGCACTGGATCGTGCGCGCGCTGTACGACACGCGCTACCAGGACGCCGGCTGGATGCTGCAGTGGCTGGCCCTGGGCCTGGTGGCCCTGCGGCACCAGGTGGTCGAGCAGTTGATGTTCGCGCTCGGCCGGCCGGCGCGCGTCAGCGCCAACAACGGGCTGCGCGCGCTGGCGCTGGGGCTGCTGGTGCCCGCAGGCTATGCACTGGCCGGCGAGCGTGGCGCGGTCGCCGGGGTGGTGCTGAGCCAGTTCGCCGGCTGGCCGACTTCGCTGCACTTCAAGCGTGAGCTGGGCTTGTTGCGCTGGTCAACCGAAACGGCCTGGCTGCTCGCGCTGGCGGTGGGCCTGCTGCTGGGTGCGGCCATCGACGCCGGCCTGCAGCAGGTGCTCGGCTGAGGCACGCCGCGCAAAGTTCTCACAACGTCGACACAGTCCAGAGGCCGACCCGGCCGAAGATGAATGTCTCGTTTCCATTCACCTGACCGAGGTTCGTGTGCCCCACCTTTGCCTGACCCTCATTCCGTCCGTACCCGTGTGGGCCGATGGCGACGCCGTCGTCCTCGACCGCAAGTTCCACGACGGTCTCACGCAGTACGTAGCCGGATGGCCGGGCCGCGTGCGTTGCCTGGCCTGGCGCGGCACGACGGCGCTATCGGGCTTCGGCGCCGTGCGTGCACGGGCCGCCGACCTGCCCTTCGACATCGAACTGCTTGACGAACACGAGGCCATCACTTCAGCGCATCTTGAACCTGCCACCATGGTGCTGGCCGCGGCCGACGACCACCGGCAGCTGCACGTGGCGGCGCTGTGCCGCCAGCGCGGGATTCGCTGCGTCTACGTCATCGAGTACATCCCCGAGACACGCCACCAGATCAACCGCCTGGAGGCGCCGAACCCTTTCGTGCGCTGGCGCCGCGACCTCTTCCTGCTTGGCCGCGAGCGGGCGCGCCGCGCCGCCTTCGCGGCCTGCGATGGACTGCAGGCCAACGGCATGCCAGCCCACGACGCCTACCAGACGCACGGCAACTGCCTGCTTTACTTTGACACGCGCATGGGCCGCCGCAGCCTCGTTGGCGACGGCGCACTGGGTGCCCGACTGGCCACGCTGCAGCAGCCACGGCCGCTGCGGCTGGCGTTCTCAGGCCGGTTGATCGCGATGAAGGGGGTTGAGCACCTGGTCGAGGTGGCCGCCCGCTTGCACGCGCGCGGCGTGGCCTGCGAGTGGACGCTCTATGGCGCCGGCGAGCTGGACTCGCAGTTGCGCGCCCGTGTTCGCAGACTCGGCTTGGCGCACATTGTCCAGCTGCCCGGTGCGGTCGACTTCGACACTGAGCTGATTCCCACGATCCAGTCCCGCTGCGATCTCTATGTGATGCTGCACCGGCAGAGCGATCCCTCGTGCACCTATCTGGAAACGCTGTCATGCGGCATCCCGATCGTCGGCTACCAGAACCGGGCGCTGTGCGGGCTGCTGCGCCTGGCCCGCGTCGGCATCGGGCTGCCGATGGACGATATCGAGGCGGTGGTCAATGCGCTCGCGCGGCTGCACAGCGACCGCGACACCATCTCGCGCATGTCCCGAGCAGCGCTGGCCTTTGCGCGCGGCCACGCCTTCGAGGACACCTTCCAGCGCCGTGTCGACCACCTGATCGAGCTGGCGGCCGGGCAATGAAGATCACCTTCCTCACGCCCGCCGACAACCTGACCGGCGGCACGCGCGTCATCGCCACCTATGCACGACTGCTTGAGCAGCGCGGCCACGCGGTGCAGGTGCTCAGCAACGCGCCGGACGTGCCGAGCCTGCGCCAGCGCTGGCAAGCGCTGCGCCGCGGCGAGGGCTGGCCGCAGCCGCCGTCTGCGCCCATAGTGGCCGGCCACATCGCGCAGTCCGGCGTGCCGCACCGCGTGCTAGAGCGGCCGCGGCCGATCATCGCGAACGACGTGCCCGACGCCGACATCGTCATCGCCACCTGGTGGGAAACCGCTGTGTGGATGCACACACTGCCGGCCACCAAGGGCCGCCGCGTGCACCTGATTCAGGGCTACGAGGTGTGGACCGGCGGCGACGTGCGCCAGCGCGTGCACGACGCGCTGCGCCTGCCCAATCACAAGATCGCGATTTCGTCCGCGCTGGCGCGCGAGATCGAGACCGAGCTGGGCGATGTACGTCTCGGCGTGGTGCCCAACGCCGTCGACCTGGGGCTGTTCGACGCGCCCGTGCGCCGCCGCGGCGAGCCGCCCACTGTGGGCTTTATCTACGCACGCTCGCCGATCAAGGGCTCGGACCTCTGCGCCCGTGCCTGCGACCTTGCGCGGTGCCGCATATCGGACCTGCGCGTGCTGGCTTTCGGTGTTGACGCCCCTTGCGCCGAATGGCCGCTGCCGGCCGGCGCCGAATTCATTCATCTGCCGCAACAGCAGCGCATCCCCTTGCTTTACGCCGCTTGCGACGCCTGGCTGTTCGGCTCGCGGATGGACAGTTTCGGCCTGCCCATCCTGGAGGCGATGGCCTGCCGCACGCCGGTGGTCGGCGTGCCGATCGGCGCCGCACCCGACTTGCTGGCGGCCGGCGGCGGCGTGCTGGTGTCGAGCGCCTCGCCCGAGGCCATGGCCGAAGCGCTGGTACAGGTGTGTAGCGGGCCCGTGGAGCGCTGGGATCGCCTGTCGGCACAGGCGCACGAACTCGCTCACCGCTACTCCTGGGACGACGCCACGAGCCGCTTGCTGAGTCTGCTGCAGGACGACGGCGCGCCTACGACGCATTTGCAGGCCGCAACGACTCCGCAACTGGCCGAGCGGTTCGTGTGATGCACCGCAACGCCGCGTGCCCCACCCGCATGGCCCACCTCGACGGCCTGCGCGGCGTGGCGATCCTGTCGGTGTTGGGTTTCCACTATTTCACCTGCTTTCAGTCCATCGTCCCCTATGGCGGCGCCTGGGCAGAGTTCCCGCTGTTTCGCTGGGGCTACCTGGGCGTGTACCTGTTCTTCGCCATCTCGGGCTTCGTGATCGCGATGACGCTCGAGCGCTGCACGGGCCTGGAAGAATTCGCCGTTCGGCGCCTCGCCCGCCTGTGGCCGACGATGCTGCTGTGCTCGTTGCTGAGCTACGCGACGCTGTCGCTGCTGCCAAGCCCCTGGCCGCCCAAGCCGGCCGACTTCCTGCCCTCGCTGAGCTTCATCGACGGGTTCGTGTGGAACAAGCTGATCCCGGGCCTGGACGCAGGCTGGATCGACGTCGCCTACTGGTCGCTGTTTGTCGAGGTGCGCTTCTATGCGCTGGCCGCTCTGCTGTGGTTCGCGTCGCCACGCCTTTTCGCGCCACTGTTCTTCGGTCTGTCGACGGCAGTGGTAGGGCTTTACGCGCTGCTGTATGTGGCCGGCCTGGGGCTGCGCGCAGAGTGGCTGCAATGGGCCTTCGCCGCCAAGTTTTTGCCCTGGTTCGTAGTCGGGGTGGCAGCCAGGCTGGTGGCGTTAGGACGCCGCCGGCTGGGTGTCATCGGGATGGGATTGGCCGCTTTGCAGACCGTCTTTTTGCTGTGCATCGATGACCCAAAGGCGCACTTAGTGGCCCTGGTGGCGGTCATGTCGCTGATGCTCGGCCCGCTGGTGTCTGCGCGCCTGTCGCAGTGGCTGGGTGCACGGTGGCTGGCCGCGGTTGGCGCTGCGTCGTACAGCCTTTACCTGTTGCACCAATATGCTGGCCTGGCGATCGTCGGTGCTCTGTCGCATGCGGCCGGGCTCAAGGGCAGCGCGGCGCTGCCGATGGCGCTGGGCGTCGCTGTCGCCTGCACGGGACTGGCCCACGCAATATACCGCCACTGGGAGTGCCCGATGAACCACCGATTGGTCCGCGGCTATGCTGGCTGGCGCCGTGGCCGGCGAGCTCGCCGCCTTGTATCTGCGGATGGCACGGCGGTTGCGAGGGCCCGACCCATGCGTTAGCGCCCCCGGTGGCCGAAGCGGGGCCACAGAGCCGAGGCAGCTTGGCCGCGCCCGGGACGAATCGGGTTGCTCGGTAGAACATCACTTGCTGCGTCGTTGCCATCGACCCCGCTGCCGACTTCTTAAGCCCAAAGGCGTGCATCGTCAGGCACTCAATCACCCTTGGGCTCATTCGCCCCTGGCGTCCTGTTGAAGCGCACGCCGCGCTTGGTTGCCGATCAAGGCTGTCAACGGCGCGACGACCGTTGCCAAAGTTAGTCGGGTTTGATCTGCCCCCTGATCACGACCTCTTTCCAGCGGCTTTGCTCGCGCGCGATGAAGGCGCCGTATTCAGCCGGGGGGGCCTCCGCCCGCGATCGCGCTTTCGGCTTGGTATTTGGCAATGACTTCGGGCGCGCGCATGGCCTTGGCACATTCCTGCAGCAACCGGATGATGATGTCCGATGGCGTTCCGGCACGCACGGTCATGCCGTACCACTGAACCGTCTCGAAGTCTTTGTAGCCGCTCTCGGCGACCGTAGGCACATCGGGCAATACCGCGATGCGCTGCGGCGCTCCCACCGCAATGCAGCGTAGCGACCCGCTCTTGATGTGCGGCAGCAACGCGGGTGTTCCAGCAGAGAGTAGCTCGATGCGGCCGGCCAGCACATCATTGAGCGCCGGCCCGGTGCCGCGGTAAGGAATGTGCGTGGTAAACATGCCGGTCGCCAGCTTGAGCGCCTCGATGGCCAGGTGCCCGGCACTCGCGTTGCCCGCAGATGCGTAGTTGAGTCGGCCTGGCCTGGACTTGGCGTAGGCGACCATCGACTTCAGGTCGGTGACTGGAACCTCCTTGTGCACCACGAAAAGGCTCGGAACGCGCGACAGCAGTGTGACCGGTACGAAATCGGGGTTCACGTCGTAGCCGCTATCGGGCTATATCAGCGGGTTGACCGCAAGCAGGCCGATATGGCTCATGACGATGGTGTAGCCGTCGGCCGGTGCCCGCAAGGCCTCCTGCATGGCCGGTACGCCGCCGCCGCCCTTGTTGTCGATGACGAAGCTGACGCCCATTTGCCGGGTCAGCTCGGACGCGATGGTGCGCGCGACGATGCTGGAGGTTCCACCGGGTGCAAAAGGAACGATCCAGCGGATCGGCTTGCTGGGCCATGCGCTCTGGGCAAGCGCCGGCAGTCCGCAGGCGCTCTATCCGGCAGCACCCAGGCGCTTGAGGTAATCACGTCGATGCAGTGCAAGCGCACAGTCGTAGTTCATGGGATGCCTTTCGAGCCAATCGTCCATCCGACGGATGACATGCATTTTCGCGCCCGGCGCGACCGAACTAGAACCCGGTCTGGCGGGGTGTTCGGCTCGTTCAAGGGGCCGATGTCAGTCGCGAAAGCGGGTGTCCAGGCGCTCGAGGATGCGCAGCAGTCCGGGCCACTCCATCACGCCCTAGGGCCGGCGGGTCTGGCGGTGGTAGTTCATGTAGGTTTCCTCCAGCACCTGTTGGTCTTGGGGGGTCAAGAAGTGGTCAGCAGAAAGATACATTCGATAGCGCAGACAACGGTAACCGGTTGAATTTATTAAGTTTTAATCCGACACTCCTGCATTACCATGGCATTTCTACAACTTCGATCGAGGAGACGAAAATGGGAACAAGCGTAATGTCGGAAAGTGCGGCCATGGAATTCGACACCTCAATTCAGACCCCGGGCACACGGATTGAGCGCGGTGGAAAATGGTCGCGCCGCGCAATCGGAAGTCTGGCTTCATTCTTGCTGATTGTTCCGACGCTGGCCTTGGCCCAGAGCGACTATCCAAACCGACCGATTCGACTCGTGGTTGGCTATCCCCCTGGTGGCACCACCGATGTGATCGCGCGTGTTACCGGGGAAGCCTTATCCAGGACTATCGGCCAGCCTGTGATCGTCGAGAACAAGCCGGGCGCCGGCGGCACCATCGCGAGCGATTTTGTATCGCGTGCTGCGCCAGACGGGTACACGCTTCTTGTTAACAGCGTCTTCATGTTCGGCGCTGACCAGTTGACGTTCAAAGACACCAAGTACGACGGATACCGGGACTTCACCTCGATCGGCCTGTTGGCCGACGCGCCGCTCATTGTCACGGTAAGTGCGAATCTGGGCGTCACGACTATGCAGGAACTCATTGCCAAAGCCAAGGAGTCGCCGAACAAGTTTTTCTTCGGCTCGGCGGGAAGCGGTACGGCAACGCATTTGGCCGGCCTGTATTTCAAAAGGCTTACCGGGACTCAGATCGTTCATGTGCCATTCAAAGGCGGTTCGCCTTCGGCCGCATCCTTGCTTTCAAACGATACCCAGGTCCTTTTCGCCACTCCGGTATCGGTTGTACCCTTGATTCAGTCCGGTAGGTTGAAGGCGCTCGCAGTGACCCAAAACCCACGTTCACCCTTGTACCCTAACATTCCCAGTGCGGCTGAAGTAGGGCTGCCTTCTTTCGAGTTCAGCGTATGGTTGGGTGCATTCGGACCTGCTAAGCTGCCACCAGCAGTTCTCGACAAGCTATCAAAGGCTATTTCTATAGCGGTGGCCGATCCCGTTGTTCAAAAAACCCTGGCATCCAATGGGGTGCAAGCCGTGTCATCCAAGTCGCCCAAGGAATTCATGGAGAGGATTGCCAAGGATGGCCCCGAGTTCACCCGGCTTACCCAGGAGGCAGGCCTTCAGGCGGACTGAACGCTACGCGGTGGCAGGAGCCAACGCAGTTGGGCGCCAAAGTCTTAACCTGTCGCTCGCACGAACCATGAATAGAACCAAAGCTGTACTGATCCGACAGGTAGGGGGCCCGGAAGTCCTGGAACTGGTGGATATTGACGTTCGGGAACCGCGCCCGGACGAGGTGCTGGTGAGGCAAACCGCGATCGGCATCAATCTGGCGGACGTGTATCAGCGGGCCGACGCCGGCGGCAGGCATGCGCTGCAATTGCCGGCGGTTCCGGGCATGGAAGGTGTCGGTGTGATAGAAGAAGTAGGCAGCGCTGTGAAGGGATATGGCGTCGGCGACCGCGTCGCGGTGGTTGCGCATCCCGGGGCTTATGC
>Ga0214919_10009899_pt1 | contig 12192 bp, 13 predicted proteins | sample LL1503_MetaG_FD_177994 | JGI IMG/M metagenome (GOLD analysis project Ga0214919, IMG submission 177994) | Freshwater microbial communities from Lake Lanier, Atlanta, Georgia, United States - LL-1503 | ecosystem: Environmental > Aquatic > Freshwater > Lake | place: USA: Georgia | collected...
CATGATAACAGACATCAAGAGACCAATAAACGACCATGCAATGGAAGAATACCAAAAACATGCAATGCTTGTAAAGAATCCCGCGAGTCCGAGCACCGCCCACACCACAAGAAAGACCCCAATCGACATTTTAATTTCTATCTTTCTTTTAAACCCTCATTTTTTTTTTAATTTATTTTATTTTTATTTTTAGGATGAAAGACTACAGTTCTCTTCTTCTTCTTCTGCACCACGTATGTAACACACATTGTTCTTGCAAACGTATTGAGGAGGCTGTCGTTGTTGTTGTTGCTGTTGTTGTTGCTGTTGCTGTTGGTGTTTTTGACGCATCAGCTGATTGTGCTGAAGACGCCGTGAATGAAGCGTATGAAATTGGATGGATTCGGCAATCTCTGGACTCCATCCATTGTACCTCGACTTGTGCACTGGATGATTCATTTCCTGACCATCACAAATAATGAAAAACGTCGGCACCACATCCACCTGCTGTTTATGAAAACTTGTCGGCAAATCAATGTTATCCTTGAAAAATCGAATGTCCGCCGTCTGTAACTGATTTGCCATCGCCTCATACTTGTCCCGAATTAAGTGGCAAGGACGACATCCTTCTGACCACATGTAAATCACAATAATAGGCGTCTCCGCCACCACCTTTTTCCAATCCTCAAAATTAACCGGAACATCCACACTCACCCTCTTTACCTTATTCAGGTCCTCCGGCTTGTAGGCCGCCATGAAATTCGAATAACTCGCCGACATTTCTTCCCCTCTTTATCTTCTCTCCTGTCATGTCTTTAGATCACTAAGAGGGGATGAAAAACATCCAGTCCCTTGCATGTAAATATTGATGGTGACAATTTCGAATACCGGATTTATTACATCGTGGTGGCAGGATGGATAAATCGAAAGAACAAATATCATCATCAGCGATGTTTCCCATATTATTTCCGTCTTTCATTATATTATGAAAATTATCCACAACATAATCTTTTATTGGATTCCATGCGTGTATGAATGGGCAATTCGGAATGTAACAAGTCCCTGTTCTAAAGAATGAAACACAAATTTTTTTTATCAATCTGCCCTTCAATACTATACGAATACAACCGGGATTCAGTGCATCAAATGTATTAGGATCAACTCTCTTTCCTGCTAGAAACATTTTTACTGCAAGTTGTTGCATTTCATCCCTATCCTTATTGTTCTTGTACATAGCCACTTGGATAGCAGGCTTACCAGCCACTATAAATTCATCTCTTCTTCTAAAAGATAATAATGACTCTAAATATGCTTTTAGATCGTTTAATGTAAGATTTTTCAGTTCCAACATTATTTCTTCCTTGATATTCTCAATGAAACCTTTTGTATGAGACTGAGACTTTCCAATTCCAAATAACGTTAATACTTTAGCCGGTATTCGTACATGAATTCCATTGTCATCGCATGTATATTGAATATTATCACTATCACTATCACTATCACTATCACTATCAAAAAATGTCCAATTATATAACCGTTTTACAATATCATTCACGTATTTTTGAATGAATGGAATTAATGATTCACAATAAATAATGTGTCTCTGTCTCAATAATGATAATAATCTAATATCTCCATGAAAAGGATAATGAATATCAATGGTCCCTTTCTCATCTATACTGTGCATTGGAAGTCTTGTAGAATCATAGTGAAATATCTTTTGAGTCTGCATGCTTTTTTTATTTATTTATTTAGAAAAAAATAAATAACATTTACATTTCATGTTATATGTTATGAATCGGAAAGTTCCATTTCGCGGCGTAGATAACAAATGATGTCGCTCTCGGCACTAAAAATACGGGTAATTTTTTGAAGGCCTTCCTTGGTATAAGAAAAAGTGCCAAGCGACTCATAGCTCCCGTCCGGATGAGCCAAAATCAAAATATTGTCCATGAAGCTGCTATCGATATTCTTGTCCTCACCACCATCTTTCCATGTTAGCGAATCAAACAACACCTTTTCACTAGGAGAAATAAGAATCACATTGTATCCCATCTGACCACATGCTTGTTGAATCCTGTCATACGATGGCGAGCAGGGATCAGAAGGAAACCTGTTCAGCAAATATTGCTCGATGGAATCCCGCACTTTCTCCATATCTTCCTTCTTTGGAGAAATCCCCTTTTTATTCATTTTCTTCTCCACCCTGTATTCCGCCAATAAAAACGACTTCTCCAACCATTCTTCCTGAACCTCCTTCCATTCACATTTCGACGCTCGATTCTTTACAAAATCCTCCAAGTATGGATATAACTCCGTCTCCAATAATCTCATGTTCAACAACGAAAAAAAGACCCTTCGATTCACTGTATCCTCGTCCATCTCATTCTCATCATCATCCTCTGCCTCTGTCTCCGCATAATCCCGTTGCAAAATCGCCTTGACCTCGTCCATCTGCTCAACCACATTTTTGTTATTCTTCACCTCCAATCCCGTCTTTTCTCGAATCTTGTTCTCTTGCTTCGTCTCCGTGTCCAACTCCCGATAGTCCCGGAATACCCAGAATATCGCATCCCATATATTCCTACATCCCGTCCGAATCATCCTCGGCGCAATCTTCTGTGATGTCCATTCCATCTTCTCCCCCTTTTTTAATCTCGATAACTCCCTCATTCTTTTTCTTTTTCTTTCTCATCCACTTCTTCTTTAAATCATTTCAAGATTACATCTTGTACATGAAGCTGCAATTGGAGCAGCGAATAAAGACGGTAGCGGATTCATCGGAGCGGCGTGTCTGCTTGGAGAAGGAAAAAGTACGCTTGCTATGGCAGCGCTTGCATTCCATGACGCCTTCTTCAACCTGGGGTGGATTCTCGAGGAAATCGTCTTGTTCAGTGAATTCCTGGCGGATGTTTTCAAGACTAGGGTGCTGGAATCCAATCTCGCCTTTCCGTGTTTGTTCCATGACATGATGGATGTTGTTACAGAATAAATATTCCACCACCACCTCATATACAAGATATCGTAGTTGCTCGTCATCACCCTCCGCCAGGGATTTCATAAACCGGAGCCATCGATCAATATTCTCTTTTTTATGGAAAAGAACATGTGCCGCCGTTCGTAGAGTATTATTATTATTACTATCCATTTCTATTCCTTCCTCGTTCAGAACAACTTTTTTTTTTCATTTTTTAAAGAAGATTGTTGATAAATGTTAAATGAGAATATTTTTTTATTTTTCAATAAAAAAAAGATTGTTCAGAGGATAAAAAGGAATGACTTCTTATAGCACATTTGCCGAATTTGGTGCCGCTATGAATAGCAATGTATCCAATCCCATGGATCAGAGCAATCCCCTGACCTACTGTATCGTACCCACGATTAATGCCCAGTTCATTCACGGTGCAACCTCCAATAATCTCCTCTATACCCCCCAGGGTCCTGGGTGCATCAATTACATGTCCGAACGATGTTCCATTGTTTATGACGGCTACTGTCGAGCCTACAACACTCTTAATACCGACACCTCGTGGCCCAACATGGGTGCCATCGATAATCTCACAATGGGCATTGCAAACTCGTGGCTCAAGATCCGTCCCACCACCGGTCAGAGCATGATCCGAAATGCCGCGGAACGTCGCTTCCTCGTCTATCCCAACATTGTCTCTACTTCTGAACCTTTTGATCCCAATGTCGCCAACTCCCCTATTGTTTCTCGCTACAATTCATCTTATAACTCTGGACCCGTATCGTTTAAAAATCTCGATGATCCTGTAAGTGTGGATAACGATCTTCTCATGGATGAGGTCAAAATATATTGGGGTCCATGTCTGGATGTGCTGGTCAAGATCTACAAGGGATGGAAGGACAAGAATCCCAACATCCACCTTTATCCCAGCAAGTTTGAACAGTTCCTTCGTGAAAAGGCACCCATCTTTGAAGAATTCTTGTGCCATCTTTCTTCCATTCCCAATTATAGCATTACCCAACAGGTAGGTGATTACAATCCAGAATTACAATCATGCTACCCCATGCTGGGACGTGGATTTTGAAGGTGAAGGTTTTGGTTTTGGTTTTGGTTTTGATTCTTGTTTCATCTTGTTTGAATCGCTTTCAAATTTATAATATAAAAATGCTCCTCCAATAAGACATAGAACACATCCCATAAAGATACCGAATACTAGATTTATGTTGGATGATGATTTAGAAGGAATTGATATTGATGGAGGCGAGGAGGAGGTGGCGATTATTGCAGAGCATCCAGTACTTGTGATTGTGAATTCTAATCCCGTGGAATTATAGAGGATGGAATTTATCAATGGTAGAGGTGTAGCAGAGGAGGTGAGGGGTGGTGGTGAAGAAGACATGAGAGGACCAAACTGGAAAATCACAATCTGTGCATTCCCCAGATAGATCATTCCATGCCGAGGGATGGTGGGAAACTTGGTGGTATCATAAAGATTCTGGAAATAATTGATTGCAGTCGAATAAGACGACGTTGTATAAATACTCGATGGGACCGTAAATGTAGGATTATACAAGACGGGAACAAAAATATTACCAGGTGCCATGATAAGATTATCTCTTAATTGTGCAGATAGACTGGTCATTGGCACATTCATCAACAGCATACTAAGAACTTGTTGTCGAGTCATGATCGTCACAGGAGTTGGTGTTGCAGACATTTTTTTTTTATTTATTACTAAATCACAATAAAAAAAAATATATTTATTTATAGATTATGATTTTTTTGGCAAATGAAACTTGACAACTAGGATGGTTCTCGCTACATTGCATATCCTACTTACGGATCGTCCTGCGTGTGCAATATTACCCGGGAATACAACACATCGTCCAAATCGCGGAAGCACCGCCTTGATAATCTCTCCCTTGGAATCAAGAAATACCGTCTCCCCAAACCAATTTTCTTTCCATTCATTATTCAGAAAAATAATCACCGTGATATCTCGATTATTATTGCTATCGTAATGTACATAGCCTTCTGTACCAAACGTATAGGCATTGGAATAGCAGCGGTCCGTGATGGCATTCTCCAGGTTGAATGTTTTTTTTAAGACCTTGATCACTTGAACGATTTCTGGAGGAAGGAACGGCTCAATATTCTCTACTTTTTTATTTTTTTTACTGGAAATGTGTTTTGACGCCATTTGCATGTTCCAATGTCCGTAATCCAATTCAATGTCGGATTTCCATCCATACTTGAACCCGCGATTATTGATCATCTTGACCACTTTTTCCAGAATGATCGGTGAGATAATGTCGTCATACACCTGGATCTTATCAATGTCGTTCGAAGTGGGGCTTTCGGGCATCAATGTGACTGTACGACAGATACATTCCTCGCATCTTGGTCTCATTCTCAAAATAATGACGACTACGATGATCACAGTGACAATTCCCACCGCCATCGCAATCATACCTCTAGAGACGACCATCACTTTACTTTACTTTCTACATAAAAATATATTAAATTAAATTCATCATCCATCATCCATCATCCATCATCCATCATTTCTTGACATGTAATAATCTTGTATGACCGTATGTTCTGTCAATCTATTCTTTTCTTTCAACAAAAGAGGAGACGACGACTTGTATAAAAGCACGGTATCTTGTCTTTTTGTAATGGTCTTTAACACATCTTCAAGATGGGGTGTGCTCACCATGTCCATGATCTTTAGTAACACGGTAGGAGGAATCCTTGCTCGATCCTTGATTACCCACCGACAAAATAGATTGATATTGGTCAAAATCTTTTCCGAAGTCACGAGAGACAAAGGCAACTTCTTCAATAACATAATCATGATCATCATGAATGGATAAAAGAGGCTCAGACTCGCCATATATTGAATAAATTCAAGCCCCTCTTTTTTTTTCCGCGGAACTGTCGTCGTCTTGATCATCAATTCCTTCAGCGGACATTCATTCACATCTTCGTGAAAACCAGTCCATCTTTCTTTATAAACATCCAACATCTCCTTCATCTCCCTCTTGGAAAAAAAGACAGGATTAATGAATTGCACCGGAAGATTCAATGGATCCGGCGTCACCGTCGGAAACTCGTTAAAGAATAAATTCTTTTGTAAATAGATTTCAGGATCAATCACATAAATTCCTCGACTGAAATCAATTACCATGTTGTCCATCTTGATGTCACTCATTAAATAACCACTCTCTATCATCCGAATGCCAATTCTCAAGATCTCCCGAATCGACTTCCAAATAATAAGCATCATCGGCGCCGTCCATGGAATATCTTTATCCTTCATCACATCCAACATGTTGTGACCACCATACTCCTGAATCTCATATAGGTATCCCTGTTTCCGTGTCACCGCATCCTTTCCAAGCACCTCCATCAGCTCCTTCCGATGAATAATACCCACATTCAGTGATGCAATCCACCGTACCGTACCATGTTTTTGAAATTTATCAAACATCCTACCAATTTCCACGATCCGTTTTCTCTCTCCAATCCCATGTCGATAAATAATCTTGATGATATACTTCTTTCGTCCTCGCACCTCGTGAATCACATCCTGTCGCCACACCCTCGATAAAAACAACTCCGTCTCCACCGCATCATAAGGCCCATACACCCTCCCAAATGAACCCTCTCCCACTATTCTCGGATTCAATAACGTGGTTACCACTTCCCTCTTCTTCCACCATCTTTCCATCATTTTCTTTTTTTCTATTTAAATAAAATTCCTTTTTTTTTCAAGAAAAGAAAAGAAAGACATGCCATATAACATTCGCAAGCTGCCAAGAAAAGAGTTATACCGGGTCTATAATACCGAGACGAAAGAAATCAAAGCCTATGGCACCACATTAGAAAAAGCCAAGGCCATGGTTCGATTATTGAATGCGGTACATCATGGCTGGCGTCCTCCAAAACGTTCATAAAATGTAAGTAAGTCATTCATTTAAAGACTAGCATGTTAATAAGAAAGAAGAAGAAGATGTTATTTTCGCGTTTTTTTTTATGGACGTTTTTTCTATCCGTTGTTAAGGCGGACAGAACAGTCATCATCGGCGACTCCATGTATTGGAGTGGCATGTTGTTTTTCGGGGGACGGCCGAGTCCGTTGGCCAAGTATTTGGAGACGTGGTCTGGGCATGCGATTGAAAACCATGCGCTCGTGGGTGCGTCGCTCGAAGAAGGATGGGTAAAGAGCATCCGATCTCAGTACAACGACTTGAATAAGCAGCCTGTGATTACGACACTCATCATGGATGGAGGGGGCAATGATGTCATTAGTCATCGTTCGGATTGCACTGCATTCAATAACAAGTGTGTGCAGATGATTGATCATTCGGCGGGCATTGCGGCATCGATCCTTGCAGATGCACATGTAGATGGTGTCTTGAATGTGTTGTACTTGGGATTCTATTACCTGGATGGATTGATGGAAGCGGCTGATTATGCGGATCCGCTAATTGGTCAGATATGTGGAAATGCAACGGTGAATTGTCACTTTATAGATCCTCGTGCCAATATCACATCGGCCATGATTGGAAGCGACGGATTACATCCAACGGAAGAGGGGTACAAGATACTGGCCGAATTGATCTGGGATGTCAAGCTGGACTATAATATTCCAGTATAAGTATAATAATCTATCTAAAACTAAAGAAAAAAAATGACTTTGATACGAGATTTTCATAATACATAATACATATATTGAATAGTGAATTATGAAAACGATGATTGGACTTGTGGGAAAAAAGGGTAGTGGTAAGGACACCATGGCCGATTTTCTTGTTTCCGAGTATGGATATCACAAGCTGGCAATGGCCGATCCTTTGAAGAGGGCGTGCAAGATTCTTTTTGATTTTTCTGACGAACAATTGAATGACCACGAGCGAAAAGAAAAGATTGATGATCGATGGGGGATCTCGCCGCGACAGGCTTTTCAGAAGATGGGTACCGACCTGATCCGGAAGTACATCTGCGATGACTTTTGGCTGAGACGCGCCGACATAGAAATCGGTCATTATTTGGAAGAAAATGTGGTCATCTCAGATATCCGATTTCCAAACGAGGCAGAATGGGTGAAACATCATGGTGGAATTCTTGTTCGAATCCATTCTCCATCATATAGTGAATTAGATACACATTCCTCTGAAGTTCTCGTGGATGATATTGTCGTTGATCATGAACTCGTCAATGATAAGACGGCGGGTCTGGAGACATTTCATCTTCAGATTGATACCCTCATGAAACAAAAGTATTTCCATGAATAAATAATTACTCTACTCTGTCTGTATAAAAAAAAATTACAAATCAAATACGATCATAATCTAAAAATAATTTTATTTCTCCATGTAATAAATAAAATGTTTTCTACTGATAATTATAAGTATGATTATGAAGGCAGGTTACACACTCAGACTCCAGAATAACGACAAGATGCTATACGTAAAAAAGCTCTAGAATTGATACGAACCAATCTAACTGAAACACAATTGAATCGTATTTTAGAATTGTATGATCAAGTAAAGAGAAAGCAAACGTTTTCATCACTAGGAAATCGCGATCAACGCTTAAAGAAAGTTAAATTACGATTTCAAGAACAAGAAGCACAACAACAACGACAATTATGGGAAAAATTGTTTCAAGAACTTGAGGATAAATCGACGACTTCTTTACAAAAACTCGAAAAGATTCTTAAATTTATGAATACACATGGAAATACAAAGAATGAGAATGGCATTACATCCAATACTATGATTGATAAAAAATCAAAAGTACCTTTTTTACGATCTCTACTTGAATTTAATGTCATTGTTCCCTTATCTGATGAAGAAAAAAAATCATCCACCACATTCACTACTCCTCTTATCAATTTATCGTTTTATTTGAAAGAGCTTGATAAAAAGATAGAGAATATTCTTGACACATTTAGAAAAGATGAATATCAGTCTAGTCCTATACGGATGAAAATGTTTTATCTTTATTCCAAGGGTGAAACTATACCCCAAGAATTATTAGTACAACGAACACGACAAGCAAAACAAAGCACCAGAGCAAATAAGATGAGGATACCATAGATTCATGATGAATATTTTATCTATCCATTCTCTCGATCATCATCATCATGGAAAACGAATCTTGGATTTCTCGGTCTTGCTTAGTTTATTCAAGGCCTCTACAATCTCTGCATAGGTCATGGGAATATCAGGCTGAAATACTTTTTCCGAGTCAAGCACAGGCTGGAGTTTTTGAAGGATGTCCTCGACCAGTCTATCATTCTTGTACTTGTCGGTGTCCATCTTTTCCAAACGGATGTTATAGTTATAAATATTCTTGACCAGAACATTCCACGTATCAATAAGATTTGTGGAATGCAGCGTCGTTTTACCTCGAGACTTGATTGTGATGTTGTAAAGCCCGAAATCACTATTCGCCATGTTGAATGATTCATTATAGGCTGTGGCATTCGTTGTGATGATCCCGAAATAATCGCGAAGCAATGGAATGGTTTTCCAGATCTGCTGAATCTCTGCGGGCATGATTCCAATCGATAACTTGATGAACAACTTGATGACCACAAGAGGTAGAAGACGAATCCTGCAAATCTTCTTGATAAATTGCGTCCAATCCGTCTTGGAAATCTTCTTTAAAAAGAGGACCTTGCACAACATGTACAAAATCGACCATATGTAACAAAACTGGTTCTGATTGTCAGAACACAGTGTCTGAAACTTGATGCACCACTCTTTTTGTGCCTGCGAGAATGGAATATCGATATCAATATAAGGACTCAAAAGATCGATATTCCCGCCGGTGGCTTCCATGGAATAGATATTGGCCTCATCATAAATACCTGATGGAAAATCAATCTTGAGGGTACTAGGAAGAACAAAGTACTTGCTCAGTTTGTGTCTAAATTGGTCCAGGTAATAATTTTTTCCCTCTTCCTGCTCATTGGATCGAAGCATGCTGTCGTAATAAAACATCTCGTTCTTCTTGGCTGGATCAAAAATAAAGATCCCATAATGTCCCGAATCGTTCTCATCAATGCTACAGAAAAATACCGTCATGTTTGTCAGCGACGAAATATCTATCCGCTTTGATGAAGAAGAATGAAAGGCGATGGATGAAAATTCAGAATACATGACATCTTTTTTATGATCGTACTGATTAAACTCTATTAGAACGATATCAACAACACCTCGTTCAGCAATTCTCCGAATCTCCCTGAAATATGTCTCAAAGGCCCTGTAATCTGTATGATTATAAATCCTGCCAAAGATCTTGGCCGTATTGTCCGGAATCGGCCCATAAATCGACCCTGTGTACTTGACCGCAAGCGCCTGATAAAGATCCATATGATCATCGGACTGCTTGTGATACTGAATGCCGTATCTCGCCGGATATTTCTGCTTCTGTGTCAGCTGAATCGGAACAAGCTTCAACTGCTTCTTTAATCTCGGTGTCACCGGATTTGGATTCGTCTTTTCCACATTAAATCCCTCATCTCCCCCTTCACCATGTGCAATGTCTTTAAATACTTTCATGACTTGATATTTTTTCTTGACGGCTTCATCCATGATTTCTTGAGGAAATTCTTTATGATTATCGAACAACATGTGAACTTGGACGACTATACCGGGATAGTCTTTATGAGAACCGGTGCGGATGGCACGGCCCATGATTTGTTCGAATTCGGCGGGGTTCCACACCCCATCCAGAAAATAAACATGCCCCACACCCTTTAAATCCACACCTTCCTTGGCGGCGGGAGAAATAATGAGCACGGCATTTTTTGTCATGGCATTAAAGCCTTCACGGGCTTCCTTACGTGCCTTGGCGGACATTTTCCCAGTAATGAAGAAGAACTTGAGACCTTCCCATCCCGGCACGGTCACGAGGAGTTTCGGAAGGTTGTTTTGTATATAATCGATGCTCACACCCGAATAAATGACAATCTTGGACTCGGGAAGATCGATCGGTATCCAGGTTTCGTTGCCATGTTCGTTCATGATATAATCATCATAAATCAATTCGTATTGTTGTGCGCTTACATTATGCATCAAATATTTTATCTTGCCACTCAATTCCCGTGTCGTTCTTGGTACCGCTGTTTTCAAAGGAATCGCGACCATTGTTGTTGTCTCTGGCATTTGTACTGGTACTGGTAATGACTGTGACTGTGACTGTACCATAGGTACTTTAGAAGATGGACTGACCAATTTCTTGGGCGAGGTTCTTCCGATGCTGAATATTCTCGATCGGACATAGGCAACCTCGGATGTCTTATGTCCTGATTTCATGTCACGATAGCTTTTTAGAAAGGATTCAGGGGGTGTGATTTTTTCAAAAAAGATTTTATAGTCTGGAAATTCTCCCGACTTGTCTTCATAATCAATCATGTTTTTCAGATTCTTTACTAAAATCTTGGCTCCCGCCTTTCCTTCTTTCAGATCCTCATCACTAGGTAACGGCATCCTAGGTGTGTTCATAAAGGTAGAAATATCGGTCGCATTCGAAACACTGATATCATAAGGACTTGTCACTTCCATAGGTCTCCTATGTAGGTCATTCAAGATGAGGATCATCTGTAACATATTGTTCAGATCCTTCATGGAATTTCTGAATGGTGTCCCCGTAAGAAATAAAACCTTCTTGGCAATATTCACAGTCGCCATTAATAGATAATAGGAATCCTTCTTCATAATCCGGTGTTTTCCCCTGGGAGTACGCAAAGTAGGCGTCACCGCCGCACGTGTCAAGCGTGGTTTCGGAATTGTCTTGCTTGTCTTGATTGCCATGGCTGCTGCTGTAGCCGCAGTATTCGCAGTACTCGCACTCGTAGTCGCAGTATTCTTTGTCTTTCCAATAATCTTGCTCGTCAGATACTCGCTCTTATAATTATGTGATTCATCCACAATAATCATAAGGGAACGATCGTCATAGGGCTGAAACTTGGATCTCTTGAATGTCTTTTTAAAGTCATAGATGGTGCCAATAAAGATTCTTGAAATAAGAGGGGAATTGGGAACAATGAATTGAAGAATCTCTTTTTCCCAATTTGCGACCAGTGTCTTGGTAGCCACGATATATACCGTGTTATTAATATCCTGTACAAGGAAATCAATCGCACAAAGCAATCCCGTCACCGTCTTTCCTGTCCCCATCTCATGAAAAACAATCAATCCCGAATTGGTATCCATGAAATTCAACAC
>Ga0214919_10009900_pt1 | contig 12191 bp, 24 predicted proteins | sample LL1503_MetaG_FD_177994 | JGI IMG/M metagenome (GOLD analysis project Ga0214919, IMG submission 177994) | Freshwater microbial communities from Lake Lanier, Atlanta, Georgia, United States - LL-1503 | ecosystem: Environmental > Aquatic > Freshwater > Lake | place: USA: Georgia | collected...
TAACTATTTATAACATTTAATACTAGTTAATGTATAATCTAATACATTTGTATCATTTAATAAGACGGATCCTTTATTATTAGATGGATCATATAATTCTGTTAAACATTTAGTAGTATCATTATTATACATTAATGATTTTTTTATTATATTTTGATTTATTGAATTTAATATCAAGTTTGATAAAGTTGTATTTGAAAAATTAATTTTAAATTTATCATTTACACTAACTGTATCAGTTGTTTCTAATTTTACATATCCAGAACCATTATTTACTATGTTTGAATTTCCAGAATTTGATGATATTTTTACTGATGATTTCCAATATATCTATGTATTTGGTAATCCTACAACTACTAATTTAAATAAATTATTTTCTTTTACTACATCTACATTTGTATTTTCCATTTCTGGAAAACTAGTTATAATAAGATTTATAAAATCTGAATTTACTGGAACAGTATTTATTAAACCCTAATTAACATTTACATATGCTGTAAATAATGAATATGTATTATTTATATTATTATTACCTGATATTTCAAATGATATAACATATGATGTATTTGGTGATGTATTTAATATTAAAATAGGTGTTGGTGTTATATTTGTTGTTATCACATTATTTACATCAACATAGGTTGATTTATCAATGTCATAATATAATGTTTTATTTTGTAATACCATATCACTATTTAACACAACATTATTAACTGGATTTAATTTTAAATCATTATTAAAGATGGATAATGATGAATTATTTAATATATTTCCATCACTTCCTGTAAGAACAAATTGATTTACATTAGTAACATTATTTATTTTTAATTTATTTACTGTTAGGTCTGAATTTAAATTTATTTTTGCGTCTGTCATATTTTTATTAATATTATATATATAATTAATTATTATAATATTTTTTTAAAAAAATTATTGAAATTATAAAAAAAAAATTAAAAATTAAACGAAATAAAAAAATATTTATTGTCCTATTTTCTATATATAGATCTTTAAATTTTGAATATTTATATTTGGTGTTAAAACACTATCTGTTTTCATATATAAACTAAAATTATATGTTGTTATTGATTTAACTATTGTACTAGTTGATACTCTATCATATACATTTGATACATTATTTGATTTAATTACTTCTTGATTTAATCCATCTATACTAAAGTATGTTGTTACAATATCAGATACACTATAATCAAATGATATATCTATTTTATATGATCCTGAATTATTTATTCTAATTGTTCCTCCATTTAATGTATTAATATAATATAAAGTATTTGATGTATATTGATTTGTTAAATTAGCTCCATTATTTGATGATAAAATTGTATATGTCTATGATAATACTTGTGTTATTGGATTAATATTCTATACTATTTGAGTATAATTAAATGTTGATACAGTTGTTGTACCAGAACTTGATCCATCAGTTACATAAATAAATGCCTATCTTGACTAGTTATCATTTGGTGGAGTAAATGATACTAAACTTAATGATTTAATTTTAATAACATAATTATTAGTTACATTTAATTGATATCCTCCTAATGAATAATTAATTTGTAAATCAGAAGTTTGTGGTGTTGTAGTAGTATCATTTGTCTATAATATTATTGCAAATCTTAATCCTGTAACTACTGGATTTATTAATGAACCAAAATTACTTGCTATATTTAATTGTTGTGATGACATTTGATTTTGAGTATAATTCATAGCTTCTTCCAATACTTTTATAGTTCTTTCATCTTCTGGACAATTATTATAAAATGTTGTTGTTGATGGTATTAATGTAGAACTTGTATAATTTATATTAGTATTTATTAAATATTCATTAGTTGTTCTATTATACTACATTATTAATCTTGGATTTAATAATCCATTAAATACATTCCATCTATCATATTCTCCTATTTGATAACATACAACATAAAATGCAGTTTGACTATTACTTGAGTCTGATAATATAAAATCTCTTATTTGAGTCCAATTTGGAATTGTTAATGGAGATACTGATTTTGTAATTGCTGTTGCTTTTTTATCAATTTTGTAATTTGAATCATCCATTGTTAAAAAATGGAAATTTCTAGGTATTTTTACAGACGAATATTCAGTGTAATTAGAACTTAAATTACATAATACATGAATAGTATTATTATTATCTACTAGTAAAGAAGGATATTTATTATATAAATAAAATTGTCTATTTACATCATAATTATGATTATATATATTAAAATACTATGATTTATTTATGGGTTGATTATTATTTATAAATCTTGAATTTAATGTAGATATATCTTTTTTATAATATTTATAAAAACTATATTTTAAATTCAAAGTATCATTAGCATAATTATAATTTGAATTATAATGAGTTCCATATGTTACCATATGTAATATATTATTTTTTAAACATAATTTTGGATACTAATCAACTGAACTCCAAACATCTGAAATAGATGAATTAGGATTTTTATATATTGCTTGAGAGAAACCGGATCCTGTTCCAGAACATACATCTATCTATGTATTAGATAACCAAGCTGTTGATACATCAGACATATTTTTCCATGTATATACTATATAACGATTATGTTCTTTATTTGAATAACTTGTATCTCTAACTTGGTATGTATGTGTACTATATACAATATATATTCTATTATATGTTCTATCTACAACCATATCTCCATATCCTACTGTGTATACATTTGCATTAGTATTTGATAATATATAACTTGGAACCACACTTTCTGTAGTATCGAATATTCTTGATCCTAATACTAGACTATTCTAAATAGTAGCATTATATCTTACATAATAATATACTTTATTTAATCTCTAATCATTAGGTGATGATATTGATGAAGATCCATGATATAATATATGTAATAATAATTCATTATTTGAATTAAAACTATAATCTAATACATGTCTTCCCATATTAGCCCCTTCTCCAGCAGTTATTGTAGTAACAGGTGTTCCTGTATATACTATAGTATTTGGAACATATAAAGTATCAACAAATGTTAAAACTTTATTAGTATTGTTAAATGATAATCTTGATAAAAATAGTTTTCCTGTAGTATTAGAATAAACTACATATACAGTATTATTATATGCAAATATTGAACCATTATAACACACAAATGAATCAGTTGTTGTTGGTGATGATAAAGAAACATTAACCTATGCATTATTAAAAGTTAAACCACCATCTGAACTATAAATAATCTATAAATTTTCAAATCCAGATATATTATTTAATACAAAATTAATATTACTCTAGTATATATGCGTTGATTGATATCTATATAATATATAAATTACACTAGTATTTATTATATCCTAACATACACCTAAAACAATCATTGATGAACTTGTAGGTTTTGATATATTAGATGAAGTTACATAAGTTAATGACCAAACATCAGTATCTGCACTAATATTTCCTGCTTGTCTTTCTGTTATAATTTCAGATCCAATACCTGTAGATATAACTGAATATGTATCTCTAATTAAATTATTTGATTGTCTCAATGTAAATTTAGATTGATTATTTGGATCATATGTTCCATAACATATGAAACCATAATTACCACCAAAACCAAAAGCTGTAACTGCTCCCGAATTATTTGCTGTTGTAAATACAGTAAATAATTTACCATTTGATAATAAAATACTAAATGGTGATAAATCTAATTTAGAATTATTAGATTTACTTGCATCTAGTGGTACATTTCTATCAAATGTTAATATTGGTCTATAATCTAATGGACCAAAAAATACATTATCTTGTGTATATTCATATAAATACATCTATCCAATACTAGTTGATGGATATGTAGATGAACCATAAAACTATTTGTAAAATGCATTTGATACTAAAAATATATTATTTGTATTTTTATTAATATCTACAGTAAAACTATATTCAATATTAATTTTTGAATCTGAAAAATTATAACAATTAATTTGTCCTGATGTACTCATTTGTTTAAAATATCCAGTATTATTATTAATTACACTATGGAAATTTTCACTTAATACTGATTTAATATCTGAATATATTAATCCATTGTAAGTACAAAATGCTAAATAAGCTTTATTTGCTTCTGCTGTACCAAGATTTGTTTCTCCAACTGTATTATATAATTCTTGTGTATATGACATTATTCTCATTTTATACATATAATAAATAACTCCATAATTATCTAATATCATCTACATACAATTTCCATTATATCCTGCATTTCCACTTCCTTGATATGTATCTATTGAATATCTATAATTTGTTAATAAATATGGAGTTGACCAAGCGGTTGATGTTAAATTAGATAAATTAGATGTTATTGGATCACTTCTTGTTACAAAAACATCAGTTTGAGGAGTCATATTATTTGAATTAGCTATCAATAATGTTAAAGAAGTATTTCTAGCTCCATGACAAGAATATACACTATTTGTTATAACATTTGATATTATAAACATAACATGAATAACACTACTGTTATCTATCATTAATTGGAATGCTAATATTGGAACTGATAATGAAATTGATGATAATACATGAGAAGTTGTATTTTTAGTAAAAGAAACTCCATTATCTTTTGAAGCAGCATAAAATATTCTATTATTAACAGTATTAGAAGAATTTTTACCAAGCCATCCTACTACTAATATTTTATTAGTAGAATTATATGAAGGATCAGGATATAATTGATCATATGAAATCCAATTTCCATCTGATAATGGAGAACCTGTATTATATATCCATCTTGTATTTATATCACCATTATTTGAATGAGTAGCTGTAAAAATTCTAGAAAATGAATTTGAAGCATTGTTTCCATACCAACATACAAATAAATAATTAGTATCACAAGAAACAATTTTAGGAGATGATTGAGCATATGCAGGTTGTCCTACTATTCCTGATATTCCTCCAGTACTACTACTTGAACCTGAATAAGATGCAAATATATCTGTAAAAGTAATTGGTGATATTAAAACATCACATCTAACATAATAAATTTGTTCAGAAGTTGAATAATTAGCTGATCTTGCTTCAAATACAATATGCATTTTTCCATTTGCATCAATTATCATATCTGGATTTCTTTCAAAATATGCAACATCTAATGTAGTAATTCTTACAGGCAATGACCAAGACTATCCTGAATTAGTAGAAAAAGTCATATATATTTTTGTATTTGCAATAATATTTGGTGAACAACAAAATACAACATAATAGTTATTATTATAAATTTTAAATATTGATTGTTTAATATCAGAAGTAGTAAAATCTCCTAATGGACTAGAAACAAATGAATCAGTTATTCTTTGATAAATATTCCAATCATATTTAGTTACTACTTCAGAAAAGAATGTAGAAGTTGTTGGAATACTATAATATTCTGTAGGATTCTATGAACTATTATTTCTATACTAAAAACCAGTTGAAGTAGTATATGAATTATTAGATAATATATCTTTATAATAATAATTACATACTTCTGGATTAATAAACTATCCAACTCCCATTATTTTATCATTATATATATCTACTGATAATACACCAGTATAAGTATATCTCTATATACCATCATAATTAACACCATTTAATACTTTATTAAATGCCATTGTATGTTTTATATTTCTAGTTGGAGATAATCTAGGATAAAATATATTTGATCCATTTGTTAATACATATTCAAATACACAATTATATCCTGTGTTAAATAAAAGATGAATATTTCCATTTGATTTCATTACCATATTATAATATCCTCCTTCTGCAGGAACATTCTATGTTAATTTAACTGAAGTTGTTTTACTAGCATATGTATTTCCAGATAAATTTATAAATAAATAATAAGTTCCTCTTTTTGTACTATCTTCATCATCAATTGATTTACCATTCCATACTACTATTATTCTATTATTATTTTTATCATATATACCTTTAGGAATAATCTAAACATTATTTAAAAATTTTGTTTCGTTAGTTAAGAGATTATTTATATTAGTATAGAAATTAGTTGATACATAATTATTTGGTAGATATGCATAATATAATTTGTAAGTATTTATTTCAGTCATAGTTGAAGCTGAAAATATCATATAAGTAGCATCATTTACAGAAACAACATCTAAATGTGGATACATGTATCTAGATATATTGAAAAATGGGAAATTATAATTTCTTGTATAACAAATAGAAGTAGAATTACCACTATTATATGACGTACTACCATTAAATTCACTAAAAAATATTAAATATGGAAACATATTATTAGTAGAACTAGTAGAATTTTGTATAAAAAATAAAATATATCCAGACTATGATGAAGTACCAACTATTTGCTAATTATCATTGTTAAATCTGTTTATCATAATAAGTCCATTTCCTGTACTTGTATAATTAGAACTATTCATAAATGATATATAATTATGTCTCAATCCAATTCCCCCTGTAGGATTATCATATAAAAAGTTTTCATTATTATTTGTTATTGCTCCTGAAATATTAATGGTCATATTAAAATATCTACAACGCATTGGTTCTGTAGTATTTGATGTATTTGTTGATACAGTATTTACTATTACCCAAAAATTATTACCATTACCATTATATAATTTAGGATAAAAATATGGAATAGTAGTAACATTTAAATTCATTCCATTATTTGGTGTGGTTTTTTCAGGCATTAAATCAAACCAATTTGTAAATTCACCTCTAGAATTATATACAACTATTATTATTCTACTAGCTTGATTCATATTTGATCCTGAAAAATTATAATTTCTATATATTGCTTGAGCACAAATAACAAAATAATTACCTACAGCAATCATACTTTGATTATATGGAACATACTAAAACATTCCTACATTAGGCCATCCTGATCCTGTTGTTTTAGTATCTGATATACCATAATATAAATGACTATAACACTATTGAACACTTCCACCATTATGTACTAATGGTAAATATTCTGGATTTCCATAATTTGCATTTGCAACATAATTTCCAGCCCCAGCAGTTGCACTATTATTATAATTATAAAATATTTTTTCTCTTTTATTAACAGTTTTTCCATCTTTTATATAAAATAGTAAATCATAAGGATAATAGCTATAAGAACCACTATAATAATTTAAAGAATCTGATAATGTAGATTTTGTTCTAGGATTAAGTCCATCTATAGCATAATTATATGTCATCATACTTGAAAATACTGCAGTTAAATTAATATTTTTATTTACAGCTATTATTGGATTATACATATAACTAAAATGTCCTACCTAACATGAAGGATTAAATGTACCATAAGAACTATCAGGCCATCTCTAACCCGAATTATTTGTTGGTACATTAACAGTAAAATAAGATAAGAAATCATTAACACCTACTGCATTAACATTTAATCCATACTAATTAACTAATCCTTCAGGCATTATTCTATATACTCCCTAAAATGTATTTGTTGATGTAATTTTAAATGATCCATCATCATCCAATAATCCTAAATATAATTTTAAAATAGATATAGCAGTTGTATCAGTAAAATTAGTTCTAACATTTGCATTTACAACAGTATTAGATATAAATGAACTAATAACAGCCTATCCAATTAAAACAGTTGTAGTAACATTATTAACAGTTATTTCTCTATAACCATAAAATTCAAGTCCAACATCATCTACAGTCCAAGAAAATCCTGAAGCGGTTAAAGTAATATTTCCAAATGTAGCAGATGGTGTTACAGTTCCAGTTCTAGTTTCCAAAAAATTATACATAACAAAATTATTATCATTTTTATCAATTTTCCAAGTTGTATCAATATTTCCATCTGATGATGGAACAAATTCCCAAACAGAACACTATATTTTACCATTCTATTCCATTGGTGTAGTTAAATTAATATTATATTCTTTTCCACCAATTAATGTCATTGGTACATTATCAGCATTAAAATATAACTATCCTGCAGTATTTCCTGATCCACTACCAGAACCACCTGTTCCCTATCCTGTTCCTAATGGTGTCCAATTAGTATATAATAAACCAGTTCTATTTTTAAATTCAAGAACTCCATTATTATCTCTTAATCCAAATCCTGCTTCCTACTATATTACATCATTAATTGGATATGATCCAGATTGATCTGGAAAATTAATATATCCATTTATTATAGTAGAAAAATATTTCCAATCACCAGTAGAATTTCTATATTTTAATGTTCCATTATCATCTTTAATACCATATAAAGTAGAATTATTAGAACCATTAAAAGATACATAAGATCCAAGTCCAACAATTAAATTACCAGATGTAGATACGTTTCCAGTAATATTAACATTTGAAGTAGAATCAATTTCTGTATTTCCAACATATAATTTATTAAAAATAGCTTTGATATTATTAGACATTAATTATATATATTAATATAATATAAATAATTAATTTATAAATAATAACTGAATTACTAAATAAAAAAATAATAATAATGTTAAAAAAAAAATTAAAAAATTAAAAAAATTATACCTGTATAATCTATTTGTACAATAAAAATATATTTAAATATTCTTTTAATACTATTCTTTGTTCTTCATTAACTTGTAATCCAAATATATTAATCCAATCATTTATTTGTGAATAATATATTACTTCTTTTTCATCTACAATTTCAATTCTATTTTCTTCTTCTAATTCTGGTCTTAATAAATAAATAAATATATTTTTATTAGGATGATTTATAACTGATCCATAAATATACAATTCTTTTTCTTTATTAATATTTAAACTTAATAAATAATTTCCAAATTCAACAATTTTATCTTCCATTATATATAAATAAATATATAATAATTATTTGTTTAAAAATTTTTTAAAAATAAACCTACTTTTAAGATTAATATTCTTTAAATGAATATGTTAAAGAATCACCTATCATTTTTAAATAAATAACATTTGATAGAGATTTAATATATAATGTTGAAGCTGTATATCCATATCCATCTGTAGCAAATGTTTTATAAGTTGTATCATTCCATAATTCTTTAACATATATTATATAACGTCCATTACTTCCTGATAAATTATTCCACATTACTTTAACATCATAATATTTAGAAGAAGCCTATGAATAATTACTTGCTGTTTCTTGAACACTAACAGTAAAACATACTGCTCCAGAACTACTAATTACTATTCCTGTAGAAACTTCAGTTGTACTAAATGTACCAGTTTTTTTAAATGATGTATTTAAATAATTTAAATTAACTGCATCAAATGTATTTACTGGATTAGCTAAATTAGTTATTTTATAATTATTAGCATCTAAAATATTATTTAATTTAATATTATTAGGATCAAAATTAGCTGTTGTTGTATTAGAATAACTAATTTTTTTAGCAGCCCATAAAATAGCCTATAAAGAAGCTCTAGCAATACCACTAGTAGATGTATCTGCAGTAAAACTTATATTAGGATTACCACCAACTGATGTAAAAAAAGTATAATTAAAATCAACTCTTCTACCAAATGTTGAATCATCTAAAAAAGCCATTGCATTATTACCATTTAAACTACCTATTCCAGTTGATCCATTTAATAATGTAAAAGTATTAGATGACTGATTTGAACGTAATGTTGTAATATTAGTAAAAATTACATCAGATGACGATTGAGAATATGTTGTATAATCATTATTAAATCCACCAACAGAACTAATTAATTTAGTAACATTTGCTTTATATGATGTAAATAATTGATATAAAGTTAATACCACACCTTTACCAGCATTATAATATTGATCTAGTATAGCTAAAGTTTGTGATGATACTGGATTATTATTTTCATATACAACAACATCAATAGTGGAATCATATGGAATGGTATTAATACCACCTGATGTATAATTAAAACTATTAATAATTTGAATATTAGAACCTCCATATGTTGTTAATAATGATTGTAATATATTAATAGCTGCTGTTGGATCCCAACTATGTGATGCTATTAAAATTTTACAAGTAATGTTATTATATGATCCTGTAAATGTTGAAGAACTAGTTGTATAAGTTTGGACCATAGAAGATCCAGATACTGTCTAAAATGTTCCATCACCTCTTAAATACGTTGTTGTATTATTTGGTAATACTAATTTAAGTGGATTAATTGTATTATTTGTAATATTTGCATTTGTTATAATTTTTGCATCAACATATGATTTAGTAGCTGCATCAGTTGATACTACTGGATCTGCTACTGAATTAATATTTTTACTATTACAAGTTATACCATTATTTGCTGTTATTAAACCACTTGTTGTTATTTTATTACATACTAAATTATTAATATTACTAGAATTACTATCTAATAATGTTAATGTTCCAGAAACTGATAAATTTCCAGCTGTTGAAATATTACCAGTTATATTAACATTAGAATTAGCATCAATTTCTGTATTTCCAACATATAATTTGTTAAAATTAGCTTTAATATCAGACATTTTTATTGTATATATAATATTAAATTAAAATATAAACGAAATAAATAAAATAAATAAAAAAGATGATAAAATAAATAAATTATAATTATATAGTTTGTTTATATACCAAAAAAATATCTAAATATTCTTTTAATTTTAATCTATCTAATTCATTAACTTGTAATCCAAATATATTAATCCATTCATTAATTTGTGAATATCTATTAACTTCTTTTTCATCTATAATTTCTACTCTATTTTCTGTTTCATCTTCTGGTCTAACTAATGACAAAAATAAATTTTTTAAAGGATGGTTAATTACTGATCCTAAAATAAATATTTCTTTTTCTTTATCAATATTTAAAGTTAATAAATAATTACCAAATTCAACTATTTTATCTTCCATTATATATAAATAAATATATAAATATTTTTTAAAAAGTTATTTAAATTTCTCTATAAGTAAAACTAACTGCTCCATGTCCATTATTATATTTAATATAAATTACATTTGATACAACTTGAACTGTTATTGCTGCAGCTATTAAATTACCTCCATTTGAAAATGTATTAGTATAATAATTTGTAGTCCAAAGATTTTGTATTTCTGCAAAATAATATGGATTAGATGGGTATTGATTATATGAAATATAAACTAAATAATTTTTATTTGCAAAATCATTAGCTGGTGATGATGCGCTCATTATTGGTGAAACATAAAATGAAGCAAAATCACTAACTATAATACCTGTATTTACCCAATTTAATTCAAAATTACCTTTTTGTTTAGTTGATCCACCACCTGAAACTGTCTAAAATGTTCCATCACCTCTTAAATATGTTGTTGTATTATTTGGTATTACTAATTTTAAAGGATTAATTGTATTATTTGTAATATTTGCATTTGTTATAATTTGATTAGTATTTTGTGTATCAACATATGCTTTAGTAGCTGCATCAGTTGATACAACTGGATCTGCTACTGAATTAATATTTTTATTATTACAAGTTATACCATTATTTGCTGTTATTAAACCACTAGTTGTTATTTTATTACATACTAAATTATTAATATTACTTGAATTATTATCTAATAAAGTTAATGTTCCAGAAACTGATAAATTTCCAGCTGTTGAAATATTACCAGTTATATTAACATTAGAATTAGCATCAATTTCTGTATTACCAACATATAATTTATTAAAATTAGCTTTAATATCAGACATTTTTATTATATATATATATTATTAAATTAAAATATAAACGAAATAAATAAAATATATACAAATAATGATAAAAATTAATACAAGCTCTTATCAATAGCAGAATTTTGTAATATTTTCTCAAATTTAGTTATTACTTCTTTTTTATTATCTGCTAATTCTAAAATAATACCATCTACTGTTTTTTCTCCTTTTGTTCCAACTGCAATATATATATATACATCTACATTTCTATCTTTTTTATCTAAATCTTTATGACTACAATATCTAATTGCTCTTCCAATAATTTGATCTAATCTTGACCAATTCCAATATGGATCTAATATATGAACAGCTCTTACTCTTTTTAAAGAAACACCTTCTTTAATAGATGGAGATCCTAAAATAATTTTAATTTGAGATCCATCAATATTTTTAGAATTATTAAATATCTAATTTACATTTTTTTTAT